>Ga0209521_10003688_pt1 | contig 12334 bp, 10 predicted proteins | sample Rifsed19ft4_FD_184016 | JGI IMG/M metagenome (GOLD analysis project Ga0209521, IMG submission 184016) | Soil microbial communities from Rifle, Colorado, USA - sediment 19ft 4 (version 2) | ecosystem: Environmental > Terrestrial > Deep subsurface > Rock core/Sediment | place: Rifle, Colorado... | reverse complement strand
TGAATCCTGAAGCAGGGAAACTGTATAATGAGGGGAACAAAATGCTAAAGGCAGGCAACCATGATGGGGCTATTCTGCAATATAACCAGGCTCTGAATATTGAGAAAGATTATCGAATTTATTACCAGAAAGGTATAGCATTAAAAAGTTCAGGTAATCTTGAAGAGGCTAAGAATTCTTTCGAATCTTGTATTAGTATGAAGCCTGATTTTGATGCGGGATATAATGCTCTTGGAGGTGTTTATTTCTCGATCAGCAACTACCAGTTGGCTATAAAAAACTTTGAAAAGGTTTTGGAGATTTCTAAAAATAATTCAATAAAAAATAAGGTTAAGAAAAATCTTTCCCTTGCTTATACAAAGCTTGGCAATGAAGCTGCAAGTGAAGGTAATAGTTCAAAAGCAGTTGAAAATTTAACTAAAGGTGCCGAGTATAGTAACTACGATGCAGCTTATCTTTCGCTGGCAAAACTTTATACTGAAATAGGTGAGTGGGATAAAGCAATTGCAGCAGCAGAGAATTCTCTGAAATACAGGTCAAGTATTGGAAAGGGCGGTCCATATTATTATATGGGTGTAGCATATAAAGGGAAGAACGATCTTGATAAAGCAAAAGATATGTTCAGTCAGGCTAGAACAGATGCTACATACAAAAAAACTGCTGAATATGAATTAGGACTTTTAAAATAGAGTAAGTACTTTTATTTGACCCTCGCTTAGCGGGGGTTTTTTTATTAATACAAGAGTATAATTTTCAAAAGTATTTCTGCTTCTCAATTCTTTTATAATTTATCCTCTTTAATATTATTCTTTAAGTGATTCCCTATATTTTCTTAAATACCTTGATTTAAAGAGGCGTAAAATTCTATATTTGTTCTGATGTTTAGCTCTGTTTTTAGGAGAAGGAACTATGCTCTTTCAATATTTTTATATGATGTCATCAAGGTTTAAATGAAAAGATCACTTCTTTTACTCCTCATCTTAATATTTTTTAATTATAATATCTTTTCACAGGTATCCCCTGAAAAATTTTCTAAAGCAATGGATGCATACAATTCCGGTTTGTATGCCGAGACTTACAGGCTATTTGAAGAATTCTTTACTGATTACAAAATAAAAGATGAAATGTATGCTACTGCAAAATTTTATTCCGCAGATGCTTTGCTGAATTTAGGTGATGAGGATGCCGCCGCCGCCGGATTCGAGTTTTTGGTAAATAATTTTCGATCTTCAAACTTTAGAGACAGGGCTTTTTACAAACTGGGAATTATATATTTTGACACCAAACAATTTTCCCGGGCAAGAGCAAGATTCGAAAAACTGCTTTATGAATATCCGAACAGTGAGCATGCGGGTACTGCTTTATACTGGATCGGAGAATCTTATTCTGCGGAGGACAGGTTAAGTGATGCAATTAATTATCTCGAAGAAGCTGTCGCGAAACACAAAAATAATAAGTACGAAGATTATTCTATTTATACACTTGCAACAGTTTATGAGAAAACCGGTGATTACGAGAATGCCGTGAAATATTACGATCAACTCCTTTCATTTCATAAAGATAGCCCACTTGCTGTTTCAGCACAAATCAGGATAGGTGTGTGTTATTTTAAATTAAAAGATTATCATTCTTCCATTCTTGAACTAAAGAGCCCTTTGCTTTCCGACTTGCCGGGGGAATTATATTCTGAGAGTCTTTACATTCTTGCCAACTCCTATTATAGAGTCCAGGAATATGAAGATGCTAAGAAAACGTATCTTGAAATTCTTGAGAGTTTTCCCTCTTCCGATTTTTCCAGGAATGCGATGTATGGACTGGCGTGGACATACTTTCAGCAGGGAAAATATAATGATGCTTATAAAACATTTCATTCTCTTTCCGATGGAGATGACAGTATTGCTGTAAAATCTTTCTACTGGAAAGCAGAAGCTAAAAGATACGCCGGACAGGAAGATGAAGCTTTTAGAATTTATGCTGAGTTCGTTGAAAAATATCCCGGCAGTGAACTCGTTAAAGGAGTCCAGTACCAGATGGGAGTTGTATATTATAGTAATAGGCAGCTCGACCAGGCTGAAAGATTTTTAAAAGATGCTTTAACATCCGCTGATGAAACTATCCGTTCGAAAGGATTTACTTTGTTGGGAGAAATTGAATTAAGCAGGAAACAATTTTCATCTGCTAAAAACAGTTTTGAAGCAGCTTTAAATATAGGCGGCATTTCTCATGAACTGAAGATCAGGGCACTTCTTGGCTACGGGGCTTCATTATATTATTTGGGGAATAACGAGGAAGCCACAGAAAAACTTAAAGAGATTGAGAGAGAAGATGAACATTTTGAGCCGAATAAAGTAAACTTTTACCTTGCAGAAAATTATTATGCAATGGGAGATTTTCAGGATGCTATAAGAAGATATAATAATATTAATCTCTCGGAAACTGAAATTGGTTCCCAGGCTTTGTATGGAAAAGCTTACAGCTACTTCAATCTGAAGGATTATGATAATGCTGCTTATTCCTTCAACGAATTTATCAATAGCTTCCCACGGGACAAAAGAATAGTTGATGCAAGTTTAAGGCTTGCAGACAGCTATTACGGAAGCAAGGACTATAGTGCGGCAAGTAAAGTTTATAGGGATTTATTCAATGCCGGTGGTGGAGAGATAGAAAATCCGTACGCATATTATCAGTATGCACAGGCTCTTTACAAAGCGGGAAATACAAACGAAGCTCTAAATGAATTCAGCAACCTTCAGAAAAAATTCCCCCAATCGGATTATGCAGATGAATCCTTGTTTACTCTTGGCTGGATCAACTTTCAACAGAATGATTTTGGTAAGGCAATTTCTGCTTACAAAAATGTTTTGAACGTTTATCCCCGGTCTTCACTTGCCCCGATTGTATATTACTCGATAGGAGATTCCTATTTTAATCTCGGTAAATATGATTCGGCAATTGTAAGCTACCAGGTTGTAATGGCAGAATACCCGGCATCAAATTATGTATTTGATGCTGTTAACGGAATTCAGTACAGTTATGCTGCAAAAGGAGATTATGTAAAAGCTATCTCTTTTATTGATCAGTTTGTCAGCAGTAATCCCTCATTAAGTTTTTCTGATCAGATCTTTTTTAAGAAAGGGGAAATTTTCTACAGTGCTCGTAATTATGAAGCTGCCAAAACAAGCTATCAGGAGTTTATTGCAAGTTATCCAAATAGCAAATTAGTTGCCGAGGCATATTACTGGATAGGGAAAAGCGCTCAAAATCTTAGTCAAAACGAAGAAGCAATTTTTAATTTTAACAAGGTTTTCGAGTCTTACCCGGGAAGTGAATCTGCAGCAGCAGCTGTAATTGAAATAGGAAATATCTACAATGCCATGTTTAATTATGATGCTGCAATAAATATTTATGATGCTGCACTTGAGAAACTTTCACAGTCATCGAGAATTGCAGAAATAACTTATATGAAAGGAACGACATTAATAAATAAAAAAGATTATGCAGCCGCTTACAATGTATTCGATGAAGTCATTCAATATTTTGGTAAAACTATTTTTGCCGATAAATCCAAATTTGAGCTTGGCTTGATAGAGCTTGCAAGAGAAAACTACATAAATGCCGATCTTTATTTCAAAACGCTTGCAGAAACACACAGCGATGAACTCGGCGCAGAAGCTCAATACTATTATGGTTACTCTCTTTTTGAGCAGGAAAAAACCGATGAAGCTATTGCAGCTTTAGAAAGAGTCAGAGTTGTATTTTCTGCTTACGACGAGTGGTTAACAAAATCTTATCTTAAATTAGGCGACTGCTATACAAAACTCGATCAGATAGATAAAGCAAAAGAAATGTATAGAGTTGTTATTGGTAAGCACAGGGGAAATGTTTACGGACAGGAAGCTCAGAATAAGTTGAGAGAATTACAATGATGAAGAAAATCTTGTCACTCTTCATTTTAAACCTTTGTGTTGGTAATGCTCAACAAACGAATCCCGCCGTTGAGCTGCCCGATTTCATAATAACCGGTACCGATGTAGTTGCTGTTAAAGGTGCACAAAAAATTGCCCCTGAATTTATATCCACTATTTCCGAACAGTTCTTTAAGCCCGTTTACTCGCCCGAGGAACTCGAAGTTAAGGATTTATCTTCTCCTCTTAAAAACGAATTAAGCATTTTTGATTCTTTGAATTATCAGAGAGGCAATCTTGAATTTGGTGCAGGAATATATTCACTGCCAGTGGCAAATCTAACTTATCTTTTACCTTTTGATAATTTTTTTGTTGAAGCACGACTCACTGGAGAAAACCACCGACCTTATGTTGATAACAGCGAAAGATACCTGATTGACGGTGGATTAAATTTTTTATATACAACTGATAACAGCAGCGAAGTTCTCCCGGGTACACAATTCAAATTGCATGGGAACTTTGGCTCTGAATCATACAAATTTTTTGCAGCCACACCGTTAAGAAGAACTCTTAACAAGGGAGATTTTTCATTTGGAATTTCCAACCAGATGAACCGTATGTTTAATTTTGATATTAGAATTAATGATAATCTCTCTTCAATAAATGAAGAAAATTACAACGAAAATATTCTCGGTTTACAGGGATATGCAAAGATGTTCTTTTCAATTTTTAATATTGGAATTGAAACAGAATATAAAAAACAATCTTTGACAATTGACGATCCGGTAAACGTGACTCCAAATTCCGGTGTTGACGGTTTCTTTTCTGTAAGACCGACAGGAGGAATGAATATTTCCGATGCATTAAAAGTATCCGGGGGTATTTCCTATTCGGAATCCGGTGGAAACAGTTATACTGCACCTTTTGCTGCACTTGCTTTTAAGATTAACAATTTTTTCTCCATCTTCGGTGAATACTCTCCTCATGCAGAATTTATAACAAGTTATGATTTATTAAAGTTAAACAGGTACTACAATCCTCAGAACTTTTATAATTTCTTTTATAAAAAAAGGAATTCATTTACGGCGGCAGTTAAATATGAATATGATAAATATTACCAGGTAAATGCAGGTGTAAGATATTTTACTTCTTCAGATTACCCGTTCTTGCAGGATTCATCGGTAACAGGCAATTTCTTTCTTACCACTGCCGATGCAAACAGCTTTACAATATTTACCGACCTTTTATTTCACATGGGACCATTCGGAGTGTTTTATGGAAACGTTGAACTGAACGACACGAAAAATGCCGGTAAATTTATTTCTTACCACCCGAGGATGAAGACATCTTTGTTATATGGATATTATTTTGATTTTGGACTAAAGACGGAAGTAAGCTTAACTTATGCATCGGAAAGTTATATCGATATTTCCAATACACAAAAATTGCCCGGTTATTTTGATATGGGATTGAAGTTTTCTTATAAGATTGTTCCGGATTTTTACTTTACAGCTGAACTTTCAAATCTTTTAGGCGATGATATTTATTTCTGGAACGGTTATAAAGAACCGCCGCTGGATCTTATTGCAGGCTTCAGGTATTTGTGGTAATATGACATTATACATTGGATAAAAAGTAAATTTTTCTTTTATTTAAGAAAGTCGAATGACAATAAGTATATAGTGAATGGATAAATCAATACTAATAGGAAAAATAGCCCGGCATTTTGGTGTGCCGGATTCTGAGCAAAAACTTTTCTTTGAAATCTTTTTAAGAAAATGTTCGGAAGAGCTCGATCCCGGCGAACCTGTTAAAATTGGGGAGATTGGAAAGTTAGAGTATAGAAAAGCCCGGAGTGAGCAGGATGAAGATACGATTGCAATCATTACGAATGAAGAAGATAATTTTGTATTTGGAATTCCTGAAGAAGATAAAGAGATATATTCAATCGATTCTTATTTCAGTATAAGTATTGGTAAGCCTGTAATTCCTTTAAAAGGAAATGAGGATTCGGAATTTTTCATTCCTCACTCAGGGAATGAAATGAAGAGAATGTTTGAGTTAAAAGTAAGTAGATTTATTGAAGATGCACGGAAATCAGAATCTGAAGTTGAAGAATCTGCATTGGATTTAACGGATGATGTTTCTCACATAAATTTTTCTTTTAAGAATTGGAAATCCTCTTCCGATTTGGACAGAGATTCACTTGAAGAAAAAATTGATGAACAAGAGGAAATGGAAAATAATATTTCTGAACTTCAAGACGAAGAAAATCGACTAGTTGAAGAAACTAATGTTGAAGATCAGGTTGAAGAAGAAGCAGTGAGTGATTCCGGGGAGGAAATCTCGAATGAAATTCTTGAAGAAACAGAAACTCATTTAGAAGAAATTACTCCTGAGATAGTAGAAGTGCCGCAGAGTGTAGAAGAAATAACAGAAAAAACAGAAGATGAAATTAACAAAGATGAAAATATAGAAGAGGAGCTAAAGTCGGATCTTGAGCAGTCAGAGTTATCCGAAGCGGGTTTAACTGAAGATGAGCCATCTGATGATCTTATTGAGGAGGATGAAAAAAACTTTGAAAGCTACAATGAACAACCACACGTTGATGAAGAGGAATATTTACGGGCTGATTCTGCTTCTCTTTCAGATGAAGAAGAAAGTGTAAGTGTTGATGATGATAAGCAGGCTGTCCTTGATGCTGTTAAGTACGCTGAAGAAAAAGAAGAAAGATTGGAAAGTTACAGGAAGAAACCTTACGGAGGTTTTATATTTGCTGTTGTAGTTTTAGTTGTAATCGGAACGGTAATTTATTTCGCATATTATTTAACGAATACAAATAATAAAACAGTAGTTCAACAACCTGAAACTCCTAAAGAATTTGCTGTAACGATTGAAAGAGCGTATGATATTCCTGTTACTTATCCTTATGAAAAAGGAATGTTCGATGAAGCTTATAATGCAATTGATGAGGAATTACTCAGTAGGTCCATGACCGAAGAAACTTTACCGGAGCAGAAATTAAATGAAACAATTTCTCCAGAAAACGAGATTTCAGGAAATATAGAGATTAGAAATCCTCTGCCTACAAGCAGGATAAAGGGTTATATATACAAATATGAAAATATGTATGCTGTCCAGGTATCTTCATGGAAATCAAAATCAATTGCAATATCCGAGGCTCAAAAGTTTTTGAAAGCGGGTTACAATGCTTTTATAGAAAAGACGGAATTAGGAGATAAGGGAACTTATTACCGTGTACGTGTCGGCGGTTTTAATTCATTAGAAGAAGCGGAAGATTTTTTAAAAAAATAAAAACAAAAATTATTTAATTATAAAAAGGTAATGCACTATGAACCTTTTCTCGATATTCATGAAGGGTGGCTTTTTAATGTGGCCCATTTTACTTTGTTCAGTAATCGGGCTTACAGTTATTATTGACAGGTATATAGTTCTTCGTAAAACGAAAATAAATATTCCGGCTTTTACGGTTAGAATAAGAGGATTAATAAAGAAGAGAGATATATCCGGTGCAATCAGTCATTGCATGGAAGAAAAATCTCCTGTTGCAAACATCATAAGAAAAGGACTAAAAAAATATCGCCTTGGACATGAAAGAGTAAAAGAAGCAATAGAAAATGCAGGGCGACAGGAAGTAAGCAAGCTTGAAAAAGGCTTGTCTGTTTTGGCTACCATTGCAGGTATCGCACCTTTGCTTGGATTTCTCGGCACTGTTACAGGTATGATTCAGGCATTTATGACTATTGAAGACCTTGCCGGTTCGGCTAATCCGAGCGATCTTGCTGGAGGAATCTGGGAAGCATTAACAACAACAGCGTTCGGATTGATTGTAGGAATTCCCGCTCTTGCCTTTTACAATTATTTTCTCTCTGCAGTAAAGAAAACAGTGGGCGATATGGAAACAGTTGCAAATGATGTTGTAGATGTTATGCAGGATAGTTCTACTACTGCTGATGATGTGGAGGAAGAAATTGAATTGGATTTGTAAAATGAAAAGTGCAAGATCAAGAGCAAGTTCAAGAATTCATTTACCATGCATTCATGCAATCATCCAGTCATGCTCGAATAATTGGCTGAATGATTGATTGTGAAATAAAACAGAAAAATTTATTAATAATTTTTATTAAGCTATGCAATTTAAAACATCAAACGAACCAATAAGCATTTTTAGTTTTTCTTCTTTAACAGATATTGTAATGCTTCTTGTTATTTTCTTCCTTCTTACTTCACAGTTTGTTATTCAAACGGGAGTTAAGGTAAAGTTGCCCGGTTCAAAGACTAATGAGCCTTCAACACCGTCGCAGCTTATTGTTACTTTAACGGCAGGCGGTGCTGTATATGCAGGTAATGAAGAAATAAGTATAGACCAGTTGCCGGCAAAATTGAATGTAATGAAAGGAGAGAAAATGGAAGATAATCTTATAATTCGGGCAGATAAGACCGTTGCTGTTGATCTTGTAATTAAAGTAATTGATGCTGCACGCTCTTCCGGCATTGATAAATTTACAATCGAGACTCAAAGGGAACAGCTATAAGATTAAAAAATTTCAGGATTACAAGAATTTAAAAATTAAAATAAAATGTTAACTAATTATAATTCGATAAAAAATCTTTCATTCTCTCTTTCTCTGCTGATTCATCTTTTGCTTTTACTTCTATTTCTACTGATGAAGTTTACGATTGATTACCCGCCTAAAGAGTATGTCGAATTATCATTCGGAGTATCGGGAGAGATAGGTTCTTCCGGTGCAATCGGTTCCCAGATAAATGAGGTTGAGGAACTTGCAAAACCGGAAGAGAAAGATGAAACAATTGATAAAAGTATGGAAGTAAAAGAAGTAGAGCTGCCTAAAGCAAAAAGTACGACTGAGGAGAACGTTATTAAACTTGCGGATAAAGAAAAAGAAAAAACAGCTTCTACAAAGACAAAGACTAACGAGAACACAAAAGATAATGTTACAACCACAGGACAAGGTAACAAAGCAGAAGGTGAGGGGAGTTTCGGTTTTGATTTTGAACAAGGCGGGCTGGGAACAAGAAGAATTTACAGCTATATAGAGCCCTCATATCCTGAAGGAGTTCATAAAGAGATTGATATAAGATTAAAGTTTACAATTCTTCCAGACGGTACTGTAGGGACAATACTTCCCCTAACAAAAGCAGACACCAAGCTTGAGAATGCTGCTATTAATTCATTAAGGCAATGGAAATTCGAACCTCTTTCACCAAATCAAAAACAAGCTGAACAAACTGCCGTCATAGTTTTTCATTACCGGCTGCAATAAGTTCAATTAAGAATTAACAATTAAAAATTTCTCTCACATCACTCATCATCCTATAATCTCATTATCACTTTCATCGGCGTCTTCCTTATAATAAAACCTGTAGAAGAAAAACTCCCCGATAGAAAGAAGAGTCAAAGCAAAAGTATCGCGGTCGTAGAATATTCCCAATCCATCCGGTTCCATAAATAATTTTGCTGCAATTGTAGCAATAGACCAGCCGACAGAAAATAAAATTCCAATAAGCGCAAGATTAAGAAAAGCACTTTTAAGATTTTCATCCTGCCATTTTTTAGTAAAGATATAAAGAGCAAAAATGAAATGACCGGAAAAGATAAATGCGCTTATCATAAAGTCATTTTATTACGTTTGTTGATGTAAGACGTTCCCAGAAGTCCACCGATAAGCCCAAATACACTGTTTATAATTAAATTACTCATTAACATAGATATTGTGTACAACGTAGAGAAACCGTAGTTATTAATATCTTTCGCCATCTTTTTAAGTATGTGCATGCTTTGTTCCAGCAGCGTACCTAAATTGTAACTTCTGAGCAGAGCTTCTGTTTGAGGCAAAGAAGATGTAAAATCATTTGTATGCGTTAAGAAAGTCAGGAGAATATCGAAAGCAGTTGCAAAGAGAGCCGAAAAAAGTCCCGTTAATAAACCGAATGTAACTGCCTGGCGGGAACTGACTTTGCCGGAGATTTTATTTATCCGCCGGTCTAATGAGAGTGAAAAGAAAGCAGCGAACGGAACTATAAGGCAACATGCAAAAGCTTTAAACCCGGGAATAATTGATAAAACTGCCGCTCCAAATCCGCAGACCATGGGAGATACATATTTTTTTGAGGTCATCTTATAATTGTTTCTTAATCAAAATATAATTTTCAATAATGCTGATTACCATAAGAAAGCAAACAGCGCCAAAAAATAATCCTGTAAAGAAAGCAGAGAGCTTGTTATAATCGTTAAAGATTATGTTATTGATTATTACATCAGCAACAAGAATAATAAGAGCAAATTTAAAAAGTATGAGTGAAACTTTTATATTCCAAAGTGAGATTAGAACAAAGACCGAAGTTATCAGCGCACCCAGGTAAATGCCCGAACATCTTGCACACACAAGCAGTGAGAAGCCGTTAACAATTATTAGTTTGTGATCTGCCTGGTGACAGACATTATGGTAAAACAAATTTAAGATTGGTGATGAAACAAGTGAGAGCGCCGAGCCGCCACTTAAACTTTTTAATGAAAACCCGATACACCACGCACCAATTAAAAGAAAAACAAAAAGACGGAAATATATCTTGTGCTTACTCATTGAGAAGCTATTTGATCGAAGTGAATACAAGAATTTCCTTTTCGGTAAGAACGTAAATTTTATTCTTCTGCATTATTGATGTTACAAATCCAGGTTTATAATCCAGCCCGATCATATTGACTTTTCTGAGCTCAAACTCAGGCACGCTCAAATCTGCAAAATAAATTTCGCTGTCTGTGTTGATTGTTAAGAAAGAGAAATTAATTTTCATTCCTTTTAAGTTAAGCCCTGTTTCAATTTTTGTTAAGCCGTTGCCGTAGTTATCGAATACAATAATATTACTTCTATCAATAACAAAAATTTTATCGGAGGCAGAAACAGCTAAGTGTGCCGGGTTATTTAAGGAAAAACTGCCGGCATCTATTCCGCCGAAGTTCTGTATAAAATTTCCGAAGAGATCGAATTTTATAACACGCTTGTTCTCCGAATCGAGTATAAAAAGATCTCCCTGTGTTGAAGTAGTGCAGCCTAAAGGATAACCGAATTGTTCATCACGGTTTTCGCTTTCTCTTGTTGAAAGCTGTGAAATAAAATTCAGGTCTTTATCGAATCTCTCTATCCTGTGGTTATTCTTATCTGCAACATAAATATTCAAAGGAGTAGCAAAAACATCGATGGGATTATCGAAAGCAGCTTCCTTCCAGCCGTAGCCGCCTGTTTCTATAACATAAGTTCCGAGAGTATCGTACTTGTAAAGCTTGTCATTTCCCGAATCGGTAATAAATAAAAATCCGGCTGAATTAAGATAAAATGAAGAAGCTTTCTGGAATTTGCCGAATGAAAAATCAAAAGTGTACGTCTGGCAAAAAGAAGTTGCCGAAAAGAAAATTATTGCTAAAAAAGTCTTCATAGTAATGAGTAAGATAGAAAATATTGGTGTGGAAATAAATGAGGAAGGGAAAGAAAGCATTATGGGTGATTATAAAGAATTTGATTGAACCTATAGAATAAATTTTCGGCTAAAGCCAATTTAGGTGGTTTATAATCTCCCCGATCTGAAGGTCGGGGCTAATAAAATGGTGTGAGTAATCAAGGCTGGTTTGATGCTAGTTGAATGACACATTATTTTTATACTTAACATTAGTATTAGTTAATATTCAATTTGTAATGAAATTAATTGGCTAAATGCTATCACTTTATATTCTATATGTCAACAGTTGACTTTTATCTTCAAATAATGTATTATTTGCCAGTAATTTTCTTTGTAAAAATCAAATAAAAACTTAAAACACACGATTATGGAAAACTTAATTTTCTTCGCGGGCCTAGCCCTTATGATACTGGGGTTGACCTTAGTTGCCTTCAAAGAAAGAGGCGCAAAAATTACCGGATTGATTTCTATTTTTATTGGTTCGGGTATTGTAATCACTCACCTTTCAGACATGGGAGGCTTGAGTATTTTCATAGAAGAACACCGAGTTCTTCTGAAAGGCCTGCTGATGGTTGTCGCATCAACTGCGCTTATAATCTCTGCATTCAACCTCTATCGCATATTTGTGCCGCGTGAGGGGCAGGCGAACCATTTCCTTGAGGAAGCAATAATCGGGACATTGCACGCGAATTATTTTGCCACACTCTTTTTCATAGACAAATATGTAAAGAGTGTCGGCGAAGACCGCGAGAAGGGTAAAAAGATTTTCCATGAGTTCCTCTACGGACTCGTTGGGGCGTCTTTCATTCTCTTAACCATTCTGCTTCCTTTGGCCATGGCCGGAGGACTGTACGTAACCCAATACTTCCAATTTAAATTATTCGGTCTCAATGTTATGGAGGTCATTACTTACCTCGTGACAATCGGGATCG
>Ga0209521_10003686_pt1 | contig 12335 bp, 10 predicted proteins | sample Rifsed19ft4_FD_184016 | JGI IMG/M metagenome (GOLD analysis project Ga0209521, IMG submission 184016) | Soil microbial communities from Rifle, Colorado, USA - sediment 19ft 4 (version 2) | ecosystem: Environmental > Terrestrial > Deep subsurface > Rock core/Sediment | place: Rifle, Colorado... | reverse complement strand
TGGCCGCCGACCTCGAGCAGAACCGATTCGTCAGCCGACATGCCGAAAGGGTAGCCTCTTCCCCATGCTCGACCGATGGGAGCGCCTGCGGGCGGTCTTCGTGCTCTGGACCGATGCCCGGCGCGTCACCCGTATCACGCGGCGCGCCATCGCCGGGTTCCTGGAGCACGAGGCACTGCAGTACGCCGGCAGCATGGCCTACTTCGCCATGCTGTCCCTCTTCCAGGTAGTCGTGCTCGGCGTGCTCGTCTTCTCGCTGTTGATCGGCGAGGGCGAGGCGCGCCAGTTCGTGGTCGGGCGCCTGGAGGGCGCCGCACCACTGCAGCCGGGCACCATCGGCGGCATCGTGGACAGCATCCTCGCCGCGCGGGGCGGGATAGGACTGCTCTCGGCCGTACTCCTCACGTGGGGCGCACTTGGCTTCTTCGGGGCGCTCAGCCGCGGGATCAGTCGCGCCTTCCCCATGGCCCCGCCGCGCCCGTTCTGGCGCGAGAAGCTGCTCGCCATCGGGCTCATGGTGCTGTTCGGCGGGCTGATCCTGGCGTCGGTGGTCATCGGCCTCGTGACCGGCATCCTGGTCGGCCTCGCGGACGATGTCGTCGGCGGGGTGCCGGGAGGCCGTCGCGCGCTGGAGCTGTTCGGCCTGATCGTGCCGATCCTGCTCGTCTTCGTTGCGATGGTCGCGCTGTACCGACTCGTGCCGAATCGCCCGGTGTCGCTCTCGCAGATCTGGCCGGGCGCGGTGGTGGCGACCGTGCTGTGGACCGCGCTGCGCGTCGGATTCACCTGGTACGCGACCAACGTGGCGCACTACGAGAGCGCCTTCGGGCCGATCTCGACGGCCATCACGCTGCTCGTTTTCCTCTACTTCGCGGGCGTTGTGGTGCTGCTCGGTGCGGAGGTTGCCCGCGCATCGCTGGTGGACGACGAAGAGGCTCGCCGCCGTGCCGCTTGAACCAAGGAGTACTACGGTGTAGTACATTTCGGTAGCGTCACGCGCCCGGAACGCCCGGGTAGCATGGCTGGGCACACCGCACGGGGCACATCTGGGCTATGGATACCGCACCGAAGACCGTGACATGAGACGACGATCTCATCTGGCCATCACGCTCGTAGCCCTGCTGATGGTCGGAACGAGCATCGTCTCATCCTCACCCCGCGACCCGGCCCAGGCCGCGGACCCGCTCTCCGACGCGATCGCGCAGCAGAAGGCGCTGCGGGACACGCTGGCCGAGCAGCGCGCCGCGCTCAAGTCGCTGCAGGCAACCTCCACGTCTCTCGCGGCCAAGCTCGATACGGCTAAGGCGGAACTCGCCTCGGTCACCGCCGAGTGGAACCGCGTCAACGGACTGCTGGTGCAGGTGCAGGCCGAGGTGGCGGAGATCAGCGCGCGGCTCGAGGAGCTGCTCACCGAGATCGCCAAGCTCGACGAGCAGATGAGCACCCTGGCAGCCCAGATCCGGCTGGAGACGGCCGAGCTGGATGCTCGGGAGGCCCTCCTTCAGGACCACCTTCGCTCGGCCTACGAGTCAACCCAGACTTCGCTCCTCGAGATCCTGCTCTCCGCCGATTCGCTCGACGCGGCGACCACCCAGGTCGGCTACCTGCTCACCGTGTCGGAGCAGGACCGCATCCTGGCTGACCAGATCCGCGATCTCCGGGCCGAGCTCAAGGCGAGGCAGCAGACCCTGCTCGAAGGCCGCGCCGTGCTCGCCGACGCGCGCGACGTGGCCCATGCGGAGGCCAAGCTCCTCGCAGAGCGCGAGGCGGAGCTGGCGGCCATGGAGGCGAACCTCGCCGATCTGAAGGCAGCGGCCGATCAGAAGCGACGCGACCAGGAGGCCGCGCTCAACGCCGCGCTCAATGCGAGCGGCAACGTCGAGGCCCAGATCAAGGCGCAGGAAGAGGCGTTCGCGGCTGCCACCAAGCTGGTCGACAAGCTCATCGCGGAGTCCCGCAACACAAGCCCATCGGCACGTGGCTTCCGCTGGCCGGAGGACAACTTCAGGATCACCCAGGAATGGGGCCCGACTACGTTCTGGCTCGAGCCGCCCTACACCTACAAGGGCACCTGGTACCGGAACTTCCACGGCGGTATCGACCTGGCCAACGGGTGTGGGACCGCCATCAAGGCTGCCGGCAACGGCGTCATCGTCGCCACGGGCCGGCCGCTCTGGCCCTGGGACTCGGCCTACGGCGTGGTGATCGACCACGGCGGCGGAGTGATGACCTGGTACTGGCATCTGCAGTCGCGGGTCATCGTGAGCCCCGGCCAATCGGTGTCGATCGGCCAGACGATCGGCTACGAGGGCACCACCGGCAACTCGACCGGGTGCCACCTGCACTTCGCGGTGAACGACCGCGGCGTCTGGGAGAATCCGCGCTTCTACCTTCCCTAGCGGGTAGTGGCGGGCTCCAGCGCGCGGGCCGCCGGCAGGTACAGTCGCTCCACGTACTCGCCGAGCATGCGGGCCGTGCTGAATCGCCAGATCGATCCGCCGATCGCAGCGCGCATCGTGGCCAGCCACGGGTCCGACAGGCCCTCCTCGTTCCGCGCGTAGTAGCGAGGGACAACCTCTTCCTCCAGGAGTCGGTACAGCTCGGCGGCGTCAGCCTCGTCCTGGGCCTCGTAGTCATCGAGCGTCTCCCGCCCACCGATGGCCCAGCCGTTGCTCCCGTCGAATCCCTCGTCCCACCAGCCGTCGAGAATGCTGATCGACGGGATGCCGTTCATGGCCGCCTTCATTCCCGACGTGCCCGAGGCCTCCATCGGGCGCCGGGGGTTGTTCAGCCAGATGTCCACGCCACCGATCAGGAACCGCGCGATGCGCATGTCGTAGTCCTCGACGATGAAGACGCGATCCCGCAGCGGCCCGGAGCGTGACAAGGTGAAGATCCGCTGGATCACCTGCTGGCCCGGGCGGTCCGCCGGATGCGCCTTGCCGGCCAGCACGACCTGCACCGGCCGCTCGGTGTCAGAGAGGAGACGCGCCAGGCGTTCCTCGTCGCGGAAGAGCAGGTCGGCCCGCTTGTAGGTGGCCATCCGCCGGGCGAAGCCGATCGTCAGCGCGTGCGGATCGAGGACTCCGTGCAGGACGCGCAGCCCGTCGGGGGACTCGCCGTGCCGAGCGAACTGGCGGGCCAGGCGACGGCGCAGAAACTCCACCAGCTCTCGCTTCTGCTGTCGATGCGCGCCCCACAGGTCAGCGTCGGTCACCGCGTCGAGACGCTCGAACGTCTCCGGGCCCGCGACATCGCTCCCAAGCGACCCGCCGACCGCCCGCTCATAGAGGCGCCGCATCGGCCGGCCGAGCCAGGTGGACACGTGCACGCCATTGGTGACCGTGCCGATCTCGTGTCCGGCCACGGCCGCCCACGTGGCCGTGGCCGTGGCGGCGTGGAGGGCGCTCACCGCGTTGGCGTCGGATGCGTGCCGCAGGACGAAGGCGGTCATGTCGAACGGGGCATCGGGCTCGTCGCCACGCCCACGCCCAAGCTCCAGGAGCTCCGCGGCCGGCATGCCGCTCTCCTTGAGCCACGGTGCAAGCGAGGCGGCCACCAGCTGCCGATCGAAGGTCTCGTTTCCCGCGGGCACCGGCGTATGGATGGTGAAGACCGAGTTGCGCCCGACCCGACGCAGGGCCTCGGCCGGCGCGAGCTCCGGCTCGGCGCCGAGCAGCTCGCGCGCGCGCTCCAGCAGCAGGAAGGCCGAGTGACCCTCGTTGAGATGCCACGCAGCCGGCTCGATCCCCAGGCCGCGAAGCGCCCGCACGCCACCGACCCCCAGCACCAGCTCCTGGCAGAGTCGCATCTCGCGGCCACGGACATACAGGATGTGGGTGATCGGTCGGTCGGAGCCGTCGTTGGCGGGAATATCGGTATCGAGCAGCAGCAGCGGAACCCGTCCGACCAGAGCGACCCAGACCGCCGCGTGCACCTGTCGATCGGGCAGGTCCACGCTGACCTGGAGCGCGGACCCATCCTGGCCGCGCGCTCGGCGCAGTGGGAGCATTCCGGGGTCGATATCCGGCTGCGCATGCTCCTGGTGGCCGTCGGCATCGATCTGCTGGCGGAAGTAGCCGCGCCGGTAGAGGAGGCCGACCCCGACGAAGGGGAGCGCGGCATCCGATGCCGACTTGCAGTGGTCGCCGGCGAGGATTCCCAGGCCGCCGGAGTAGATCTGCATCGATTCGTGGATGCCGTACTCGGCGCAGAAGTAGGCGACCGGCCCGGGGAGGCTGGCCGCGGGGTCCGACGCAGTCGCCCTGCGATACCACGAGTCGGACCCGTTGGCCATGTAGCGGCCGAACTCGTCGAGGAGTCGGCTGGCGTCGACCATGAAGTCCTCGTCGGCCATCAGGGCAGCCCAGCGCCCCGCCTCGAGCCCTGCAAGGACGGGGATCGGATTCCGATGGCGCGCCCACGCCGCGGAATCGATGCGCGCGAAGAGCGCGCCGGCGCGCGGCGTCCAGCTCCACCAGAGGTTGTAGGCCAGTTCGCCGAGGCCCGCGAGGGCGGGCGGCAGCCCGAAATCGTGGCCTCGCAGGGTCAGCACCTGCACGGGGGTCGTCATCGAGGCCCGATTCTACGGGACGCCGACTGACGGCAGCGCGCACCTGCGCAAGCGGCCGCCCGCCGACTCCGCTGTGGGGTATCGCCGCGGTCGGCGGAGGGGGTAGGCTATCCCTCCCATGATGGACGGCTACTCGGTCCCGGAGACAGCGTCTGTACTCGGGGTCCCCGAGGGGAAGGTCTGGGAGCTTCTGGCCCGAGGCGTTCTCTCCGGCACCCCCGAGGGCGACGGCATGCGCGTCTTCCTGAAGGAGAACCCCGCACCGATGGCGTCGCACGGTGACAGGTTCGAAGCGCCGCGGGCGAACGGCGGATCTTCACCAGCCGGGGAGGCTACACCCTTCCGGGAGCTGCTGACCGAATTTCGAAACCTCACCGAACGATACGGGCAGGCGCTGCTGGCGCTGGGCGAGGCGCGCGGCGAGGTCGCCGGCCTGCGCTCTCGCGTGGATCTCCTCGAAGCGCGTCTCGATCTGCGACTCCCCGGCCCCGGCATCGTTCCTCCGGTGGCGTGGGAGCGTCCGGCGTCGCCCGCTTCGGTGGCCGAGCCAGAGGACGAGCCGGAGTCCGATCAGGCCGCCCGCAAGGCGTCCGCGCGAGCTGAGCCGCCCACCAGGCGCACGACCCCGCAGCGTCGTTCCCATACGGCTCGCTCGGCTGTGGCGGGCTTCGCTGAGGCACTCGCTCGAGCCCAGGATCCGACGACAGCGGAAATGCCGAGCGTCGCCGAGGTTGCCAACCACGTGGCGCCGCTGGAGGGGTCTGGCGTGGAAGAGGCCGACGCGATCACACCAGCCGACGTAGTCGCCGACGCAGCGGCCGATACACCAGCCGACGCGTCAGCGGAAGCGATCGAGACGATCGGAACCGAATCTGCTCCGCCAGACATCGCCGAAGAGAGTCGCGACACCACCGCTGCCGGCACGTCACCGTCGTACAGCACGGATGTCATCGAGCCCGACTGGTTCGCCGATGGCGACTTCGCGTGGCTTGACGCCGCCGAGATCGAGGCACAGGTAGCCACCGCCTCGATTCCTCGCGCGCCGGACCTGGAACCTGTGCCGGAACCAGAACCCGAACCTGTGCCGGAACCTGTGCCGGAACCGGAACCGGAGCCGGAGCAGTTTGGGGCGCAGTCCGGGGCCTTCGACGCCGGGTCGGACATCGGACTTGTGGTGCCTCAACCGGCCAAGGTCGAATCAGATTTCCTGGACGCCCTGCTGGATGCGGAATCCACGGCCGTGGCGGTCGAGTCCGTCCCGACGGACTTCGCACCAGTGCCAGAGTCGGAGCTCGCGGATGAGCCCGATCTTGCGCCGGAATACACCCGTCGGCGCGCGGATCCGTTCTATGTGGGGGTCGAGCCGGGGCTATCACCGGACCACTCAGACAACCCGCGCCCGCATGCAGAGCCCGACTGGCTCGATCGGCCGCAAGAGATGGCCAATGAGATGGAGGTCGCATCAAGCGGATGGCGCGAGCCCGCGGTTGCGGAGGCGCAGACCGATCCGAAGAAGGACGAGGGCCTCGCGCGGCTTGCCCGGCAGGAGGGCTGGGACGCTGCGGAGGTCGACGCGATTCGCGCGCTGGTCGGTCAGGGAGCGCCGAACGAGATCCAACTTCCGGGTGCCGATGACCTTGACGAGGCGATCGCCGCGCTGAACGCCACTCGGCCGGCCACGCGGGGCGCCGTCGAAACGATCGTAGCCATCGAAGCCGCCGCCGTGGACGCTGAACCGAGCGTCGAGTCCTGGGTGAACGCCGGTCTCGGCGCGTCCGATCGGCCATGGGCACCGGCACGGGTGAGCACCGAGCCGCCCGGCTTCGCGACACCGCGCGATGAGCCGCCGCGCGATGAGCCGCCGCGCAACGAGCCCCCCCGCGACGAGCCCCCGCGACCTGAGCCGACCTTGCGCCAGGCAGTCTTCACCCCTCCGCCGACCCCTCGACCGTCCGCGACGCGTCAGGCGCCCGGCGATCCGTCGTGGCTGCGCGGGCGCCGGGGTCCGGCAGCGACCGCCTTCCGCAGACTGCGCCGCCTCTTCACTGAATGACCGTCCCGCCCGGCAACGGCGGTGGGGGATCGCGCCTGCCTGATCTTGGATCGAGGGGCGAGGGCTGGGTTGTCGGCCAATTCGTCCTTCTGGCACTGGTCGCTCTCGCGAGCCTTCCGTACCTCGCGACGATGGCGCCGCAGACGCCCATCCGCTGGGTGCTGCTGCTCATCGGTTGCGCCGAGTTGCTGATCGGGGGCTGGGCCATTGCGCGCGCCTTCGCCGACCTTGGGCGCAGCCTGACGCCGCTACCGCGGCCACATGCCGATGCCGAGATGGTGGAGCGCGGCATCTACCGACGCATCCGTCACCCGATCTACGCCGGCCTGATCCTGGCCGCGATCGGCTGGGCCACGGTCAGCGGCAGCCCTCCGGCGTTCGCGGCAGCAGTCGCGCTGGGCGTCTTCATGGACGCCAAGGCTCGTCGTGAGGAGGCGTGGCTGGCCGACCGCTACGCCGAGTACGCCGCGTACCGAACCAGGACGAAGCGCTTCCTGCCCGGGGTCTACTGACCGACCGCCCGCGGTCCCACGCCGTGGTCGGCAGGTTGACAGCGGCCGCCCGGCGTGGATAATCCTTCGCGTGCCACGAACTATTCGCGACGCGCAAACCGTCGTCGCCGACCTGATGGCCGAGCTCGGCCCGCTCATTTCCGGTGAACGCGCCGCCTTTGCGCAGCGCTGCCACGAGCGATCGATCTCGATGTCGCACCTGCACCTGATGACGCTGCTCGAATCGTTCGGTCCGCTCCCGATGGGCCGTGTCGCGGAGATGCTCGGATCCGGCTTGCCGACCGCGACCGGCCTGGTGACGCGCATGCAGGAGCGCGGCCTGGTTGAGCGGGCGCACGACACCGATGACCGCCGCGTGGTGCTCGTCCGCCTCACCGCGGAGGGGGAGGCGGACCTTCAGCAGATCCAGGTCGAGCGAGCGCGGCGCATGGCGCTCGCGCTCGACCAGCTCTCCGATGTCGAGCGCACCGGACTCCTCTCGTCGATCCGGGCGCTGCGGGCCGCATTTGCGCGCGTCAACCAAGAGCATGGAGTCCACTGACTTGAGCGAAGCCCCCGTGACTCGAGTCGCCAACGAAGCGGCCTCCGATGCTCCCGTACGAATCGATCCGCGGGCCCGGACCGAGATCCTGATCGCGGTCCTGCTGGCGGTCTTCCTGTCGGCCCTGGACCAGACGATCGTCGGCACCGCCCTGCCGCGCATCGTCGACGATCTGAAGGGCAATGAGTTCTACACCTGGGTGGTCACGATCTACCTGCTGACCGCCACGATCTCCGGACCGATCTACGGCAAGTTGTCCGACCTGTTCGGCCGACGGCCGATGGTGATGTTCGGAGTCAGCCTCTTCCTGATCGGCTCGGCCCTGTCCGGGATCTCGCAGGAGATGTGGCAGCTGGTCGCCGCTCGCGGGCTGCAGGGCCTCGGCGCGGGCGCGATCTTCCCGATCGCGCTGGCCGTGATCGGCGACCTGTTCACCCCGGCCGAGCGAGGCAAGTACCAGGGTCTGTTCGGTGCCGTGTTCGGCATCAGCGCCCTGATCGGCCCCGCCCTGGGGGGCTTCCTCACCGACAACTTCTCGTGGCACTGGGTCTTCTTCGTCAACCTGCCGATCGGCGCGGTGGCGCTGGTCATCATCTGGCGTCTCTTGCCGCCGATCAAGCACCCGGAGCGGGCGCGCAGCATCGACTACCTGGGCAGCGTCGTCTTCGCCGCCGCACTCGTGCCGATCCTGATCGGCCTCACCAACAAGCGGACGCTCGAGTGGAACGATCCCTGGGTCGGCGGGCTGATCCTGGTGGGCATGGCGTTCTCAGCGCTCTTCGTCTGGGTCGAGTCGCGGGCGTCCGAGCCGATCCTGCCGCTCAGCCTCTTCCGCAATCGCTCCATCAGCGTCTCGTTGATCGCTGTCTTCCTGGCCAGTTTCGGCTTCTTTGGGGCCATCATCTTCATCCCCCTCTGGTTCCAGACGGTCCTCGGATCGAGCGCGACGCAATCGGGCTACCAGATCCTCCCGCTTCTGGCCGGGCTGATCATCAGCTCCGTCGTCTCGGGGCAGGTGATCAGTCGCACGGGACGCTATCGGTGGCTGATCGTGGTCGCCATGGCGCTCGTGGCGGCGGGCCTTGCGCTGATGACCCAACTGCGAGGCGACACCAGCCTCAGCGAGATGTGGCTCTGGATGGTGGTGGCGGGGATGGGCATTGGACCGAGCCTGGCGGCCTTCACCATCGTGGTGCAGAACGCTGCTCCCTTCGCGCAGCTGGGTGCGGCGACGGGCGCGCTGACCTTCTTCCGCCAGGTCGGCGGGACGGTGGGGCTGGCGATCGGCGGTACGCTCTTCGCGACCGCATTGACCAGCGAGTTGCCTCCGGAGCTCGCCGCTGCGGGCGTACCCCAGGAGATCGCCACTCGATTCGCGTCTTCCGCGGCCGGCAGCGATTTCAGCTCGGTGGGCGACCTGGCGGCGCAGATCCTGGCCAGCGTGCCGGAGCAGTTCAGGCCGGCGGTCGAGCCGTTCGTCCCGAACATCGTGAACGGATTCCACAATGCCTTCAGCATCGCAATCGGCGGCGCGCTGTGGATCGGTGTCGTGGCAGCCATCGGCGCAACCGTTGCGACCCTCCTCTTCCTGCCCGAGCTGCCCCTCCGAAAGCATCATGGACCGGAGCGCGCTGAGTCCGCAGGAGCCGAGGGCGCCGAGCCGGCCCCGATGGCCGCCTTCGACTGAGAATGTCCTGATGCTGAACTACGGCCCGACCAGCGCGCTCATCGTCGTTGACCTGCAGAACGACTTCGCCGATCCCGCAGGCAGCCTGTCGGTGCGCGGTGGGGAGGAGATTGTCGGACGCGTCAACGACCAGGTGCAGCGGGCGGTGGCCGCCGGCGCTCCGGTGTTGTACACGCAGGACTGGCACCCCGCGTCGACCCCGCACTTTGCCAAGGACGGCGGGATCTGGCCGGTCCATTGCGTGGCCGACACCTGGGGTGCGGACCTCCATCCCAACCTGATCGTGGCCGGTGTGCGCATCCGCAAGGGGAGCAATGGCGAGGATGGCTACTCCGGGTTCAGGGTGCGTGATCCGACAACCCGCGAGGAGCGACCAACCGAGCTGGAGGCGATGCTGCGCGAGCGGGGCGTGACCGAGGTGGCGGTCTGCGGCCTCGCGACCGACTACTGCGTGCGCGCCACGGCGCTCGATGCCGCGCGCCTGGGCTTTCGAACAACGCTCCTGACCGATGCGGTGGCCGCCGTGGACTTGGCGCCCGGGGACGGCGAGCGCGCGCTCGCCGAGATGTCAGGTGCAGGGATCACCCTTGAGCCTCCTGGCGACGCCTGCGGGGCGTGAACCTGCCGAGACCCGGCTATCGGCGGCGTGCCGCGGTGACCAGCGCAACCCCGCCGACGACCGCGATGGCGCCGAGCACGATCCAGGTGCGATCACCGGTCATGAAACTGCCCGGGGCGAAGGGCAGATTCAGTCCCTGGGCGATCCAGACCGCCCCGCCGAGGGTGACCATGACGCCAAGCAAGGTTCCGATGGTGCGCATTCGCTGCCCAGAATAGCGCGGCCGAACTGAGGCGCCCCTATTGCGCTCCGGATGCGGACGCGTATACTCGCGCCAGTCGGGCCGTATGAGAAACGGCGCCAGCAGCCTTCCCTCCCCCTCCCACCACGTCCAATCGTCGGCTCACGGGGTAGCGGCAAGACCCGTGGCCGGCGTCACTCTCAGACGTGGATGCCCGACATGGCAACTCTATGTGGGAGGGTCCTTCGTGGCCTACACCGACCAGGTTCTGACCTGCGCCGACTGCGGAATCGACTTTGTCTTCTCCGCATCCGAGCAGGAATTCTTCGCGCAGAAGGGATTCACCTCTGCGCCCAAGCGCTGTTCGTCCTGTCGGGCGCAGCGGCGCGCCACCGGCGGTGGCGGTGGCTCGAGCTACGCAGCCGGCGGCAACGGTGGCGGCAGCTACGGCGGGGGCGGCTACAGCCGCGGCCCGCGCGAGATGTTCGACGCGACGTGCGCTCGCTGCAGCAAGGAGACGCAGGTCCCCTTCCGTCCAACCGGCGCGCGCCCGGTCTACTGCAGCGACTGCTTCCGGTTGATGCGCGAATAGTCCCGCACCGGTTCAGCATCGAGAGGCGGCGCCCGCGAGGGTGCCGCCTCTCACGTTTCCTGCTCGGGTGGCGGGTCCGTATGATGGTTGCGACATGAATGAACTGACCGATTGGAAGGAGCTGGCCGCCCAGCTTCGCGTCGATTCGATCCGCTCCTCCTCAGCCGCCGGGTCTGGACACCCCACCAGCTCGATGTCGGCCGCCGATCTGCTCGCCGTCCTGGCGGCGAAATACCTGCGCTACGACTTTGACGAGCCGGGCGACCCGCGCAACGACCACCTGATCTTCTCCAAGGGCCACGCCTCCCCGCTGCTCTACGCTGTCTTCCGCGCAGCCGGGGCGATCAGCGACCCAGAGATGCTCAGCTTCCGGAAGGCGGGGAGCCCGATCGAGGGCCATCCGACGCCGGTCCTCCCCTGGGTGGACGTGGCCACCGGCTCGCTGGGGCAGGGGCTGCCGATCGCCGTCGGCGTGGCGCTCGCTGGCAGGCGACTCGATCGTCTGCCGTACCGGATCTGGTGCCTCTGCGGCGACTCGGAGATGGCCGAGGGGTCGATGTGGGAGGCCTTCGAAGCGGCCGCGCACAACGGCCTCGACAACCTGACCGTGATCGTGGACGTCAACCGGCTGGGACAGACCGGCGAGACGATGCACGGCTGGGACCTGTCCGCCTACGCCGCGCGCATCGGCGCCTTCGGGTGGCACGTGATCGAGATCGACGGCCACGACCTGGGCGCCATCGATTCTGCCTACGCCGAGGCGCTGGCCACCGAAGGGCGCCCGACGGCGATCCTGGCGCGGACGGAGAAGGGACGTGGCGTCGCGTCGGTCGCCGACCGCAACGGGTTCCACGGCAAGCCGATGGCCGATCCGGAAGCCGCGATCGCCGAGCTGGGCGGAGCGCGAAACATTTCGCTCGCCGTCGCCGTGCCGACCGGTGATCGGCGTGCCCACACCTTCCCGGCCGGACCGCTGGTGCTGCCGACCTACGCGCTCGGGACGAAGGAAGCGACGCGCAAGGCCTATGGCGACGCGCTGGTCGCCCTCGGAACCGCGCGCGGCGACGTCGTGGCGCTCGATGGTGAGGTGGGGAACTCGACCTTCTCGGAGCTGTTTGCGACCGCCCACCCGGATCGCTTCTTCCAGTCGTACATCGCCGAACAGCAGATGGTGGCCAACGCCATCGGTCTGCAGGTTCGGGGCTGGCGGCCGTTCGCCGCGACCTTTGCCGCGTTCCTGTCGCGCGCCTACGACTTCGTTCGCATGGCGGCCATCAGCCGCGCCGATATCGTGCTGGCCGGGTCGCACGCCGGCGTGAGCATCGGTGAGGATGGGCCGTCCCAGATGGGGCTCGAGGACCTGGCCATCTTCCGGCCGATCCCCGGGTGTGTCGTCCTCTACCCGAGCGACGCGTTTTCGGCCGAGGCCTGTGTCGAGTCCGCCGCCCGCCATCAGGGGCTTTGCTATATCCGGACCACGCGGCCGGCGACGCCGTTGCTCTACTCGAGAGAGGAAAAATTCCCCATCGGAGGCTCCAAAGTCCTGCGCCGGGGGGACGGCGACGCGGCCACCGTCA
>Ga0209521_10003684_pt1 | contig 12337 bp, 9 predicted proteins | sample Rifsed19ft4_FD_184016 | JGI IMG/M metagenome (GOLD analysis project Ga0209521, IMG submission 184016) | Soil microbial communities from Rifle, Colorado, USA - sediment 19ft 4 (version 2) | ecosystem: Environmental > Terrestrial > Deep subsurface > Rock core/Sediment | place: Rifle, Colorado... | reverse complement strand
GGCAGAGGCAGCGACACCAACGGCCCCTCCCACCGAGACCCCCATGCCCCCCCCCGAACCTACCTTGCCGCCCCCGACGCCAACCTTGTCACCCGAAGCCCTGGCCGGTTCTATCACTGACCTGGTTGGCACCTGGAAGGGAAGGTGGAGCGATACAACCTCGATCTACCAGGAGTTCACCGAGGATGGGACCTACCGGGTCTTTTTCCCAAATGGGGACGAGATCTCATCCGGGCGGTTCTCGTTTGAAGGAGGGCAGATCCGATACGAGAGTGTTAAGGGGGCGGCCGCCGACCGATGCGTGCAGAACCCTAGCGCCATCTATGAAGTTTATGTTACCAAACGCGGTGACCAATCTGTCAAGCTTAGGTTTGTGCTGGCGAGCGAAGAAAATTGCGTAGATCGTAAAGATTTCCTGGATGGGAAAACCCATACCCGGGTTGAACCATAAGGCATATCGATCTCAAGGTGAGTGATGCGCTTGAAAGGCGCGTCATTCACCTCCGAAACGAAACCATGAATTCAGGGAAAGGGAGTTACCTGGCTTTCATGCTGCGCCTGTGGCCGGTCGAACAGGATGGAGAAATCGTCTGGAGAGCCTCCCTGGAAAGTCCACTCACGGGCGAACGGCGAGGGTTTGCCTCGCTGGAGGCGTTGATCGCCTTTCTGCGGGGGGAGATCGTCCGGATGGAAGGCCCAGAAAAGCCAGGGGATTGCACATGACCCCCAATCGATGCGTTAGACTACCGTCCGCAACCCGGTCATTTGCTCACTGACTACCCATAACCGCTTGGCGATGGTTTCATCATAGGATACGGGGGAAGAATCCACTACTTTCTCGTCGATAAAATACTTACCGGAGATCCCCTCGACTTCCGGCGAGGTTGCCAGGTAGATTACCGTCCGCGCCCCGTCTTCCGGGGTGCGGCCGGCCAGCTTCTGGGCGACCTTCGTCCCCCAGGCCACCAACCAACCATTGTTGTGGGCGAAGCTGGACGCCACGAAGCCAGGATGGAGTGCGTTGACCGTGACACCTGTCCCCTCCAGCCGCCGGGCGAGCTCGTAGGTGAAGAGCAGGTTCGCCAGTTTAGACTGGCTGTAAGCTGCCCAGCTGTTATAGAACCCCCCGCCTTTCAGGCTGGCAAAGTCCATCCTGGCGGATTGGTGAGCGTTCGAAGAGACATTCACGATACGCGCCGGGGCGCTGGCTTTGATCAGGTCGAGTAAAAGGTTGGTCAGCAGGAAATAGCCCAGGTGATTGAGGGCAAAGGTCAGTTCGATGCCATCCACGCAATCCTGGCGGGTTAAGTAATACGCGCCGGCGTTGTTGACCAGCACCTCCAGGCGGTCGTATTTTTGTTTGAACGCTTCAGCCAGCCGCCTGACCTGCGCCTGGGAGGAGAGATCAGCGCTGAGGAATTCCACCTGTGGGTTGCCGGTCTCAGATTTAACGCGCTCTCCGACCGTCGCGCATTTATCTGGATTTCGGCCAACCCCGACGACCGTGGCCCCCATGCGTGCCAGCTCGCGCGCCGTCACCGCACCGATGCCTGCCGTCGCGCCCGTCACTAAACAAACCCTTCCCATCAGCCTATTGTTCATGGTGATTTATATTACCTTGATCGTCCCGGAAGGGCAAGCGATAAAATTCCGGAGGTGACGAAAGGAGAATACCCAGTTACAATTAATATGTCTCAATTTATTCCTGGAACAAATCTATTTAGTCGTACGTCTTCTTCATGATTGGCTTATGTCGGTGATATTATCCCCATAACGACTTCTTTTATTGATTGATAAATTGAGAGGAGAGAAGGATATGGAAAGGAACTATTCTCAATATGTGTTCGGGATCGCCATTGCGCTGGTGATTTTCGTCCTGATTATTGGAGGCGCTTGCTTGTTTATCTATTTTATCCGGCCAGCGCAACAGCCCACCCAACCTGGTACGGAGGCGCTCTACACGCAGGCTGCCCAAACGGTGTCGGCGCAGTTCACCCTGACGGCGGCGGCGGTTTCCCCAGTGGTCCCGACAGCTATGGCTGCATCTGCCACGTCCTTGCCGACTGACACGCCGACCGTTCCGCCGCCCCCTACGGTTACCCCTGTTCCGTCCACGGCTACACCGCTGCCTCCGACACCCACTCCCACACCAATTCCCTGCAATCGGGCCAAGTTCATCGAGGATGTGACGGTTAAGGACGGCACTGTCTTTCCTCCGAACGCTGAATTCCTCAAGACCTGGCGGCTCAAAAACACCGGCTCCTGCACCTGGAGTCGCGATTACCGCCTGGTGTTCGTCAATGGGGAAAGGATGGATGGCCCCAGGGTCAGCCAGCTGGAAGAGAATGTCGATCCTGGAGAGACGGTCGACGTCTCGGTTGAGCTGGTTGCTCCGGAGAAAGGTGGCAGATATCGCGGCTACTGGATGATGAGCAATCCTTCCGGGGATGAGTTTGGCATCGGCGCCGATGCGGCCGATGCCTTCTGGGTCGAGATCAGGGTGATAGGATCGGGTGAATTCGCTTATGACTTCGCCTTGAACTTTTGCCTGGCGCGGTGGAGCAGCGATGCCGGTCGCCTGACCTGCCCAGGTGACGTGGGCGATAACGATGGCTTCGTGATCCTGGTGGATAGACCAGAGTTCGAGATCGGTCGCGTGGAGAACGAGCCAGCCTTGTGGACCAACCCTGAAGATGTGGACGATGGCTGGATCACGGGCGAATATCCAGAATTCAAAGTTGAGGAAGGGGACCGATTCAAAGCTGTTGTCGGCTGCCAGGATGGCGCTAAGAGGTGTGACGTTATCTTCCAGTTCAGTTACCGGATTGGCGATGGCCCTGTGCAAATATTTTGGGATTCGCGCGAAGTATATGACGACTCTCTTACGAAGGTGGATCTCGACCTAAGACCCCTGGCGGGGCAGAAAGTTAAGTTTTTATTGGGCGTATTGGCAAATGGTTCAGCCAATGACGACCAAGCTCTCTGGCTCTCCCCGCGCATCACCGATTGAAACCAGAATCCTGATAAATGATTGGGGTTTCGGACTGTTGAATCCTGCCTGAAACCCCAATTTTTTTGACTCACTTTTTGTGGAGAAAATTGCGGCCGCAAAAATCACCAATTCGGACAAACTTTTTAATCAATTTTAGTCTCTCAGCGGTAGAAGTTTCTCTCGGGAATACAAATTAGATAAAAGTGAGATAAAAACTCAATATAGATGTTAAAATTAGGGTGGCAATCTTGTTTTAAGTTCGAATCGAGGAGGTTGAAAATGTTTGACATCATCGTGGTTGGGGGAGGGCCGGCGGGAGTAGTCGCTGCGCTGCGCGCCAGTGAGCTGGGCGCAAAAGTAGCCCTGGTGGAGCGCGCCCGCCTGGGCGGCACCTGTACCAACGATGGCTGTGTGCCCACCCGCGTCCTGGCCAGGGCAGCCCGACTGGCGCGCGAAGCGGAGCATTTCGAGGATTATGGCTTGATGGGTGAGCAACCGCACGTGGATTTCGCACGTTTGTTGCAGCGTACCCAGCAGATTGTCTATAGAATCCATGAGAAAAAGCAATTGATCAGCCATCTGGAACAGGCCAGTGTGAGTGTATACGCCAACCTCGGGGCGGTGCAATTTGCCGATGCGCACACCCTCACTGCGGGCGACGGCACCCGGTTACAGGCGGAGAAGTTTATTCTTTGCGCAGGAGGCCGCCCGCGCCGGCTCTCCTTCCCAGGCAGCGAACATGCCCTCACCCATAGCGATGTCTGGTCGTTGACCAGGCTACCTAAATCTATGATCGTTGTGGGCGGCGCCGCGACAGGATGCCAGCTGGCCTCCATTTTTGCCGCCCTTGGCACGCAGGTGAGGCTGCTCGAGGTCGCCCCGCGCCTCCTGGCCATGGAGGATGCTTTGGTTTCACAGGCGCTCGGCGAAGCCTTTCATGGGCGCGGCATCCACGTGATCACTGGCATCAGCAGCGTGGAACGGCTCGAATCAAAAGAGAACCAAATAAGCCTTTGGTATAGTCACCAGGATCAGACGCAGCAAATTGAGGCCGAGATCGTGGTTATGGCGACGGGCTGGCCTGGCAACGCCGATGGGCTTAACCTGACTGCTGCAGGAGTGCAGAGCGAGCGGGGCTATGTCGTGGTAGACGATTATTTACGCACGTCGGCAGAGCATATCTTTGCCGCCGGTGATATCACGGGGCGCATGATGTTGGTGCAAAGCGCTAGTTACGAGGCGCGCATCGCTGCAGAAAATGCTGTGCTTGGTATCGGCATGCCTTATTCGCACAAGATTGTCCCCCATGGAGGCTTTACTGATCCTGAATATGGCAGTGTAGGCCTGACCGAAGAGCGGGCGCGTTCTCTCGAAAGCGATTGCCTGGTGGCCGTTGTCTCCTACACCGACCTGGACCGGGCAGTGATCGATGATCACCTGCAAGGCTTTTGCAAGTTGATCGTCTCTCAGGAGACTCACCGAATATTGGGCGCACACGTACTAGGGGAACAGGCTTTGGAGGTTATCCAGCTGGTGGCAGCCAGCATGGCTGGGGATATGTGGGTAGAGCAGTTGGCTGAGCTGGAATTGGCGTATCCGACCTACACAGCGATCGTTGGGCTGGCCGCCCGCCAGATGGTGCGAGAGTTGGGTGTGATGCCGCTTACGCCGCAGTGGCGTGCGCTGGGGAAGCCGCACGCCGCCGAGTGGGAGCGGAGCAATGCAGCGCTCTAACCCCGGGCATTGGTTTCATCTGGCCCTTTTTGCCCTCTGCGCAATTGTCTTCCTTGACGCGCCGATCCTGGCTATGACATGGAGTAACAAGCCTTTCGTCGGTTTTATTGTAGAACAGACCTTGGTCGTATCGAGCTCTACAGGGAAGGGGTGGATTAACCCATCCATGGGATTAGGCTATCCTCAGCGTGTGATCCAGGTTGGGGATAAAGCAGTCCGTTCGCCGGACGATTATCACATGGTTTTATCCTCGTTGAGGGTCGGCGAAGTCACTGAGGTGAGGACCGTCTTACCGGATGGTGAGACGCACACGTTCCCATTTATCGAGGTTGGACGATTCCCCACTTCTGATTTGATACGCTTGTTTTGGCTGCCTTACGTCGTTGGTTTAGCGTATTTGGCTGTCGGCGCGTGGGTATATCGAATACGAGGATTAACCTTAGCGGTACGCGCTTTCACTTTTCTTAGTGTTTGCGCGGCGCTGGCCAATGGGTTATTGTTTGACTTGAGCACGACCCATGCCGCCCCCTTCCTCTGGACCGTGGCGATCTCTCAAGTCGGCGGCGCGCTGATCAGTTTAGGCTTGGTTTTTCCAGAGGAGTGGGCGCCAGTGAAGCGCTGGCCGGTGATGCGCCTGTTACCATACAGTATCTCAATCATATTAATGGTCTGGGGTGTGGTTGTGGTGAACAGCAAGGAAAATCCCTGGGCTTATATCACGGCCTGGCGCTTCAGCTATGTTTATGCGGCTTTGGGTATCTTCATTTTCCTGGGCATTATGTTTTACCGGCAGGCCACTGTCCGTTCGGATATCGCCCGTCAGCAGGCGCGCATCGTCTTATGGGGTAGTTTGTTGGCCTTCGGCCCAGTTAGCATATACCTGGGAGCGCCTTTGCTCAGAATGAATGTTCTGTGGAATACGGCGATCTTTACGCCTTTCCTATTGTTATTTCCAATTTCGATTGGAATTTCCATTTTGCGCTACCGGCTGTGGGATATCGATGTCATCATCAATCGCACCCTGGTCTATAGTCTTATGACGGTCTTGCTGGCTGCGATCTACTTTGGCAGTGTGTTCGCATTGTTCGAGATCTTCCGTACCTTGATCGGCCAGGCTTCAGAACTGGCGAGTGTTGCCTCGGTGTTGGTGATCGTCGCCGTGTTTACTCCTCTGCGGAAGAACTTGCAGAACTTTATCGATAGCCGCTTCTATCGCCGGAAGTACGATACAGCCAAGACCTTGAGCGCTTTCAGCCAGACGTTGCGCGATGAGGTGGACTTACCTGCGCTCGTCGATCAATTGCAGATCGTGATCGGTGAAACGATCATGCCAGCCTATGTCCAAACCTGGTTGCGTTCCGGACCGGGGTACCGGGTTGGCCCGGGGTACCGGGTTGGCCCGGGGGACTGGGTTGGCCCAGGGGACTGGGTTGGGCAGACGAATCACGAATCACCCCCTGAACTGGCCAACTCGATTCAGGCTGTGGCTGAAATCCCAATCCAAGATCCGGTTATTGGCTTTTTTTGTAACGCCTCGAATGCAGCGGAAATCGGGGGTCTGGATCTGGTGTCGCCCGGGCTTGAAACCTTGAAATCAACGGGTGTGGAAATGGTCGTGCCCTTGGTAACACACGGGGAACTAGTGGGGTGGATTAGCCTGGGACCTCGCCTTAGCGGCCAGGAGTATTCTGCTGACGATCGCGCCCTGCTCTCTAATCTGGCAGTCCAGGCTGCTCCGGCTGTGCACGTTGCCCAGCTGGTCGTCGAGCAGCAGGCTGAAGCCCTGCAACGCGAGCGACTGGAGCAAGAGATGAACGTCGCCCGTCGCATTCAACATGCCCTTTTGCCGAAAGAGCTGCCCAAACTGGAAGACTGGCGTCTGGCGGCTTACTACCAGCCCGCCCGCGCCGTAGGCGGAGATTTCTACGACTTTGTAAGCTTTGAAGACGGTCGCATGGGTCTTTTCATCGGTGATGTCACTGATAAAGGAGTGCCGGCGGCTCTGGTGATGGCGACCACGCGCACCCTGTTGCGGGCTGTGGCACTGGAAGCCCTCTCAGCCGGGCGGGTACTGGAGAGGGTTAACAATTTGCTCATGCCGGATATCCCGGCCAATATGTTTGTCACCTGCCTGGTTGCCATCCTCGATCCGGCGAGCGGCAGGTTGCAATACGCCAACGCTGGTCATAACCTGCCCTACCGCCGCACCCGAGACGGCGTCATCGAGTTGCACGCCACCGGTATGCCTTTGGGTTTATTTGCAGATATGTTTTATGAAGAGAAAGAGATGGTGATTGAGCCCGGGGATTGCGTGATCTTCTACAGCGATGGGCTGGTGGAGGCTCACAACATCCAACGCGAGATGTTTGGCTCAGAACGCGTGCAGACCCTCCTGGGGGAAGGCTTCGAAGACGGCCAGACAATCATCGATTGCCTGCTTAACGAACTTCAGGCCTTCACCGGAAAGGATTGGGAACAAGAAGACGATATCACTTTGGTGGGGCTAAAGAGGTCGCCATGGACAGCATGAAAACAGAGTTAACCCGTTTTCTCAACCCTGGCGAGCAGGTCATCCAAGGAGATTTCCTCTAACGAGGTGAGCAGCAAGTCGGCGTGATCGAGGGGCAGCCGGCGGGTGAGTTGGTTGGGCACGGCGACACAGAAAATGCCGGCTCGTTTCGCCGCCAGGACACCATTGGGCGAGTCCTCCAGGGCAATCGCCTGGTTTGCCCGGAGGTTTAATCCCGTCAGGACCGAGAGATAAAGGGCGGGATTGGGTTTGGTAACCTGAACGTCGTCGGCGGCGCAGATGCAGTCAAAAGCAGGGAGCAATCCCAGGCGCTCGAGATGCCCGGTAACCCAGCCGCAGTCCGAGCTGGACGCCAGGCCGAGCTTCAAACCCAACTGGCGGGCGCGTTCGATGTAGGCCTGCACGCCTGGCAGAACGGGCTGCATGGCGACCAGTTCCATCTCGCGCCCCCGGCGGCGTGGGCCAAGCATATTCCGGTCAAGCGGGTGCCCGAGCTGCTGCTCCAGGTGGTCGAACAGGTTGAAGGTCTTCTCGGCGGTGCCGATGAAGTCCGCCCAGGTAGATAAGGGCAGGTAGCCCCCCTGCGCCTGGTAAAGTTCCTGCCAGGATTGGAAGATTGGCCCTTCGGTATCCAGGATCAGGCCATCGAAATCGAAGATCAGCGCCTGGATCACAAAGGTAACCCTAGCCTCCTGGTCCTCGCTGAACATGCTCGATGACTTGCGCAGCCAGTTTGCTCAGCTCCTCTTTCTCAACTTTGGAGGTATGGCTGGCCCGCCAGTACACGTCGAGCAACTCGAGTGGGGTCAGGCTGCCAACGGCCTGGTCTTCGGGAAGGCGCACGCGCCCTTCGATCTGGGGGCGTTTAACCAGGTGGAATTCGAAGGCGCTGGCGGCGTATTCCCGCAATTCCCCATCGTTGATCAGAGGTTCCCAATCACGCGGGTAATCTACCGTCAGGCGGACAATCGCCCCTTCAAGTCCTTCGGGAGGGGGCAGGGCGGCGCTTAGGCGTGTATTAACCTCATCTTTTGATTCCAGCCGAATGTAGCAGTCTACAAACGGGCGGATGTCCCGCAGCTGCCGCCACTCCACCTGGGTTTGGCCGCGGGCGACATGCGCGATCACGAAGAACTTTTCGTCTTCCACTTCGCCGAAATCTACCCGTTCGATCGAGCCGGGATAAATTACAGGTGGGTGTCCGTTTTCGTTGAGGTTTTGCGGCTTGTGAATGTGACCCAGGGCGACATAGTCCAGCCTGGCATCGCGCACCAGGGAACCGGGCAGCACCAGGTCGCTGCCCAGCATGACCGTGCGCTCAGCGCCGAATTTGGCTCCCTGCACCGAGGCGTGCGCAGTGAGCACGATGGGCAGATCGGGGTCAGCTTGCTCGAGCCAGGAACGCACCAACTCTGTCAGGCGTTCTTCCAGCTCAGCGTACACCTGCGCCGAATCGGTTGTTCGCAGCCCGAGGTGAGCGATCAGACCCGAGCGTGAGACCCATGGCAAGGCCAGGATTTGCAGCGGCAGTCCTTCCAGGTCAGCCGGTTTGAGGAAGGCAGGCTTGTCGATCACGCGCACATGCGGCACTTCCAGCGTGGTGAACTCCTCGACGGCATGGGCGCGTCCCAGGGCAGGGGAGAGGTCATGGTTGCCCACCAATAAAAGGGTGGGGATGCCAGCCTTGGAAAGGCGGATGATGCGCCGTCCCCACTCGCGCTGGAAGGTAGGGGCCGGGTTGCGGTCTTTATAAGCGTCTCCAGCGAACAGCACCAGGTCCACCTTTTCGGCGATGGCGGTATCAATGATCGTATCCAGGGATTTAAGGAAGTCGATCACCCGCATCGGCAGGCCGCTTTGTGGGTCGTGGCGGCCGTAATTGGCCATGTCGATGTGGGCGTCGGCGAAATGCAGGATGGTTGGCACGCCTAACCGCCTCCTACGCCCAGCCGGTCGAGTTGTTCCCAGCCAGGTGAAAAGTTAGGATTGAGACGAACCGATTCCTGAAAGTCGGCGATCGCCCCGGGAGTATCCCCCAGGGCTTCGAGCGCCAGGCCACGCCAATAGAAGCTCTCTTCCAAAACCGGCTCGCTAATCGTATCGTTTAAAGTCGTGTTCGCCAGGTTAATCACATCCTGGTAGCGACCGCTGTAATAGTATGCCCAGTAGGGCCAGGTCTGGTACCACAGGATGCGGTAAGGACGGGTGCCGTCGTCGGGCAGGTTGGCATACAGGCTAAAAGCTTGATCGAAGGCGTAGCCTGCATCCACATACTGCTGCAGGTTGACCTGGTTAGTGCCAATGTTAAATTGGGCGAAGAACTGGTCTATGCCGCTCAAGGTTTGCACCTCAGCCTGGGACTTCTCCAGGGCGTGGCTGAACGCCCAGGCGGGATCGGCCCAGGGACCCAGCAGGGTGATCACCTCATCCTGGCGTTCCTGGGGATAGACAACCAGGAAGAGATAGTTAAACGAACGCCAGCCTTCAATGAAATCAGCATAAGGAAACTTGTGGTCCTTGCCATCCTTGACATAGGTGTCCTGGACGATGAGGATGTCTTTGGCTTCATCGTAACCGGTGACGAACTGGTAATGGCCGAGCCAGCCCAGCTTGCCGGTGTAGTCGACCTCGTAATAACCCTTTTCTGCGACCACCGGAAAGCCGGCGGCGACCATGCGCTTGAGCAGGTCAATATCGCCCCCAGAACGGACGATGGCGGACAGGCCGGTGGTCTGGGTTTCGACGAAGTCCTGCATCTCGTAGGGCATGACGTTCTTGTCTTTGTCCTTGGGCTTGATAGATTGCCCGACCACGTCCCGGTTTCCATCCCAACCCCAAAAGGTCAGGGCCATGGACAGGTTGGCCGGGCCGCAGTAATTCCAACGGCCGTGCTGGTCCTCGTACTTGACGCCGCCCAGCATGACTTGATCGGGGAGCGGCGTGGGGGAGATGGTCGCGGTCGCCGACGGGGCGGGGGTATCCGTCGGCCCGGGCAGGGTCGGGGTAACGGTAGCGGTGGGAGCGAAGGTTACGGCGACCTGCGGAGTAGGCAGCCCAGTCAATTGCGCCTGTTGTTGAGGGACGAAGATCGCCTGCTCGGGCGGGTCGAGGGCGTACTTGATGCGCGTGCGCAGCTCGTCCACGCGCCAGGCCAGCCGAGAATTTACAGGGGGGAGGTTATAGACTAAAACGCTGAGCAGGCAGAGCAGGGGGATGCCTACCGATAAGACGCCGATAAAGCGGTTGCGCATGGAGGCGATTATAACATTATGGACTCACGACCCCCAGCCGGTCGAGTTCATCCCTTGGTGGGGCGTAATTCGGGTTCAATTCTACCGCCTTCCGCAGGTCGAAGATGGCCCCGTTCAGGTCTTCCAGGGCCTCTTTGGCCAGACCGCGCCAGTAAAAGGACTCTTCCAGGGTGTATTCCCCCAGGGCAAAGAAGGTGTTGTTGGCCAGGTTGATCACATCCTGGTAGCGGCCGGTGTGGTAGTAGGCGGCGTACGGGCCATCCAGGTACCACATCGCCCGCCAGGGGCGTTCCTCTTCCGGGATGGCGGGGTATACGGCGAAAGCGTTGTCATAGGCCTCGGCCGCCCCGGCGTAATCCTCCAGGGCGACCCGGTTGTTGCCCAGGTTGAACCAGGCGAAGTACTGGTCGCGACCGGTCAAGGTCGCTGTTTCCTGGGAGGCCAGTTGGGCGGCGTACTCATAGTTGGAGCGCTGGCTGGCCTGGGGCCCGAGCAGAGACAGGACCTCGGCCTCCCGCCCGGAAGGGTAGATCACCAGGTAGACGTAGTTGAAATCCCGCCAGCGCTGCTCGACCAGGTCGTAAGGCAGTGGGAAATCCGGCATGATCAACGAATCCTGGGCCGTAAAAAGGCCCTGGGCGTCATCATAGCCGTTCAGGGTCAGGTAATGTCCCATCCAGTCGTCGTGGGGCGGGTCGTAACCTTTTTCGATGACCACCGGGAAGCCAGCCGCGATGAAGCGCTTGAGGGTCTGCAGGTCGCCGCCGACGCGGGCCAGCGCGGCTAAATCGGTCGTTTCTGCGACGAAAGCGACCATCTCAGCAGGGTTGACGTTTTTATCATATTCGCCAGGCCGCAGGAAGGCGGCGGTATCGCGCTGGTCGCCCGGCCAGCCCCAATAGGAGAGCGCCATGGAAAGATTGGCCGGCCCGCAGTTGTTGAACTTCTGGTACTCGTGGCGGATGCCGGTGAGCAAAGCCTGAGCCGGGAGGGGGGTCGGCGTAGTGGTCGCCGTCGGGGAGGGCTGGGGGGTGGGGGTCGAACCAGGCAAGGTGGGCGTGGCTGTTGAGGCGCCGGTCGGATCTACTTTAGGAGAGGCAGTCAGGGCCTGCAGCGTGGCGTTCACGATGGCATCGACCTGCTCCTGCGGGACGAAGACCACCTGCTCGGGGGGGTTGAGGGCGCGGCGCACCTGCACGCGCAGGTTATCCACGCGCCAGCCCAGCCGTTCGTGGATGGGAGGCAGGTTGTAGAGCAGGACGCTGGACAGGCAGAGGAGCGGGATGGCGATCAGGAGAATGCGGAGAAAGCGGCTTGCCATGCGGGGGATTATAACTGATGAGGGGGCAGGTTGGCCGGAGGCGAGGCGTGATCCAGCGGATGGAGAAGCGTGTGCCCGGGAGGGGCGAGGGGAGAGGGGATAAGGGATTAGCGATCAGCGCTCAAGGATAAGGAGGGAGGAATTGTGCTACAATTTTGTGTGCAGCACCAGGCTACGCCATTGCACCGCGCTATGGACAACACGGTGAATGTGCGGCTATTATAACCAATATGCTGTGCGATCCAGCAAAATAGTGGCAGAGCATGTATTCTGAAAAGTGAGCGCTTTAATGCTCTTACCACGCTTAAATTTTCAAAAACCATTCGTACCTGCCCGCCTGATTACGATCCAGAAATAAATCCTGCATGGGAGTTTTGGATCACAGTCAAAAAGGAATAAGCCACCCCATGAAAATCCTATTCATCGGTAGCAGCCACACCTTCTGCAACGGATTGCCCTTCCAAGTGAGGGAGCTGCTTCGCTGGAGCAATCCGAATGTCGAGGTGACC
>Ga0209521_10003679_pt1 | contig 12349 bp, 11 predicted proteins | sample Rifsed19ft4_FD_184016 | JGI IMG/M metagenome (GOLD analysis project Ga0209521, IMG submission 184016) | Soil microbial communities from Rifle, Colorado, USA - sediment 19ft 4 (version 2) | ecosystem: Environmental > Terrestrial > Deep subsurface > Rock core/Sediment | place: Rifle, Colorado... | reverse complement strand
CCGGCGCCTGATGAACAAGCCAGGTTAGTGTGGTTCGAACGCGAGCTGGACTACAAGGAGCTGGTGCCGAGGCCGGAGCAGATGCAGGAATTCATCCAGCTGACGATCACTTTTGCAGGGCGATATGGGGATGTGTATGAGATGAAAATCGGAGATTAGAGATTGGAGATTAGTAAGTGGTAATTGGTAAGTGGTAATTGGTAATTAGCTTCGCCATCCAGCTTCCAGCTTTCAGCCATCAGCAGCCGTTAACCATAACGAGCTATTAAACGGAGTCGAGGCTTTAGCCGGTTTTAGTCATCCAGCTAAAGCCTCGACTCCACTCGCACCAAGTGCGATTATTAGGATCCGGGTTCCTGCTGCTCGTTGGCGACGAAGAGGCGCCAGTCGCCGTGCACACCGTCTTCGGTAACGCCGAAGTAATAGCGCACGACGCCATTCACCCGCTGAACAAAGTCATAACGTTTTTGTTTGAACTGGCTGTATTGCTTCAGCAAGCCGAACTCGCCGCGCCAATCAGCCTTTAGCTGGCCCGTGTCCGTGGGCAGGGCGGCAAATTCCTTGATGGCGTAATGCCAAAGCTTGCGCGCTGATTTTTCGGTGACGTTGTTGACCACCATGCCGTTGCGCAGGTCACGCACTACATAATAGGGAACGCCGGCGCGCTCCTCTACGCTAACCACCTCGACCCCGGTGCGCGGCGCGTTCGAGTCCTGCGGGGCCACATCGGCTTGCGCCCTGGCGGCGGCTGGCTTGCGGGCTGCTGTCTTGCGCGGCTGCCGTTTGGCGCCGCGGCCGGCTTTGCTGGGTCGCGGGGAAGGCTTGGCAGGCAGTTCCTCAGCCGCCTTGGCGATCAGGCGCACGATCTCATCGCGCACCGCCAGGCCGGTCTCGGCCTCGGTGCGAATATAGATCTTATTGTCATCCACCGCATAAGGCGGTTCGTCGCCGCGCGGCACCAGCACGCGGATCACCGATTTTCCGCCGGTCTGTTGGGTATCCAGCATACAGGGCAATTGCGGGCTGATGCGGCTGGCAATTTCCTGTTGTAGCTGGCGGATGACCTGCTCCGCATTTTTGACGCCAGCAATGGGGCGCTGTGTATCGGCGCTGAGCCCGATAAAGAGCGTGCCGCCGTTGGTGTTGGCGAAGGCGCAGATATCGGCGATGACGCTTTCCATGTTGCCACCGCGTAAACCTTCATGGAATTCCTGCACGATGTTGCTACCCTGTTCGCGGGCGGCACCCACAAAATCGAAATCGGCTTCTTTGGCGCGGCGTTGAGCCTGGCGCGGGCGCGTGCGGGCAAAGTCGTTGCCCTCAAATAACTCCTTGAGGGCGGCAAAAGTGGCTTCGGGCAGCAGGGCTTCAGTGGCCCGTCCGCCAATGCCTAAATTGTTGCGATGGCGCGGGTCGTCGTCGAGGCGGTGGGCGTCCGACCCCTGGATGCAATGCATGCGCCGGGGGTATTCCGGCTTGCTGCCGCTGAAGAAAGCGGCACTGGAAAAGCGGCCGCGCTTTTCCAAGTCGGTCAGTTCCAGGGCGTGGAGCGTTGGGTCCTGGGTGTAGGCGATCTTGGTCTGCCCGCCGAACTTGAAGCCGCGCATGGCCACGCCGCTGCTGGAGTTGGCGTGGGCGGCGATGACCAGGCCGCCGGCATCGCGGATGGCGCGGTAGGCGGTGAGCACATCGGTGGAGGCGCCCACGGTGACCGAGCCCTGTTCCAATTGGCTGGCGGGCACGTTGAGGTCGAGCAAAATATGTTCGATCTCACGCACCGGCTTATCGGGAGCAAACAAGCCCATCACATGGAAGCCAAAGGTGGCGGTGAATTCGAAACCGGGCAACACTAAGACCTTGGCCAGCAGGCGTTCGTATTCCACCAGGCGCAGTTCTTCCTCGGCGAGGATGCGCTTCAGGGAACGCAGCAAACGCAACTGCTCGATCTCAGCCTGCATGCGGCGGTAGCCGGCCACGGTGTTATGGTCGGCGAAACCGATGATGTCCAGGCCACGGGTTTCAGCGCGGCGCAGAATATCCAAATAACTAATGCCGGGTTCCAGGTAATCGCTGGAAGCCGGGGTATGCAGATGCAAGTCCATCGTAAACCACTGCATGGGTTTGCGGTTGTAATCAGGTTTAGCCACAATTGTCCTTCTTTGAGTTCTCAGCTGCCCAAGCAGCTTAACCCACTAATCATTCAAGTTTTGGTGTAAAGCTTTCATCAGGTCCTCGGGCATGTAAGGCTTCATCAGGAAGCCGTCGGCGCCGCGCTGTTCGCATTCTCGGCGGTAATCAATGCCTGAGGAAAGCAGGACCACTAAATGTTTGAGCTCCTCATCGGCGCGTATCTTACTGAGCAGCTCCAAGCCGTTGGCATGCTTTAAATTCACGTCGATCAATAACGCATCGGGTTGACCGGCGCGCACTTCCTCCACAATATCGTCCAGAGAGTTAGGTCGGGTCACTTGGTAACCCTCCAGACCCAACAAAGCCTCCAACAACTCGAAGAGCATCGGTTCATCTTCGAGCACCATCACGGTCTTAGGCATGGGCGGCCGCTTTAGGTTTGGACTTGCGCTTCGGCTTACCGTTGCGGGCAGCCGCGGGGGGCTTGCGGCCGTCGGCGCTGACACTATGCGGTTCCAACGCATATTTCAGCACTTCGTCGATGGTGCGCACGAACTTGAAAGTCAACTTGGTCTTGACTTCCTTAGGCAGTTCTTCCAAGTCGACCTCATTGCGCAGAGGCAGGATCACCGTCCGGAGGCCAGCGCGGTGGGCAGCCAGCACCTTCTCCTTGATGCCGCCCACCGGCAGCACCTGGCCACGCAGGGTAATCTCGCCCGTCATGCCCACGTGCGGCTTGATCAGCTTGCGGGTGAGCAGCGAGACCAACGCGGTGACCATGGTGACCCCGGCCGAAGGCCCATCTTTAGGCTGGGCGCCGGCGGGCACGTGCAGATGGATATCCGTGTTCTGGAAGAAATCGGGGTCGATGTGCAGTTTCTTGGCGCGGGAACGAACGTAAGAGAGAGCCGCCTTGGCCGATTCCTGCATCACCTCCCCCAATTGGCCGGATAGTTGGAACCCCTTGCTGCCGGGCATGCGGGTGGCCTCGATGAAAAGTACATCGCCGCCGGTCGGCGTCCAGGACAGGCCGGTGACGACCCCGGGCATGGAGGTGCGGCTGGCGATCTCTTCCATGCGGTAATACTTGGGCGGACCCAAATATTCACGGACTAGATCGGGGGTGATGCGGATAGTTTTCTTTTGCCCTTCGGCGATCTTAGTCACCACTTTGCGGCAGACCGAGCCCAGCTCGCGCTCCAGGCTGCGCACACCGGCTTCGCGGGTATAGGAGCGGATGAGGGTGCGGATGGCGTCGATGCCAAATTTGACCTCGTTCTTGCGCAAGCCGTTCTCGCGCAATTGGCGCGGGATAAGGTAGCCCTTGGCGATGGCCAACTTGTCGCCCTCGGTGTAGCTGGAGAGGGGAATGATCTCCATGCGGTCACGCAGGGGACCGGGGATGGTTTCCAGCGTATTTGCGGTGGTGATGAACATGACCTGGGAAAGGTCGAAAGCCACTTCGACGTAATGGTCGCGGAACTCGTTATTCTGCTCCGGGTCGAGCACTTCCAACAAGGCCGAGGACGGATCGCCGCGGAAGTCGTAGCCCAGCTTGTCCACTTCATCGAGCATGAAGACCGGGTTGCGAGTGCCCACGCGGCGCAGGGCCTGCATGATGCGGCCGGGCAACGCACCGATATAGGTGCGGCGGTGGCCGCGGATCTCGGCTTCATCGCGCACGCCGCCCAGCGAGATGCGCACGAATTCGCGGCCCAGGGCGCGGGCGATGGAACGCCCCAGGGAGGTCTTGCCAACGCCGGGCGGCCCAACGAAACATAGGATGACGCCTTCGCGCTCGCGGCGAATGAAGTCAGCGCGGGTCTGTTTGGCGAGTTCCTGCTTGCGCTCGAAACGCAACTTGCGCACCGCCAGGTATTCCAGGATGCGTTCCTTGACGTCGCGGAGCCCATAATGGTCCTGGTCAAGCACTTTGCGGGCATTGCGAATATCCAGGTTATCTTCGGTGGTCTTGGACCAGGGCACGCTGATCAGCCAATCCAAATAACTGCGGATGACGCCGTATTCCGCGGCAGCCGAATTGAGTTTGGACAAGCGGTCCAGTTCGCGGCGCGCCTGCTTGTCGGCCTCTTCGGGCATGAGGCTGTCGGCGATCTTCTTGCGCAGCTCCTCCACTTCGGCGGCGCCTTCGTCGGCCTCGCCCAGTTCGCGCTGGATGGCTTTAAGCTGCTCACGAAGGAAATAATCGCGCTGCAACCCTTCGATCTCCGAGCGGGCTTCGTTCTGGATGCGCTGGCCCACCTCCAGCACTTCGATCTCGCGGGTGAGGAATTCCACCAACTTGTGTAGCTTATCGCTCAGCGAGTCCAGCTCCAGGATGGCCTGAGCGTCCTTAAGTTCCATGCGCTGGAAATTCGCCACCAAATAGACGGTTTGCAGGGGGCTGTCGAGGTCCACAATGGAGGACACAAGCTCCTGCGGAATGGTGCCGATCAGTTCAGCGATGCGCTGGAACTGGCTACGAGCGCTGCGCGCCAGCGCTTCGACTTCCAGGCCTTCTTCCTCGAATTCGGGATAGGCCTCTACTTTAGCCTTGAGGTAGGGTTCGCTGGAAACGAATTCACCGATGCGAATTCGGGAGAGACCCTGCACCAGCAGACGGATGGTGCCATCCGGGGCGCGGAATAAACGATGCACCGTGGCTATGGTGCCGACCGAATACAAATCCTCCGGCCCGGGATTCTCTTTTTCGGGATCCTTGGAGGCCACCAAACCCACCAGGCGGCTGCCTGAAACGGAGTCGTCTACCAGGCGGATAGAGCGCGGCTGCCCAATGGTGAGCGGCACGCCGGTTTGCGGATAAACCACTACTCCGCGCAACGGCAGGATGGGCAACACTTCGGGGATCTCAGGGCGGTCAACCGCTTTAGGCTGGCCAGGTTTGGAGCCTGCGCCTTTACCCTGGACCACTTTCGTCACAGTGGGATGAAACAAGATCTCCTGCAAGGCCTGGCTTTCTTCAGCCTCCATCCACTCCCACATTTCGGTCAAATCCTCCAACCATTTCGAAGTGGGCATCAGGCGGCGCTCCCCTTTGGCAGGGTTACCAGCAAGAAGCCATCCTTATAATCCGCCTGGATGTGGTCGGAGTCAATTGGGCCGGGTAGCTCCAGGACGGAGAGGAAATCGCCATAGCGCACTTCCAACTGATGGTAGGCAGCCGGCTCTGTAGGCGGTTGGCGCAGGCCATAAATAGCCAACTGGCGGCCTTCGATAGCGATATTCAGCTCAGCATCCTGCATGCCCGCGATCTCCACCCGGGCTACATAGGCCTGCTCGGTCTCGTACAGGTCGGTGGGCGGGCGCCAGAGGTGCGGCCGCGCTGCCCACTGGCGAGTCGAGGGGGAGACTCGAAAATGGATCTCCTCGGACTCTCCCCAGGCGGAGCGAGCTTGTCTTTCTTCCAACTCCGGTTTAGGTAGGTTTTTTGTCAACTTTTTAATGCACCTTTTGCAGCGGCCAGGACGTCTTCGTAATTGGGTTGGTCCCCCAAAACAGGCATATAAGCTGCGTAAACTACTTTGCCTTGTTTATCGACAACGAAAACGGAGCGGCGCAGGATACGGCGCTCTTTTATCAGCGCCCCATATTTCTCCCCGAAATTCATGTCCAGGTGGTCGGAAACCACCATGACCTTATCCACCCCAGCCGCCTCGCACCAATTCTTGAGCGCGTAAGGGAGATCAGCGGTGATGCCAATAATGACAATATCCTCACTCAGGGAGGCTGCCTCCTGGTTGAAGCGGCGCGTCTCCGCATCGCAAACGCCGGTAGCCAGCGAAGGCATGGCGGCAATAATGCGCACTTTGCCCTGGGTGGCCTCGAGCGGGTTGACCAAGCTCCAGTCCTGCGCTTGCGCGGTGAAATAAGGAGCCTGCTTACCCACGATAATATCGGGTCCAACAATGGTGACATCTTTGCCAGCAAGCTGCATAAGTCCGGGTCTTTGCATCAGAAGCTCCTGAATAGCCAAACAGTACGAATAGGGCTATTGTACCCAGCTTCCGGGAGGCGCATATCAGAATTGCGTCAGAGGTTGTAGGGCTGAAGAGCGTAGATAGGAGAATAGAGATTGGAGACTAGGGATTTGAAATTGACACAACGTAAGGTCGACGCTTGCGCCCAACAGATGCGCGTATAGAACAGTCGAGGGGCGGGGAGACCCCGCCCCTAAGAATCCACCTACTTCAGTTTGATGCGCGAGGGCTTTGGCTCTTGAAGTTTCATTTTGACCCCGCTTTTGGCCGCGGACCCTGAACCCGTCATCTGCCGCAGTTTGGAGCCCAAGCCGGGAAGCAGCATGGGGATGAGCACCAGGGTGGCCAACGCCAGCACCACCGCAGCGAACAAAGGCCACGCGGCGGGTTCGGCCACCTCCGGCACCAGGCCGCCGGGGTTGTAACGGGTGTCCTCGCCGGCTGCCGGTTGCCCGCCGCCGAGCGGCGCGAGGGTCACGCTGAGCGAGCGGTTGACGCCGTCGCGCAGGGCGGCGGGGGAGGTGTAGGTAATGGCATATTCGCTCTGCATGGACTTCGCATAGGTCTCGTACAGGCGGGTTAGGCTGTCCTGGTCTTCGGCGTAGCCATACACGCCACCGGCGCGAGTCGCCAGATCCTGCAAACCAGGCTCGTCGATTCCGGTCATATTATCTGCCTGGCTGCCAGTAATCCCCAAGCCTACGGTGGAGATCGAGATGCCTTCTGGGCCGATTGCTTTGGTCACGTTATTGATGTTGACCGTGCTGGAGTTATCCAGGCCATCGGTGAGAACGATGATGGCTTTGCGGCCGCTTTCGCCTTCGAGTTCTTTGATAGCGACCATCAGCGCATCGTACATGGCCGTGTCGTCGTCAGCCACCAGGCTATCAATGGCCGCATCCAGCGTTTCAGTATCGGAGGTAAGCTGTTGCACGACCTCCACTTTTGTATTGAAGGAAATCAGCCCGGCCTGGTCGATGGGCCGCAGGCGGTCGATGAATTGGTGCGCGGCTGCCTGGGCAGATTCCAATTTGCCTTCCACCCCCATGCTGCCGGAGACATCGATCACCAGCATGGTGGCCACCGGGCCCACCTCACCGATGCCGGCGATCTGGTCCGGCGGGATCTGCTGGCCATTCTCCATAATCACGAAGCGGCTGGCGTCCACAGCCAGCGGTTCGCCATTGGCATCCGTGATGGAAACGTAAAAGGTTACCTGCGGGAATTGACTGGTATCGATCTGGGTGATACGTACGTTCTCCGCGCCCTGCCCCAGGGGCACAAAAGCCGCCGTGCCAAACAAACCGAACAGGATGAGGAGACAGGAGATCCTGTGGAATGGTTTCATGCTTACCTCTTTTCGTGATAGACCAGCTGGGTATTGCCCATGCGGATGGCCTGCTCGTCTTGCAAGTCAGCTACTTCAATCTTGCGGTTATTGATGAAGGTGCCATGGCGGCTTAAGTCCTTAAGGGTCATGTGTGAATCAGCCCCTTTGAGGATGGCATGTTGTGGAGCGATATCCGGATCAGGCAGCACGATGTCGGCTTTAAGCGCATCGCTGCCGACAAAGGCAGAGGGGCCATTGGCATGGATAAATTTATCCAGGATGAATTCAGTGCCCTTGAGCTTGCCGGTGACAACTTCCAGCCAGGCGCGCGAGAGCAGCAGGACGATGAAGGCGATGAAAGCCCCCACTGCGGCACCTACCAGCCCCAGGCCGGCGGCCTTGCCGATCAGCGGGTCGGCCAGGCGAGCGCGGGCCAGCTCCAGCAAAGCGCCGCCAATGGCGCCGCCCAGCACGCCGCCCAGGATGGGTTTCCACAGTTGCGAACCGCTGGTGAAACCGATGCCGGCGCCGATCAAGCCGCCGAACACGGCCCAACCCAGCGCCCGGGTCCAGGCTTCACCTCCCAAGGCTTGAAAGCCGTACTCGGCCAGGGGCAGACCCACCGCCCCTCCCAGCATGCCAAACAGGCCGTTCAACACCCCGGAACGCAGGGCGAACAGCGGGCTGCGGGCTGCAAAGCCTTCGGAGAGGCCGATGAGGGCGCCGATGCAGAACCCGATCAGGCCACCTACCACCACTTCGCTGAGATAAAGATTATCGGTGAAAGATAAGCCCAACACATTGCTAATTTGCCAGCCGATCAGGCCGCCAATGGCGCCCAGCAACGTGTAATAGTAAAGTCGAGAATAACGGCTCATTTTTGTACCTCCTGCGAGGCGGGTGCCTCTTTGTCGTTTTGAGGGTCAGATTCATCCTTTTTTCGCAAACTCACTGTGGGCGGCGACTTCGGTCCTTCAAGTTTTCTTAGAACACCCTGCCGATGTTCCGGCGTCGACCCAGTGCCTTTGGTCGCCACGACTTTTTTCACTTCAACGGGTTGAGTATCGGCCGTCTTGATCTCCGGCCGTTTTGATCTTTCATTAATTGCCGCGAGGGTTGGGGAATTGACCTTCACATCGGCTTTCTTCGCCGGTGGAGCCGAATTAACCTCGGGAACTTCGGCTGCCTGCGGCTCGACCGTCCCTGCCGCAGCGGGCTGCACAGCGGCGGGTTTGCCGGGTTGCGTGGCAGAATTCGCTTCGGACTCAAGCTTGGGTTGCAGCTTATGTTCTGCATGCAAATTGCGCCAGTCCACCACAGATTCGCCTTTGCGATTGAGCAACTCATAGAAACCAACGTAACGGCGGGAATCGAGAGCCTTTTTACGATCGCGGACGAAAAAGCCGCCAGCGTAGCTGTGCGGGTCCACCACCAGGGCAACCTGCCAGTGGTAAGGGAAAAAATGTTCATGCAGCCAGACGTCGTAGCCGGAGAGGAAGAGCCCCATGCGGGGGTGGGTGTGGTACCAACCCACGATCCCCTTTTTTACATAGCGCTCTTCCAATGCGGCCAGCATGGCCACCTGGCTGTCGTGCGTGAAGGTGAGAAAGGTGCTGCCGGAGCGCACTTGCTGCGCGGGCAGCAGGGCTTCCACGACCACAAATTCGTCTTTGGTATCGATATCGCGGCACCAGCGCCCGGCCAACCAACCCCCCACCTCATTGTCCAAGTCGCTGTTGGAGTGGGAGTTGATGGCGTGGAAAACAGGTTGGGTGACGAAGACCTGCAACCCGGCGGCGCGGCCGTTCTCACCATCCGCCAACCAGCGATGGGCGCGATGGTGAGGGATGCGGGCGCGGCGCGGGCTGCCGGCAGAAACCAGAGGTCGAACTTGTTTGTCTTGCATATGAAAGGCCGGGGTGGAGTGGGAGCCTTGAAGGCACCCACTCCACCCAGATGGACTTAACCGGCGGTGACGTCCGCGGTCATGATCAGGCGGTCGTCCGCAGGCACGCCGGCGGCCGACAAGGTCTCTTCGTCCTTGAGTTCGCGGCCGAGGGCTTTGCTGTCCAGGCGGTAACCCATGGGGCGACCGTCCGGGCCGGTGGTGGGCAGTTCCAGCTTGGTGGCCAACTCCGGGACGAGTTCCTTCACTTCCACGTCGTCGGGCACCTCAGCTGTGCGGCTGCCCCCCGAGGGCATTACTACGGTGACTGGCAGGTCTGGCATGATGCAACTCCTTTCTATTTTGCGAATTGAAACCGGCGTCCGCCGGGATTTCATTATTTAAGACGGATACGCGGCTTGGCTTTCTTCTTGTCTTTTTTCAAATGGACGCGTTCCGGATGCAACAATTCGCGCGTATCCACCGGGAAAGCGCGCGGGTGCTTTTTGCGATATTCGCGGCTCCAGCGAGCCGCCTCCGGGTCCCAGGGAAAAGGCGGTTTGGTGGGGTCGTCGTGGAAATTCTTGTATTGCACCATTTCGCCGATCATCAGCACCAGGCGGTCCAGCGAGCGGCTGGCAGTCCACCAGGCCGCATCCACACAGACCGTGCCGTTGAGGTGATTGATATTGGGATGCCAGACGGGGGTTAGCCATTTCATGCCTGGCCAGCGCTGGGGGTATTGGTTGTGCAAGTAGATCTCCACCTGGTGGCGATCGCCGAATTTTGGAGATCCGCCGCGGTCAACGCCGATAATCCCGGTGCACTTATAGGTGACGATATAGCGTTCCGGCGGCAGGCCGCGGCGCTCGGACCTGGCCTTGAACTCGATGAAATCGCTCTGCGCAGCCAAATCTTGCATGCGTTCCAGGTCTGCCTTAAGGCGGCGGATGCGCGGGCTCTGGCCGATGCCTACCGCGCCGGCGGTAATGTCGGCGGTGAGGATGAGCCGGTCGTCGGCGGGTACGCCGGCGGAGGACAGGGTTTCATCCTCTTTTAATTCTCGGCCCAGAGCCTTGCTATCGAGGCGATAGCCCATGGGCCGGCCATCCGGGCCGGTGGTGGGCAACTCCAGCAGCGAGGTGAACTCGGCAAGCAGTTCACGCACGGAAATATCGTCAGGCATTTCCGCCTTGCGGGCTCCACCATTGGGCAATACCACGGTCACTTCAAGATCAGGCATAGTTCTCCTCAGTTAATGGACATACTGGTGCGGCACCTGGCACACACCGGTGATCGCCCAGCAATCGGCATGGTGCCAGGTCTTGCACACCTTGCAAATCTTCACCCCGCGCCGGTCGTTCTTGCGCACAAGGTCAAGACAATAGGGGCAAACATGCTCGGTCAAGCCCGACAGGGTGACAGACCTGGAACGGCGGGCACCCCACTGGCCGGGCTTGGATCTGCCGGGTTTCTCAGCAAGCTTGCGTTTTCGGGTACCAGCCGGGCCGCGCCCTGGCACGAGCCGCGCCAGCTGCGCGGCCGCGCCAGCCCGCCAGGTCTCAAGCGTAGTGATCAGCGGGGGGCTCGCCGCGCGCCGGGGTGGGCTCAGGCGGGGCTGTTCGACGGTAGGGCGCGCTTCCTGTGGAGCAGACTCGGGGGCTGCAGGCGTGGGAGCAGCTTGGCGTGGTTCCACCATAATGGGGCGCGGCCGCGTCCAAGCCAGCAAGGCCAGCCAGCAGGCCGCCGCGGAAACCCCCAGCGAAAGGCCTCCGTCCCAGGGGGTTGCGGATAGATCGAGCCGCAGCAGGTCGAGGCCGACCAAACCCCGGCTGGCAAGGTTTAGCATGACCAAAGCAGCGATGAGGGCGATGAAGCCGGAAAACAAACGCAGGTAGAAGGTTTGGGTTGCCAACAAGTACCTGGCGCTGAATCCGGCTACCAACCCCAGGGCGGCAAACAGGGCATATTTGAGCACCTCACGCGATACCTGCAGGTCTTGCTGGAAGAATAGCAGGAACAGCAAGGCGCTCACCGCGGTGATCAACATCACGATAGCGATCCGTTCCAGCAAGGATCCCAACGAGCTGCCTTCATTCAGGTTCATGCGCATTCCGCTCAAGTTCGTTGCCATGACCTAATCAAGGAGATGGACCTTCTTGACGGCGTGCTCGACCGGCAAGTCTTCCACCACTTCACCAAGATGCACGCGAGCGTTTGGGGACGGGGCTGGCATCGCCTCAGAAAAATGGTTGAAGTGCAAGGCCTCGTCCAAGTCGCCGCTGAGTTCATAAAAACGATATTCGCTTCCGTTGGTGGCGCGCAGAATGTGAAGCGGCGGCACGCCCACACTGAGTAAGCTGCGGTCGGCGAAGTCCTCATCGCCATGGATGGTGTGGGTCAAGTTCACTTCGCGCATCTGGCCGCAGGTGGGGCAATGGCCGGCCTCGAAGCTGACCTCATTCAACGGTTTGAGCACCTGCTCGCTGGTGTTGCAATTCATGCAGTTCAGCGAGAGCACCAATTCCTGGTCCAGCTCCAACACGGCGCTCGCGCCCAGGTCAGCTTGCACCAAGTCGAGCAATTCGCGCAGCGTACTGGATTCGGCCCGCAGCGGAAGCTCGTTTATTTCGCCATAGATCCAATGGCTTTCGCAATCCGCGTCAGGCAGGTAGGCCGTGGTGTGCAAATGGTTGGTGTAACCATTGAAATGGGTGACCTTGCCAGGCTCGACGGGCAGGTCGTGGATGAGCTTCAGGGCTTCCTGGGCCTGCATGGCGCCGATAATGGAGGCGATAGTGGGCGTGGTGGGCACCTTGCCCAGCAATATATTTTGGCGCGCCAGCAGTGGGCAAGAATAGCGCAGCGCCAGGTCGCGGCGCGCTTGTTCGGTGAGCGTGCATTCGAAGCAGGCGCCTTTACCGGGGACAAACACGCGCACCAGGCCGAGCAGTTCTTGAATGGCGCCGTCCACCCAGGGCTTGTTCATCCAATAAGCGAAGCGGT
>Ga0209521_10003676_pt1 | contig 12357 bp, 14 predicted proteins | sample Rifsed19ft4_FD_184016 | JGI IMG/M metagenome (GOLD analysis project Ga0209521, IMG submission 184016) | Soil microbial communities from Rifle, Colorado, USA - sediment 19ft 4 (version 2) | ecosystem: Environmental > Terrestrial > Deep subsurface > Rock core/Sediment | place: Rifle, Colorado... | reverse complement strand
GGTTTTTTCGCCAGTTCAAGATTCAGCCAGATTCTTTTTGCGCGTATGCTGCAAGTACCCCACCTGGTCTTCATTTTTTTAATGCCAAACTCAGACACCTGAACCTTCATAGCATTTTCGTACTGTGCAATTAATCCCGGAACAATTTCCTTCATCCTCTGTCTGTACCATTCATCCAGAATAGCCTGTCTTTTTCCCACGCAAGTATTTGGACGAATATACATTTCCATTGTTTCATGCTTTATTACCACATTCGGCGAGGCATTATGTTCTATAACTCTTAACAGGTAACGCCTGTATAGGTAGTAATGACTTTCTCCTGTAATATATTCTCTTGGAGCCTCTCTCTCCTGACTGCGGATCTTATGTTGATGTTTCTTTATCCAGTTCAATTTTGAAATGGCAAATACCCTGATGGTATCCAGATCCATACGAAATGGCGCGGAAATACGCACCCTGCCCAATGGCGGGTAAACGCTAAGATGTACATTTTTAATAATCTTACGCACCACATCAATGTAAATATCGTCAATTATGATTTTCTGCATCTTATTACTCATCCTGCCGTCTTATGATTGGGAAGATGCGCTCTACCTTATCAATATGTTATTTGAATAACTGCAAATAGGCAGCAAACAAATACATCTTGCCCCGCTTACCACCGGTGATTTCTTCCAGTATCCCAAATTTCTCCAAATCGGCAATCAGTTTGTAGGCAGAGGCTGATGATATTTCTGCTGCCTCTCCCACCCTGGCGGCATCAATCATTGGACGTTGATACAAGTAATGAAGAACCTTCTGTGCATTTGCTGTTCTGCTGCCCAGCGATTGTATCTGGTTATTCACCTGCTTTTGCAGCTTGAGGATGTTGTCAAAAGTGGCGATGCTGTTTTTGGCTGTTTCAATAATTCCCACCAGAAAAAACTTGAACCATTGCAGCAGGTCGTTCTTCTCTCTCACTCTCATCAGGTTGTCAAAATAATGCATGCGGTTGCGCTCGAAAAAATCCGAAAGATACAACACGGGTTGCTTCAATATTCCCTTGCTGACCAGATACAAGGTAATGAGCAAGCGCCCTACCCGGCCATTACCATCCAGAAATGGGTGGATGGTTTCAAACTGATAATGCACCAGGGCTATTTTTAATAGTTCTGGAAAATATGGGGTATCGTTATGCACAAACTGCTCAATATCACCCATTAACTCCCCTATGGATGTATATACAGGCGGTACAAAGACCGCATCGCTGATGGTTGCCCCGCCAATCCAGTTCTGACTGCGCCTGAATTCACCAGGATGCTTCTGCTTGCCTCGTACCCCTTGCAGTAAGGTCTTGTGGGTTTCCCGAACCAAACGCGCGGAAAAAGGCAGTTTTTTCAACTTCACAATCGCCTCATTCATGGCCGCCACGTAGTTTTGCACCTCTTCCCAGTCATCTCTTTTGTCCGGGGCAACGTCCTCCTTTTCCAGAAGGGCCTCTTCCATATTTGTCTGCGTGCCCTCAATCTTGCTGGATTGAGTGGCCTCCTTCAGCACATGCATCTTTATGAACAGGTCTATGTTGGGTATATAGTCAGAATACATATCCAGCCTGCCCAGTTCACGGTCTGCCTGTCCAAGCAACTGAATCAATTCCATGTTGTCCAGCACCCAGGCACGGTTGATTGGATTGGGCTGAAAACTTTTGTAATGACCTTGCTGAACGTAGCGACCAGACTTGAAGTTTTTCATCTGAGAGGTCTCATCTTAAAATTAAAATAACCACGACTATTGTTTTAGATTATACATATAAACTAAAATAGCGCAACGTGTTATTTCAGTTTTCCGTGCGGAAATCTCATACTATCCGTATCCTTCCCGTCAGTAGCTCCTGCATCATCCCCGATTGCCTTTGCCCTCTACGTTCCAATCACTAGGAATAACCCCCACCTCAGTCTTTTTGTATCCCTTCGGAATATTACTCATCGCTGCCTTCCGCTTCACGTGTTCCGCCAAGTTCCGCTTCTATTTCCTCAATGCTTGGCAGGCTGGATTTAAGGTTTTCCGGCAGGGCGCGGGTCAGCTCATATTCAGAGACCCCAATCGGCTTATGTACATCCCGCAGTGCATACTCGGCAAGGATTCTATCTTTGGTCTGGCACAATATCAATCCGATCGTTGGTTGGTCATTTGGGTCTTTGATAAGGTCATCTACAGCGGAACAATAAAAGTTCATCTTTCCGGCATATTCGGGCTTAAAGTCCCCTTTTTTCAGTTCAATGACGATATAGCAGCGAAGCTTGAGATGATAAAACAGAAGATCAATATAATAGTCTTTATTGCTGATTTCCATACGGTATTGCCTGCCCACAAAGGCGAAGCCTGCCCCTAACTCTATCAGGAATTTTTCAAGGTGTTTTACCAGTTCTGTTTCCAACTCCCGTTCATTAAAGGGTTCTGTCAGTGTAAAGAAATCGAAAATATACGGGTCTTTCAAAAACCTCCGGGCAAGGTCGGACTGCGGGGCGGGAAGGGTAAACCTGAAATTGCTTATTGATTTTCCCTGGCGCTCATATACGCCGCTTTTTATCATGAGTGCCAAGGTATCTCTACTCCAGCCGTTTTGAACAGTCTGCTCCATATACCATATACGAACATCCATATCCTTAATTCTCTGCATGAGCAGTATGTTGTGTCCCCACGGAAGTTGGGAAACAACCTGTTTCACATTTTCTAATTGGGAAACGGGCTGTTTCCCAATTGCCACATCAGTTTCATATTCTTTATAAAGCTGAACCATAAATTTGATATTTCTTTCAGAAAATCCTTTGATTTCAGATAATTCGTTTTGAATATCTTTAGCCAAACGAGGGATGACTCCTGCCCCCCATCCTTCCTCCTTCTGCCGTTTATGTATCATCCTCCCTATATCCCAATACATTGTTATCATCTCGGCATTTGCGGACAGCGTTGCCTTAATCTGTGCCTGACGAATGCGGGCTTTAATATCGCTTAATAAACTGCTGTAAAGCACAAGGCTGGTTTTATTATTGGAGTTCATCGCAACTTGCCCAGAGAGAGTCGTAGAGCTCATATTTTTTGATAGCCATTTTTCTATTTCCTTATCATCATGACAGATCTGAAAAGATGGCAGATTGATTTTCTGTACTATATCATAACAATAATAGCTGTTACAATTTATATGCAAGCAATATAAAAAACCAACTTCCTTCCTGAAGTCGAGTAATTGGGAACTTTCATCTTCGTTGTAGATTTCAAGTAGTAAGCGTCAGGTCTTATGCTGATCCGCATAAGACGCAACGATAACGTGGTCTAAAAGACTCAAGTAGCTGAGATTGCGGAGATTATGGGGGTTGTAATCTCCGTATCAACGGCGTATTATAAGGGTCGGATACCGCTGTTACGTAGATTATACTGATCAATCTAATCATAGGTATGGGAAAATAATAATTTACAATGGGGAGTACTTCAAAGAATCGTTTTTCAATTTTTTTACACTCAAGGGAGTTTATCTAATGGAAAAAATATCTGAGCAAATAATCAAAATTATTGGCGATACTGAAAAGGATTTCGAGGGTAAAAGTAACTATGAAGAATTAAGGAAAGCATCTGAAAGCTATAACGAGATGGTAAAAATGGGCCTCATTAAGAAAAGAGGCTATAATTTAATATCTATCGATCAAACTAATATTAAACAGCCCACCTTTAATTCTCAGCAGTTAAAATAATCCATAACAAAACAATCCAGCGGACAGCATACACATTCGCTATTACAACCATAGACGTGGGACATCGCCCAGGATCGAAGGGTGCAGATATGGAAAAACATTTTTCTGAGATGGCAAAATGTTTATCAGAAGGCAGACCCTATGTAATGGTAGTTGGTGACAGTTCAGTTAGTAATATTTACTTTGCCACATCGGATTTCTTAGTAGAAATTGCAGAGCGAAACGGGTTTAAGATTAGAAACAAATGGGGTTATAAGATAAAAAATCGCTATATGCGTTTTGATAGAAAGGGAAGAGGTGGAATAATTGAAATAGACTGGGTTTTAGAGTTTATACGTAATTAACAATAATAATATTTAACAGAACATAAAATTATTATATAATCCATTAGCAATGTAAATATCCACCTTTTATATAATTATGGACAAGGAACGGATGGTACAGAAGATGTTTTCCTCTGCAGCAAGGCGGTATGACCTGAATAATACTGTCCTGAGTTTTGGGATACATCATTACTGGAAAAGATATGCTGTGGACAAGACCCTGGCAAAACAGGGGAGTATAGTTTTAGATGTCTGTTCAGGCACAGCAGATATAGCAATACTCCTTGCTAAAAGGGTTACATCTTCAGGGCATGTTATGGCAGTAGACCTTAATCCGGAGATGCTGGAGATAGGAAAAAAGAAGGTTATAAAATCAGGACTTGAAGATAGCATCTGTTGCTCTATTGGAAATGCAGAGTCTCTCCAGTTCAGTGATAATAAGTTTGATGCAGTCACTGTAGGGTTCGGCGTAAGGAATGTTAAACACCTTGAAAAGGCCTTTTCTGAGATGCACAGGGTAACAAGACCTGGGGGTCGTGTTGTCTGTCTTGAATTTACACAGCCTGAGAGCAGGTTTTTCAAATACTTATATGATTTTTATTCATTTACATTGATTCCTGCCATAGGGACTGTAATCTCAAGAGACAAAACTGGCATATACAATTACCTTCCATCTTCCATACGGAAATTTCCGCCTGCAGAGCCACTAAAACAATTAATGCATAATACAGGTTTCTCAGAGGTATATTATGAGCTCCTGTCAGGTGGTATCGTAGCATTACACGTTGGAATAAAATAGATTTAACATGGGAAAAAAAGACGGGTCAATTTTATATATATGGCTTCCTTGTAAAAAGATATATCCGCTTGGACCAACATATCTTGCAAATTCTGTCCATATCAAAAGGCCCGATATCAGGCAGCGTATATTAGACTTATCCCTGATTAACAGCCGTGACAGGTTGAAGGCTATCATTGAAATGATAGATGGTTTCAAACCTGATCTGATTGCCTTCTCCTGGCGGGATATCCAGATATATGCCCCTCATGATGAAGACAGGTCGCTATCATTAGCCTTTAATTATTATTATTCACCAGACATATACAAGAGGATAAAGGCCGGCATAAAAGGGCTCAGTATGGTCTTTAACTATGAAAACAATTTGAGAGAGAAGTTCCATCTGATAAAAAAGACTGTCTCAAAGTTTCCTGACAGGAAGTTTATGATCGGTGGCGGTGCATTTAGTGTATTTTCAAATGAGGTTATTGAAAAGTTGCCTGAAGGGGTTATCGGTGTTATAGGAGAAGGGGAAGATGCAATCCTGTCAATCATAAATGGAACAGATGTCATGAATCACAGGGTAATTTACAGGGAAAAAGGGACAATAGTATCAGGTACGCAGGGTAAACCTGTAAGCATAGAAGATATTGAGGTCGATTATAAATATATTTCTTCTATATTCCCTGAGGTATCCTCTTATATCGGAGGGACAATAGGCATCCAGACAAAGCGGGGATGTCCATATCAATGTGAGTTCTGCCTCTATTCTTATATCGAGGGGTGTAATGTGCGTTATCGAAGTCCTGAGACAATATTAAAAGAGATAGAGTTTCTACACTTACACTGGAATATCCGCAATATATGGTTTGCTGATGCACAGTTTATACCGGGGACTATGGCATTACCGCACTGTACAGCACTGTTGGAAGGGTTAATAAAGAAGGGATTGAAAATTGAATGGAGTGGTTATGTGCGTACCAGTCTTATAACCCCGGAGCTCTCCTCATTAATGGTCTCTTCTGGTGTGGGAGACCTGGAGGTTTCTATTACATCCGGTTCACAGAAGGTACTTAATGAGATGTCAATGGGGTTCAGGCTTGAGCATCTTTATAATGGCTGCAGATATTTGAAAAAAGAGGGTTACAAGGGAACAATAATATTGAATTATTCAATTAATGCCCCCGGGGAGACAGAAGAGACCCTTATTGAATCTATCAATTCATATAAAGTTATTAAAGAGATTATGGGAAGTGACCATGTCAGGCCTGTTATATTCTTTATCGGGGTACAACCACATACAAGATTGGAAGAAAGGCTTATAAAAAGCGGATATCTGAGCAGTTCATATAACCCGCTTTCTCTAAATCCATTCTCAATAAAAAAATTGTTGTATAATCCTCCACCTTTAGATAAAATCATAGCCAACTCCTGCCTTGATGCATGGGCAGGCGGACATGGTGATGGTGAAAGGATATTATTTAATATAGAGAAGAGGCTTAAGGGCAGTGGTAAATTAAATAATGATATGTTAAACTATGAAAAATCCACAGAGATACGAAGCGCATAAAGTTAATATAAACCAGAATAATAATTTTTCTTATGTGCATCTGTGGGAGAAGGGGTGTTTATTATTATGAAAAAGACCATACTGGTAGTGGATGATGAAGAGCATATAAGACTGCTTTACAAAGAGGAGTTCGAGGAAGAAGGTTATACTGTGCTGTTAGCGGGTAGTGGTGAAGATGCCCTGACGTTAGTAGAAAATAAACTCCCTGACCTAATAACACTCGATATAAAGATGCCTGGTATTGACGGGATCACCCTCGCAAGGAAGATAAAAGAGATAAGGAGTGATATGCCTGTGATCTTTGTGAGTGCCTATGAGGACTACAAACATGATTTTGGCACATGGGCCTCAGATGCATACTTTGTTAAATCTGCCAATCTTGCTGAACTCAAATCGCTCATTGCCAAAATACTCAAGGATAAAGCTTCAAAACCCTAAAACAAAAATACTGCAGCGGCAATAACGGTTGTATAGCCATTTTTTACTATGGCTGACTGGGTTATATTTGTTGTTCTGACGATCTTATCACTGATTCTGTAAACCTCTTTCTTTTGATCCCACCCTTTGTCTTCATCGAATTCTATACCGAGTGTGGACGCGAGCATGGCTGCTGCGAGGTCTTCAGCGTAATCCCCTGCGATCTTATCAGTCTGTCCATAGGCGTGATGTTCACTAAGGTATCCATAAGCATTTTTATCTGTTGGGATTGCGCAGCCAACAGATGCTGCAATCAACCGGTGGGGCTCGTTACTTGAGCAGCGGCTAAGCACAACATAAGTTATCATACCCGGATATACCTCTTTTAAACCTTCATTTATTGAGGCTATTTTACAATGGGGCGGTAGTATACTTGATACCTGCACAAGGTTGCACTTCTCTATCTTTGCATCACGGAGCGCAAGTTCAAAAGACCTTAGTTCCTCTTTGTGAGTCCCTACACCTTTTGTAAAAAACATTCTCTTCGGTACGTATAGCATTTTTTCCTCTGCGCTATCTGTTGGGTTGATTAAAGTGTGAGTTATTTCCCAACTTATAAGTAGTCCCTCCAAATAAATTGGGCCGTATCATTAACACACAACCGGAGAGAAGTCAAGAACTCTTTTTAGGTCTTCCATCCTGGTTTTTGCCAGGATTTTCAGAAGGTCCGGTTTTGCCCTTTTCCTGATTGTATCCTTATATTTTTGGGCAACCGCTGTTACAATAATCGGAAGGGCTATTGTGGAATCACAGTGTACTGTAGCCATCTTTGCACTCTTTTTGATTTTGCCCCATGACTTGGCTTCGTCAAATGTACAGCCGCTTAATCCACCCCAGTGAGGAGCATCAGTGGTAATCTGGATTGCATATTCATGACCAGGTGCATCTTTGTGCCATAGAGAGGCTGTCACTTCCATCTGCTGAATAAAATTCTTTGGCGTACCGCCACCAATATATATCACACCGGTTTCTGCAGCCTTTAATGTCAATATGGCCGTTTCCTGCACGTCAGCCACTATATCAAACATAAACTTCTTTCCTTTTGTCCTTGCAGCAAGACCAATTCCAATAGAGGAGTCACCAATTGCAGGGCAATATATGGGCACTCCAGCCTTGTATGCGGAAGTTACAATGCCGTCTCTATCCGTCTCCTTGGATAGCTTCTGGCCAAGCAGAAAGAGAAATTCCCTTGTTGTGTAAGACCTGTTTAGGTCGAGTGTCTCTGCAAAGGCCATAATGTAATCATCGAGTGAGCGGAACTCCGGTTCGGATGCAAAGACATCATATATCCTGTCTATCCCTTCTTTCTGAAGGAGATCATCATCTGCAAACTGACTACCCTGATAGTGATACCTCCCTACTGTTTCATGTATGTCATGGAAAAGGTTGGCCCCTGTGGATACAAGGCAGTCGATAAGGCGGTTCTGAATTAAGTAGACAATAACATTTCTCATTCCGGCAGGTACCATTGCACCGGCCAGGCCAAAGAATATCATAGTACGGCCTTTTAGCATGGAACCCCAAACATCTAATGCTGTCGAAAGATTTCTGGCCTGAAAGGCAGTATGGGACATTGCTGTTAATACATCGGCGACTGTGCTGTCTTCCCGGATTTCAAATGGGATTGTGGGATGTTTCAGGAGCTTTGAACGCGTCATGTCATATATTTACCGAAGTCTTCGGGTTTCAGATTCTTTAACCACTGGTCCAGATTTTCAGAGTTTCTTTTTTCCATAACATCTTCTGCTACGAAGATTGGAGCATTGGCCCTCAAAGCAAGCGCTATTGCATCACTGGGCCTTGAATCAACTACAACCTCTGAGCCATGAGATATCAGGTGTATCTTTGCATAATAGGTATTGTCTTTAAGATTATTCACGACTATGCTGATGACTTTGGCATCGAGCACATCTAGGATACTCTTTGTAAGGTCATGGGTCATAGGGCGTGGAGGTGTGATGCCTTCGAGAACAAAACATATTGAATTAGCCTCGAATTTTCCTATCCAGATAGGGAGTATCTCAGTGTCTGTCTCATCATTAAGTATGACTATATACATGTTTGTATGGGGATCAAAAACCAAACCCCTCACTTTCATGATATACATATGTTGTCCTCCAAACAATTGGTATGAAAAGGATGTAAAAAATATAGCATATTAAGTTATGTAAAGCAATAGATTTTAGTCCAGCGGCTATTTACCAATAACAAAGGGGCAGATGATTTTTGCTGCATATAGAGATACAGATTCTTTTTTATTATTACCGTCATCTTCAATTTCAGCCGGATAGTAATATGCAGCAACCTTGAAATGAAATCCGTTTATAGTCCCGGATATTGAATGGTCAGGATTTGATGTCCATGGCATGAAACGCCTGTTTTCATTTACAGCAATAACTACCTGCAGTTCATCAGGGTACATGTGTACTATGTCATCTTCACTGAGGGCAATATCAGCCTTAACATCCCTGTACATTGTATGAGAATGGAAATCACCTATCATGTCCAGCTTGGGAAAGTTTTCCAAGACCTCCTGGATGACTTTCCACTTGTCGCTCCTGAGCTCTATCCATTTATGGCCCCTTTTGGCACTTTGATAGGGAATGGCATGTTCTACAATATATTTCTGAGGGGTCTTGTATCCCAAAAGAAGCCCAAAACACTCCTTTTTATATACCTCAACAGAGGACAATATTAAGCCCATAAATACGTTTTCGCTTAAAAATACCTCTATCTCACCCTTTTTTATTGCCATGTGTAATATATGACCTGACTATTTCCTTTTTCTTCTCTCAATTCTTGTCCTTTTAAGCAATTTCTTGTGCTTATGCTTTCTCATCTTCTTCTTTCTCTTTTTAACAACACTCCCCAATTTTTCACCTCCTTAATATAAGTTCCCTTATTCAGGGCCTGTGTGTTTCAGAAAGCTATTATACATAAAGGCTTAAAAGTTTCAATGCATTTTTAGATTAGTGTATAATGCCTTTTAAATATCTTTCTGAATAATCATGGCAAATTTTATCACAATACTACGGATTATACTCCTTTTTATAGGTATATCCTTTATCTATAGTTACACTTTTCATGGAGAATTGATAGCATTTATTATCATACTCAGTGTTATTATTATGGACTGGTTAGATGGTTATATTGCAAGAAAGAGAAATATCACCACACAATTCGGTGCAGTCATTGACATCCTGGGTGACAGGATTGTGGAAAACAGTCTGTGGATAGTATTTGCACATATTCATCTGATCCCTGTATGGGTCCCCCTTATTGTGATAGTGCGGGGATTTGTCACAGATAGTATGCGATCTGTTGCATTAGCTAAGGGGAAAACACCTTTTGGTGAGAATACTATGATAAGAACTGAAATTGGCAGGCTAATAGTATCTTCAAAATTGAGTCGTGGTATTTATGGCGTTGCCAAGGTACTAACTTTCTGTTATCTAATCTTATACCTCGCATACTTAGGGGCATTGAAGGTTCATCCATATGCGGTCTTTTCATCCTGGCAGGGGAGGCTGTATACAACCGGATTGATATTAGTATACTTTACTATAGTGATATGCGTGTTAAGGGCCATACCTGTTATTTCTGATAGCTGGTATTATTTCAAAAATAACCAGTAAAACATCTTTTATGATAACCGCTTTTTTCGATATAGATTATACAATAATTCGTAATACCTCGATGGAGCGGATCTTCGTAAAATATCTCAGGAGACGGGGGATAATAAACTGGGGGGACATCCTTCGTACATTGCTCTTTATAATCAGTAATATTTCTGAACCTTCTGGTATCGCCATACGTTCAAGACGTCCCTATCTTGAGAAAAAATCTGTTAATATTGTAGAGGCACTTGCAAGTGAATGTTTTAGAGATGCAATAATACCCTTAATATCAAAAGAGGCAATTATAGATATAACAAGACATAAAGAGGCAGGTCATCAGATCGTGCTTCTCTCAGGTACACTTGAAATCCTTGCAAGGCTGCTGAGCCGGCATGTTAAGGCTGACTATTATTATGCATGTAATCCGGAGGTGTCAGGCGGATACTATACCGGTAAGATAATCCCTCCAATACCATATGGTGAAGGTAAGCGACAGATCCTGTTATCTTATTCAAAGGAGCATGATATAGACCTCAGGAAATGTTTTGCGTATGGAGATAGTATGTCAGACATCAATGTCTTTGAGTGTGTAGGGAATACCTGTGTGGTAAATCCGGAAAGGAAACTTTTTGGGATTGCCAGGAAAAAGGGGTGGAATATAGTTAATTGGTAGTTTGACTTTTACTCTCTGGATGTAGTATAAAGAAATGTTATAATTTTTAAATTTTATCGGGGCGTAGCGCAGTTTGGTAGCGCACCTGCTTTGGGAGCAGGGTGTCGGAGGTTCAAATCCTCTCGCCCCGACCATAAGGAGACACCAGACCACAGACATCAGACTTTAGACTTCAGACCTTATTAAATCTATTGTCTGGCGTCTAAAGTCTTTATTTTGCGGCTGTAGCTCAGTAGGATAGAGCAAGTGACTTCTAATCACTAGGTCGCAGGTTCGATTCCTGCCAGCCGCGCCATATTAATAAAATGAATGATCCCGGAGTTATTGAAAAAATAGCAGCGGAAGTTAAGAGACGCTTAGAAGGAGAAGGGTCAGGACATGACTGGTGGCACACATATCGTGTTTGGAAGATATCCAGGCATATAGGCATTGGAGAGGGAGCGGACCTCTTTGTGATAGAGCTTGCAGCCTTTCTGCATGACATAGCTGACCATAAGTTCCATAACGGTGATCTTACCGTTGGCCCTGCCGTTGCAAGACAGATGTTAGCTGGATACAGTTTGCCTGATGAAGTGATCGACCATGTTTGTGATATTATAGGTACTATGTCGTACAAAGGGGCTGGTGTGAAGACGGATATGCGGACACTCGAAGGTAAGGTGGTTCAGGATGCCGACCGTATTGATGCCATTGGGGCCATAGGTATTGCCCGTGCCTTTGCATATGGAGGCTATAAGAATAGGCCGATTCATGTTCCGGGAGAGGAACCCATACTCCATCAATCCAAGGAGGCGTACTTTAAAAGCAATGGTGCATCTATAAATCATTTTTACGAAAAATTGTTGCTCCTTAAAGATAGGATGAATACTGAGATGGCAAAAAAAATTGCTGAAGACCGGCATATGTTTATGGAAGAATATCTCAACCGGTTTTTCAAAGAATGGGAGGGAGATCTTTAATGCAACGGGAACATAATCTTCAAACCTGTCTCAAATAATCGCTTTCTCAAAGATTGACAAGCACTTCCAAATAAGTATAAAATTTAGAGCACTAAAGAGGGACACTTCCCAATTTTTTCCTGGGCTGCTGCAACTTCCTGAAAAATTGGGAAGTGTCCCTGCCTGCACAATAGGCATATGGTGGGCGTAGCTCAACTGGTCAGAGCACTGGACTGTGGCTCCAGTGGTTGGG
>Ga0209521_10003675_pt1 | contig 12358 bp, 8 predicted proteins | sample Rifsed19ft4_FD_184016 | JGI IMG/M metagenome (GOLD analysis project Ga0209521, IMG submission 184016) | Soil microbial communities from Rifle, Colorado, USA - sediment 19ft 4 (version 2) | ecosystem: Environmental > Terrestrial > Deep subsurface > Rock core/Sediment | place: Rifle, Colorado... | reverse complement strand
CGTGCTTAAAGATATCTACGGATTTAAGGAAGATAACCTTTTCTATAGCGGTAAGCGTTCCTTGTTCCATCACCAAGCCTAGATCCTGTGAATGACTTTCTCCGCCGCTTCACGCAATGCGATGTGTGCAGAATTCAAAAGCTCCGCGATCTTGTCATGAAACCCTGTGAGTCCCCTGATTCCAATCTCCCACACGGTTGCCGCTCTCAGCCACATATCGTCCTGTTCGAGCAGCGCACGCAGAGCGGATTCTGTGTCGATGGTGCCCATGCCAAGAAAATCCAGAGACGCCCTGAAACGCCGCGCCTGCGGGGCGTCGCTAAAAAGAGGAAAGACATACCGTTTGATGTCTCCCGTAAGCAGGTTGTCGAGAAACTCGATGGCATCGGCCCGTTTATTCGGCTCGCCAGAATTCAACCCAGCCCAACAGCGCCGAATGTCTTTAGCAGGATAGACAAGAGACAGCAACCACATCATTCTCTCTTTCACGCGCTCCATGCTATCGGTGAGCACTTGGCTCAAGAGCGACTCCCTCTCGATTGATGGGTCTTCCCGATTGGCAAAAAGAACAGAGAAAATCACGAACCTTCGAGAATAAAGCATAACGTCAGAGGTAACAGCGCTTTCTATGATCTCTCGGTCCACCCTGAGATCCGCGAAGCGGCGGACCATCTCTTCTAGAGCAAGAATAACCTTGAAGCGGATAGAGCGGTCTTCCTCTAGCAGCCCGCTCAGGAGCGCATTCATCGCTGACTGTGAACGGATCTTGCTGAGAGTTCGGGGAATGTTGAGCCGGATGTCGCGGGAAATATCGGGGTCAAACAGGGCACGGCTCAATCCCTTAACTGCAATCTCACCATACTGAATCAAGGCCTCACGAGCCCCGGCTTTTGTAGCCTTGCTACCGAGACGCAAAATAATGTCTCGAACGACTCCAGGATATTTTCGCTTAGCTGCGGCAGCCATCGCCGCACCAATGACCTGGTAGGACTCATCCTCCCTGATCAATTTTCCGAGGTGAGTTGAGAACTCCGGGGCATCGATCTCGCCCATAAGACCGGCGGCTTCGACACGACCCTGCTCTCCTTCAGCGGTGCTGTCGTTAACCATTTGACGAATGCTGTTTAAGGCGTCTTCGCGAGCGACCGCGTCTCCGTGGCGCAGCAGACACTCAACAACTTTTCTTTTGACCCGTGGATCTGGGCTTTCAAGATACGGGCTTACGACGGCTATCGCGTCTCCCTTGAAGATGGCGCAAGCCGCGCTGATTGCCTGTGCCTGAACCTCTTTATTTTCATCCTGCAGCATTTGGGTTAGCTCTTTCAGGGTAGTGGGGTCTGGGTATGGTGCAAGAATCTTAATTGCACCGCCTCTAACCGCTGGCGAGGAGTGTTGGAGCAGGCCGCGAGACAGCCGCGCCGCAACGACTTTTGGGTCCAATTTTTCTGCGAGGTCCAGGCCGAAAAGGACGGCCTGCTCGTCTTTATCTTCCAGAGTCTTCAATACAGCTTCGACCGTGCCTCTATCGGCATAATCGATGCGCACTTCTTTCAGGGACAGTTCACGGTATGCCAAGCCCCTGCGCAAGGCCTCCATGTAGCCGCCTTGCACGACGAAAACAACCGCAGCCCAGATCAAAATGATACCGATAGAAAAATAGCTCAGGAGTGTTAATTCGGACCCTCCCAGGAAGAGTGTGTAGAAAAGAATGATAGAAGCAGCCATGCCGTCTCCCAGGCGTTCAACCGTCACATCCAGGAAGACCTTGACCTTCTTCTTGATGAAATCAGGGATGGGGAGATAGAGAATCTCGACCCCACTGTGATTGACGCTCGTGCGCAAAGACGCTTCGGCCAGTCGGGTCGCTGTCGCAGCAAAAAGGCCTGGCCAGATCAAGAGGCCTATCGATCCCGCAAAGAGCGTAAAGGGAAGAACAAGGAGACTTGGGGTTAAACCTAATCCCATCAGCAGCCTTCCGGTTAATAGTACCTGGGCAAGGACTGTAATGACGCTCAGCCAGGCATAGTAGGAACCAAAAAATCCTGCCAATGCATCGGTCGACCGATAGGCTTCCTTTGCCGCAGCCTTGAACTGATAGTCGATCAAAGTAGACACGATGACCGATAGAAAAATAAGAGCTGCGATTAACTGAAGATATCGCGAGTTGTATAAAGTCCTGACGACTCCATCCGTATCCCGGGCTGGAACTTCTCTCGGTGGGATGTCTCCTCTCTGGTTTGCTCCCAGTACCGTTTCTCGTTCTCTAACGGCGTACCAAGCTACACCGAAAGCGCCGGCGAAAAGACCCACGATGAGCCATAGGAGCTGTTTTGTTCCGAAGAGAAAACTAACCGCCCAATTAGCCCCGAGCCCGCCTGCCATTCCTCCCAGCGTTCCAGCCGCTGTGAGGATGCCAAAAAGACGCTTGCCCTCGCGTGGATTGAACATGTCATTGGTCAAGGTCCAGAATTGCGCAACCGCAACAAGCCCGACGACGGCTGACCACATGTAAAAAGCGTAAAGGACCCAACCGAAATCGAAGGAAAAAAGAAGGAACCCAAAAATCATCAAGCTACCGATGATGAAGGCGTGCGAACCAAATACGACCTGCGAAAAAGAAAACCGCGACGTGTAACGAGAATAGATACTAATGACCGTGGCGGCCACCAGTGCGGCCAAGAGATAAACATACGGAAGTTGAGTTATCGGAAAGCGGCTGAGAAATAGAGAATCCCTGACGATTTTGATAACGTTGTTGGCAGCGAGCAAGAAAAACAGAAACGCCGCCATCAATCCGATTCGTGCCGCCTCGTCGGCGCGAACGTCAAGGAACTGCCGTAAATTCAAAGAGCCAAGGGTCATGGCTCATCCACTTGTTGCAGTTTTTCGAGACCTACGATCTCGAAGATGCCGCTAGCGTTGGGGCGCCTCATCTGGCAAGCTCCGAATTCCGTTAACTTCTTCCTTATTTTACGCAAGTGATATGCCGATCAAGGGCCTGCGAGACACTTCGTTCCTTCAGTGGCTTTTTCTCAAGGGTGCAAAGAATATGTGATCGAAATTGCAAGTATGGGATCGCGGGCCGAGCTTATCTCTGTTACTCGGCGTGCGGCTACGCCGGCGAAAAGGTTATGACACATTTGGTGAGATATTTCCTGGCTTAGGGGACGGAGCGCAAGTTGACAATTTGACCTTTGGATCGATATAAGAGCCAATGGTCTCCCGCTACGAACCAACCGCCTCCGGGTTTGCCGCCTATGCGAAGCACGGGACCTAATCAGGTTGCTCTTGTCGCTTCGTTTCTCGCCCTCGGACTTTTTAGCTTGGTCTGGTGGAAAACGAATTTATGGTATCGGCAAGAGCTCGTCACGGAACAGCGCGCGCACATCGCCACCGAGTTGGCTCAATACGGAAGCGTCCTCACCGGAGCCATCAATGGAAAGCTTACCATACTCAATGGCCTCAAGGCATTTGTTGAGCCCCATCTATCCGAACTCTCTTTCGCTGCAGAGTTCGAGAGGTTCGCTGCCGGCCTTTACGCGGTAACCACGGGATTACGCGTCATAACGGTAGCGCCAAGAGCAATTCCTCGTTATGTCTACCCTCTTTCCGGCAACGAAAGCATCATTGGCCATGACCCAACGCGTGATCCTCGCCCTGACGTGCGCGCCGATGTGGAGCGTGCTATTCACTCGCGCGAAATCACACTGAGCGGGCCCGATGAGTTACGCCCAGGGGGCTTAGGGATCATTGCACGGCTCTCGGTCTATCGGGACCGGACCTTCTGGGGGTTTGTGACCATCGCTTTCGATTTGGAAAATCTCCTGCGAGAGTCTGGGTTGAACCCAGGCCCCGCGGCTCTAAGGCTTGCCTTACGGGCTCGCTCTGGCCACATCTTTTTTGGTGATCGCACTGTCTTTGACATCGAACCCGTCGTTTACCGCGTGGAGCTAGCTGAGGGCTTCTGGGAGCTGGCGGCCATTCCGCGCAGCGGATGGAACGCCTCCGTCCGGGAGCCTCTCGCGGTTTTTAATGGGGCGGCGCTGATCATTATTGTGTCGCTGGCCCTGCTCGTCTATCTCGGCGTCAATCGCGAAGCACGGCTAATGGCGGAAGTTAAGAACCGCACAGCGGAAATTTACCAGGCTAAGGAAGAGCTGGAAAAGGACATTGCCGAGCGCAAGCGGATCGAGGAGGAACTGAACAAAGCGCACACCGAGTTGGAACAACGGGTTCGGCAGCGGACCGCGGACCTGGGTAAAGCCAACGAAGCCTTGGCGGCCGAAATCGACGAGCGGAAAAAGACAGAGCAGGAAAGAAATCTCCTCTTAGCTATAACGCAGGCGGTAAGTGAAGCGGAAGACTTTAATTCGGGCCTTGGAGTTGCGTTGCGAAAAATATGCGAGGCCACAGGCTGGGCTTTTGGCGAGGCGTGGGTGCCAAATCCCGACGGCACTGCTCTGGAGCTGAGCCCGGCGTGGTACGGGATTGGCGAAGCTGTCGAGCGTTTTCGAAAAATGACGACGGCAAGCAGACCTAAATCCGGGGCCGGGTTGATCGTAAGGGTGTGGCAATCGAAACAACCCGAATGGATTCCAGATGTGAGCGTAACTGCTCTCGCCAATCGCGCCGAGGTTGCACGGCAAGCCGGCCTTAAGGCTGGCTTGGCGGTCCCCACTATCGCCGATGAGCAAGTCCAGGCTATTCTGGCATTTTTTATGTTTGTATCGCGGGAGGAGGATAGAAGACTGATTGAGATCGTTTCGGCAGTGGCGGCCCAACTCGGCTCGTTGATCCAGCGCAAGGGCGCAGAACAGGCGCTGCGGGAAAGCGAGCGGCGGTTCCAGGCTATCTTCCATCAGACATATCAATTTATCGGCCTTCTAAACACCGATGGTATCCTTCTAGAAGCCAACCAAACAGCCCTGGACTTCATTGGTGGTAATCTAGCGGATGTGGTCGGCCGACCGTTCTGGGAGACACCGTGGTGGGATGTTTCTCCTGATGTCCGCAACCGGGTTAAAAACGCCATCGCCGAGGCCGCCAAAGGAAACTTCGTCCGCTACGAGACGGAGCACCGGCGCGGTGACGGATCCATCGCAACGTTTGACTTTTCACTAAAACCCGTTTTCGACGAAGACGGCGTGGTCGTACTGATCATTCCTGAAGGCCGCGACATCACCAGCCGGAAGCGTGCTGAACAGGAACTAAGAAAAGCGCGTGATGAGTTGGAGATAAGGGTTCAGGAGCGGACACAGGAGTTAGCGAGAACCAACGAGGAACTGCGGGTCGAAATCGCCGAGCGGCAGAGGCTCCAGGAGCAACTGATTGAAAATAGCCGGCTGGCGGCGATCGGAACCACCGCGGCAAAGATCGCCCATGAGATCGCCAATCCGCTCAACGGCATGTCTTTGACCGTGCAACGCCTGGAGCGGCAACTGGCAAGCCACGCAAGTGGTTTAGACGAGCCGATTCAGACCACTTTGCGCCGCCTCAGGGACGAGATCAGGCGCCTTAACGGCCTGCTCGATGATTTCCGCTCTCTTGCCCGCCGCGAACAGTATCATTTTCAACCCACGGCCCTCGCGGTCATTGCCGCAGAGATTCTCGCGATGGAGGTAGAAAACTGCGCTGCCAAAGGCGTGCGTGTAGAGCAACTTCTCCCGCCGGATCTCCCCTTGGTACAGGCTGACCGGAACAAACTAAAACAGGCTCTCTGGAATCTGTGCAAGAACGCTGTCGAAGCCATGCCCCAAGGCGGCACGCTCACACTCCACGCCCACAGCTCCGGGGCAGATGTCATTTTGGAGATTGCGGACACGGGGGTCGGCATCCCGCCTGGGGTCGACATCTTTGAGCCTTTTACCACTAACAAACTTTCTGGAAGTGGCCTCGGCCTGGTGGTCGTCAGACAAGTCGTTGCGGCCCATGGGGGCAGTATCACCTATTCGAGCGAACCCGGTAAGGGAACCAAATTCCGTTTAGCGCTGCCTCAAGCCGCCCGGCAACGTGAACATGCCGCCCCTGAGAGCCGCTAGCTCGGATTATTCACGGTGCGAGGAAGAATCACGACACTGTGTCAATCGAGGGGTGAGCCTGCTAACGAGCGGAGTTCAAAACGTTCAAGCCGTTTAAGCCGTTCAAAGCGTTTTGAACTATTTGAACGAATTGAACGCTTGTTGAAGCACAGGCCCATTGCCTTCGCTCCGGAGGGCTCGCGCCTCGATTGCTGTCACGCGTGAATAATCCAGGCTATTCTTCTACCGCTTGGCTGCTCTCGCCGTGGCAAGGCGATCGGGTTCTAGGCTTGCCGGCTAGACCTCTTCGGTTCCTCTGGTGCATTGCCGGAGGCCGGAGCTTCGCCCAATGGAGAAAGGGAAAACTATGTCTGGTGGTGGAAGATCTCGGGTTCGATTTTGATCACGGCTTTGATCGAATTCGATATGAAACAATTGTCCTTGGCTTTTTCCAAAATGCGCGGCAGGCGCGGGACGTCGTTGGCGGAAGCGAGTACGACTTTCGGTTTGACGATGATCTCGGTGATCTGGAAAGACGCGCCTGGAATCTTCTCCAGTTTTCCTTTGGCCGTCGACGAGACGCTGACCAGGGAGATCTTGGAAAATTCCGCGACCGCAAGCAACGTGAGCAAATAGCAGCTATTAAGTGACGCGACTAGAAGATGTTCCGGGGACCAACGGTCGTCGCGGCCCTTGAACTCCGGCGGCGCTCCGGCCTGAATCTCCGGCAGCTTAGCGCCGCGCAGACTCAACGCCTTATCTCCCCTCCACTCCGCTTCTGTTTCGTAATGAAACACCGCCGCTTCAGCCATCTACGTGCTTCTCTCGGTTCGATAGCGCCGAGCCACGATGGCTCGACAAGTGTTACTGGGATTCCTCCTGCCCCACGAACTCACGCAGCAAATCGGTGTAGGTAATCATGCCCACCGGTTTGTGCCCGTCGTCTACCACCGGCAGCCCGCCCACATGCCATCGCAGCATCAGATCGGCCGCTTCTTTGAGCGTCGTTTCCTGTTTGATGGTGACCGGATCGAAGACCGCGGCCTGCTGCACCGAGATCGACCAAAGCTGAACCATCGCGTCTTCTTTGTTGGTGAAGGCCAGCGACGGGCGAATCAGCCGGATGTCGCGGTCGGAAAGCATGCCGATTAATTTTCCCTGCTCATCGACGACGGGCAGATGGCGAAAGTGACCATGCTCCATTTTCCAAATAGCGTCCTTGAGCCCGTCCTCGGGCCTTACTGTCGCCGGATTTTTGGTCATGCGCTCTTTGACCTTCGCCGCTTTCTTATCTTTGCGCGACGGAGTTCTCGAAGCGCCCGGGAACGGGATATGTTTCATGTATTCCGTTTCGAGATTCTCGTATTCCACCAGCTGAACTCTTCCGTTGACCAAAATTTCCTCGACTTCTCTGGATGCCGCGGCGTTCTGTTCGATCCAAAAGGTGGCGGCACCTTTTTCGACGGCCTCTCTTGCCAACTCGACGAGATCGAGTTTTTCCCCCGGATACACTTGAACAATGTCGATCCTTTTCGGCACGTCGCGGAGCTTAGAGTAGCAACGAAGGCCAAGCAAGCTCTCCCGATTAGGCACAACGGGTATGACTTCAAGGCCCAACCCCAAGAGCTTTTCCATCGCTATGAAGCTGGCGCTGTTTGGGTCTGTGCTGACGCCAGCGACGGCTATGCGGCGGCAGTTCTCAAGAATTGCCTTGCGTTGCCGTCGGAGCAAATAAACCCTGCGAGCCAGATCCCCTTCCCAGTACCTATGGATTTGCTCAGCTCTTCGTTGTCTCGGTGTGCCTCCTATGTCGACTTCCACGTTGGACATGAATCGCTCCTTTCTCCGCAATCAGCTTCCCTGCAAATCCCCGGATTCCAGCCGGTCGGATGAGCCTAGGGCGTAAAAAAACAACCCCCTGCTCGTAGGTGCAGCAAGACGCATACCAGCTTGCGGCGCTGAAGTTTCAATGACAAAAGCAACGCCCTTGCCGGTATTGCGAAAGAGACAGTGATGAGTTTGCAGCGTTGAGAAATAGGTGATCCCGATCATGGAAACTCCATCGGCTGAAGCGATCCTAGACGTGACCCTTGTCGTCGGCCAGCTTGCGAAACCAATCCGGCAAGATGAAGTCGTCCGCGCGATAATTCGGCCGGTACCCTTTGATGTCGAGAACCGGCGTGCGGTCAAAGAAATCCAAGCCCTGCACAAACAGCCGGTTCCCTTCCCGCCGCAGCAATCGCACCAGCGTGAGGCCAATGGGATTGGGCCGCGTCGGCGAATCCAACGCGAATACCCCGAGCAACGGCAGCTCTTCGAGCTTGAAGCCGCGCCGCAAGAGGCCGCGCGGTTTCACCTTGAGCGGTCCGATCTGTTCGGGCCGCAGGCGATCGAAGTAAACGATCACGAACAGATGCGAATAGCCGTCGATCCCTTCCAGACCATCGGTGAATTCGGGATAAATCTCCAGCTCGCCTTCTCGATCTCCTTTCTCCCTCACTTCCGCCTCGCTGGCTTTGGTATGAATGACACCGATCGGCTTGAATTGAATCTCCATGACGCACCTCCAACTTCAAGTTTGAGCCCATTTCCACTGGGCGATCTCCGGCGGGTCGACGCCTTCACGCCGAATGAAAATGCCGTGATCGGCAATCTTCTTTTCGTATTTAACAATCAGCTCCTCGGCCTTCGCTCCTGCCTTTGGATTGCGCGCCGCGATTTTTTGCGCGCCTTGGATAATTAAATGATAGCGGCTCGTGCGATTATGAATATGCATGTCGAACGGCGTCGTGGTCGTCCCTTCTTCCCGATAGCCGTTTAGATCGAAGCGAGAATTCTCCCGGCGCTCCCAAAGCAACTGTTTGATCGCCGCAGTGTAACCGTGAAAATTAAAGATCGTCGGACAATCCACTGGGAACAGACGCTCAAATCGCTCCGCGTCCAATCCATGGGGATACTTTTGTGGAATGCCAAGAACCAACAGATCGGTGACATTGACGACGCGCACGCGCCACTCGGGCGCCTCACGGCGCAAGATATCCGTCGCCGCCATCGTCTCGAGGGTCAAATTGTCCCCTGAGCAGGCGAGCACCAATTCCGGATCTTCGCCATCATTCGTGCTCGCCCAGCGCCAAACGGACGCGCCGACGCGGCAATGCTCCCGCGCTTCTTCACGAGAAAGCCACTGCGGCATCGGTTGCTTGCCAGCGATAACGACATTGATCATGTCCGTCACCGTCAGACATGCCTCAATGGTGTGGATCAAAGTATTAGCATCGGGTGGCAGATAGATTCGATAGGTGTGTCCTTTCTTTGTCAGCAAATTATTGATGAAGCCCGGTCCCTGGTGCGAATAGCCGTTGTGCTCCTGGCGCCAGGCTTCGGACGTCAGCAAATAATTCAAAGAGGAAATCGGCTTGCGCCAGGGCACTTCCAGAGAAGTTTTTAGAAACTTGGCGAACTGATTCATCATGCCGTCGACGATCGGCAGAAAAGCTTCGTAGCAAGGAAAGATGCCGTGCCTTCCGGTGAGCAGATAGCCTTGCAGCCAACCTTGGCAGTTGTGTTCGCTCAGAACTTCGAGCACGCGACCGTCACGAGAAATATGCTCGCAGTTTTCCGGCAGGGGCCAAATATACTGGCGGTCCGTGGCTTCGAGGATCGCGCCGACGCGGTTGGACTCCAGCTCATCCGGACAGACGATGCGGAAATTGCGGTTTGCTTCGTTAAACCTAACAGTATCGCGGAGATATTTGCCCAATTCCTCGACGCTGCTAATCGGGTTTTGTCCGCGCGCTTTGAGATCGACGGCGTAATCCGCAATCGCCGGCAACCTCAGTGGACGACGAATCTCGCCACCCAACGCATGAGGGTTTTTCGCCATGCGGCGCTCGCCGCGCGGAACAAGAGTTAAAAGATCTTCGGCGGGACTACCATCCGCTTTGAAAAGCTCCTCCGGTTTGTAGGAGCGCAGCCAACTCTCCACTATCTTCAAATGCGCTGGATTGGTCTTGGCGTCCTTGGCGGGAACTTGATGAGACCGAAAAGAGCCTTCGATCGCTTTGCCGTCGACGATCGTCGGTCCGGTCCAACCTTTAGGTGTGCGCAGAACGATTACCGGCCAGCGCGGTCGCTCCACGGTTTTGCCTCCGCGAGCCGCGTTCTGGATCTCGCAGATCTCGCTGTATGAGCCGAACAACGCCTCGCTCATATCGATATCGATCCGCTCGCTCAGCTCGACGATGCGCACGGAGTAACCATAGCCGGTGAAGAGGGAGCGGAGTTCGTCATCGCTCATGGTGCCGAAGATCGTCGGGTTGGCGATCTTGAAACCGTTGGCGTGCAAAATCGGCAGCACTGATCCGTCGGTTTTAGGATTGAGAAACTTGTTGCTATGCCACGCTCCCGCCGTCGGCCCGGTTTCCGCTTCGCCATCGCCGACAATGCAAGCCACGATCAAATCCGGATTGTCCAAAGCAGCGCCGAAAGCCGTCGCCAGCGCATAGCCCAACTCACCGCCTTCGTGGATCACGCCGGGATAACCGGGATATAGATGACTGGGGAAAACATCGGGCCACGAAAACGATTTGACGAAGCGCTGTAGGCCAGCGCGATCGCGCGTCAGCTCGGGAAAATATTCGGTGAGCGTTCCTTCTAAATACATATTCGCCAAATTCGCCGCCGCGCCATGTCCTGGTCCAGTGACCAGTAAAATACTCGCGTCAGTTTTCAATATGAGCCGATTGAGATGCGCATAAATAAAATTGATTCCCGGCGCCGTACCCCAGTGGCCGAGCAACCGATCCTTTATATGTTCGGGGCGTAGCGGCTCTTCGAGCAAAGGATTGTCTTTGAGGTAAATCTGCGCCGCCGCGAGATAGTTGACTGCTCTGCGGTAGCGCTTGACCGCGTCGCTTTCGCTCTGGGTGATTTTGTTTTCAGAATCGTTTTGATCCATTGTCCTAATCAGTCTCCTATGATTCGCGCCGTTTCCCGCGCGATGATCGCCTCTTCATCGGTATGCACGACAAAGATATCGAGCTTCGATTGAGCTTCAGAAAGTCTTCCGTCGCGGCCGATCACGCGCGCATTCTCGGCATCGTCCAACCTTAAGCCGCACCACTCCATGCCGCTCAGAATGTTCTTTCGCACCAGCGGCGAATTCTCGCCGATGCCGCCGCTGAAGATCACTGCTTCGGCGCCGCCGAGGGCGGCAAGATAGGCGCCAAGATATTTGCGCGCCCGGTAGCAGAAAACATCGACGGCAAGTCGCGCCCGCGGATTCTCGTCATAGGCGGCGGTCAACTCACGCATGTCGTTCGATAGGCCCGAGAGACCGAGCAGGCCGGAACGTTTGTTCAACATATCTTCGATATCGACGGCGCCCACGCCTTCTTTACGGGCAAGATAGTTCAGCAGCGCCGGATCGAGGTCCCCCGAGCGCGTGCCCATGACTAACCCTTCGAGCGGCGTGAAACCCATCGACGTATCGACGGATTGACCGTTGCGAATGGCGGTCGCGGAGCAGCCGTTGCCGAGGTGCAGCGTGACAACACTAACCTGCGCCGGTGGTTTTCCAACAAGCTCGGAATAACGCGCAATATCGTACTGGTGCGCCAGACCGTGGAAGCCATAGCGGCGAATCTTATGCTTTTGTGAAATTTCGTAGGGGATGGCGTAGGTCGCCGCCGGCTCCGGGATGGTGTGGTGAAAAGAGGTGTCGAACGCTGCGACCATCGGCACGGAGCTGCCGAGAATTTTTCGCGCCGCGCGAATGCCGCTAACCGCGGCGGGATTATGCAGCGGCGCAAGTTCTCCGAGCGCGCCGATTTTTTCCACCACGCGGTCGTCGATCCGCACCGGCGAAGTAAATTCCGCGCCACCATGCACCACACGATGGCCGACGGCATCGATCCCCTGTTCGGGCCAATTCGAGCGCAACCAATGAATGATCGAGCGCACCGCTTCCTCGTGATCACCCACCGGCAAGGAGCCGGACTTCGCCGATCGACCTAGCCCTTCGAATCGATACGATGCCCCGGCGCCGATGCGGTCGACTAAGCCGCGAGCGAGCTTTTGTTGTCGGCGGAGATCGCCGGTCGCGTCCGTGGTCTCGATGACCTGAAACTTAACCGTCGAGCTGCCGCTGTTGATCACCAGGATATTCATCGCTTTTCATTCTCCATGGGGCTTCCCCGGCAAGAGCTCAGCGCATGCCATAAACAACCGCCATCGCCATTATATACACGGCCACAATCGCAGTGGAGTCCGAGAGCGGATATTACTCAAAATTGCAGCCAAACAAGCACCCGACGATGCTCTCCGTTTTCGACACGATCCTA
>Ga0209521_10003673_pt1 | contig 12364 bp, 14 predicted proteins | sample Rifsed19ft4_FD_184016 | JGI IMG/M metagenome (GOLD analysis project Ga0209521, IMG submission 184016) | Soil microbial communities from Rifle, Colorado, USA - sediment 19ft 4 (version 2) | ecosystem: Environmental > Terrestrial > Deep subsurface > Rock core/Sediment | place: Rifle, Colorado... | reverse complement strand
AGAGCAAAAGCTATCGCAATCGCTCAAGCCACAAGAGATGCCATCCCGCATGACTACGGGAAGCGGATAGGACTCGATCTCGTAGCCTCCTACATCTATCCTTATCAGTTCTGGCATTCAAGGACTTATCTACGCTGGATGAAACGTGCTTTAGCGCATCCGAGCCTCGTAGCAAACTATGCCCGCTACCGGCACACTCTTGAGGTCGAACATGCTGGTTTACCGGATTGGTGGAAGTACAGCCTCAATGTGAGCGATCTCTTAGGATTGGATACTAAGGCTCCGATCTGGTTCAACCTGGAAGCCTCCTTGAATCCCCTCAATGGGCTAACGGGAGTGGACTTCACCGATCCCCGAAGACGATTGGATTGGTGGGGAAGAACTCTGGAGGATATCCAGAAGTTCGGTCCTTCCACATGGTTGCCATATCAACTTCTTCTGGCACTGAAGTACCACAGCGAGGGACAAGAAGACGCCGCCGCGAGATGGGCTGGAAGACTCTATTCCCCTACCAGAATCTTCCGAGACGTTACCGCCCTCATGGACCCTCAAGGATTGGGGATTGAGCTAGATCCATTCGTCAACTACTTCGGGGGTGGGATGGACCCGTGGGAAAGACCAAGAGTAGCCCGTCAGATCGGGGCGATGATTGATGAGGAGAACTATCCCGCGGCGCAGATTGTGGATGCGGCTTACAACCAAGAGGGGCCGATCTGGGATGAGGCCCGAGCAAGAGCTATCAACATCCGAGCCCCCAATCTGTTCGCTGTAGCGGCCCCCTTCTTTCTGGGGACAGGTTTCAAAATGCGCACCGAAGAAGATGTACAGATAGATCGTTTCTACAACGAGATGTTCGGTCTAATGCTGAAGAAGCCCGATTACAGCCCTGACGAGTATCGAAAGGCATGGTCTGATCTCGAAGCGGCCTATCCTTTCATGGATGCTCTACTGATGGCGAAGAAGTCCGGTCTGGATAGAGATGAAGCCTTCGCCTGGAACATCCTCGATAGAATTCCTCCGGGGATGACCTCCGAGATGGCCGAGAGAGTGGGAATCACTTCTGAGACCATTTCAGCCTTCCGAGAATCCAAGGGCGACTTCACCAAGATGTCCGAGGCGGAGAGATTGAAGTTCATGGGAGCCGTCCTTGATTTAGGGGCTTTACTGGACGTTCCTGATAGTGCAACCTCCGCAGAGTGGAATGCGGCTCAATCTCTCTATGGCCAGATGCGGACTCAGGTGGAAAAGCAGTTCGGTGAAGACATCTGGGAACTGGTTGACTACTACTTCGGTGCGAGAGATCCAGACCGCCCTGAAATTGGGGACGCTATCTTGAAGCAACACCCTCAGATTGACGAGGCGCTAGACTGGCAGCAGCAGATCGTCCAAATGACCCCTCTCTTGGGTGCGTACTACACCAGCGCCGAGAGGATCAGGGGATACTACAAAGGTGAGATGTACGAGGCCGCCGCAAGACTATTTGGGGACGACCTCTGGGATCACTTCGAGGTGTATTACCAACTGAGGGATATCGACAGCAAAGCAGCGAAACAATACTGGAAGGACCATCCTCAGTTGGAGCAATACGGCGCTTTCAAGAGCCAAGAAGAACCAGCCATCGAAATTCGAGTTTCCAAAGCTGCTCTGTTACTTCCTGATGCTGCCCCTGCCATCTTCCGCGAAGGCATGGAACCTGTTGAGGAAATGGAAATCACCGATCCAACTGCCAAACGAGAGGTCTGGATCGCGGAGCAGATTGCCAAATACGCCACCCCTGGGGCTGGACCACAGGCAAAACCAGCCCCAGAAGCTTTGGAAGACCTCCGTAAGATCATGGGTGATCAGATGTACCGTTTGTGGTTGGATGCTGTTCGAGGCGGTGAACCCACACCATTTGTCCAGAGACAGCAGCGAAGCCCCCAAGAATGGCAATCAACCTTGGGAGGTTCGCTCTGGAACCTTCTCCTCGACTATCAAAGCGGAGAGCAGATGCCCCCCGCAGCGATTGACCGCTTAGAAACGCTGGCCGAAAGGCTGGGTTTCCCAGATTGGCGGGCTTTGGTGGACGCCGTGCAATGAGTATTGTTGCGTGTACCAAACATTCATGATATCTTAGAGGATGTAAGATGGCTGATACCGAGAACGAAGGCCGGTTGGAGGCGGAGGCAACTCAGGGACCGCCCGTTCCTGAGAAAACTCCAAGTTCGACTGGCGCTGGTTCGACGACGCCAGATGTGGCCGCGCTTGAGGCACGGTTGGCATCCCTGGAGTCGAAGGCGTCCGTCTTGGACAAGATCGACGACAAGATTGATGCCCGCTTCAAGTCTGCTAAGGACGTGAGACTCGCCAAGGTCGATGAAATCTACGCCTGGGTCAAAGCCGCTGGCGGAGACGTGGGGAAGATCAAAGGCGACCTGGAAATCTCCGAACTGAGGCAGGAGCTTGCAGCGATCTCCTCTGGGGCTATTGGCACAGCGCCCGAGGACCCGGCCTGGGCGGCGGCACAGGCGAAATCAGCAGTCCATCTCCAAGGCGCTGGGATTGCATTTGATGATCCGGATTACGTCGCTTTGGTCACTCAGTACGCAGGGAAAGTGACTGCGGACGATTGGCCAGACATCGTGGATCTTTTTGCCACGAAACGAGCGACAAAGATCACCAAGCAAACCGGCGCAGCGACTGCGGCCGCAGCCGTGTCGGAAGCCGGAACCGCGGTCACGACCGCGAGAAGCTACGACGATTTGGCGGCCGAGCTTGGAAAACTGCAAGGGCAGAACACCCAAGAGGCGTTCAAAAAGCGAAGGGAACTTCGCGGCAAGATGCGTGAGATGGCTGGAATTACTGGTGGGGAGATTCTCCCTGGGAGATTGTTCTCTCCCGAGGAGGGAGCATAGACCCCCGCCTGAACGACTGGCTGATGAAACGGGCTGAGGTGTCGCTCTCGAACTATGACCTCACGGACGAGGAAGTGAACTCGGTTGTGAGGGAGTGGTCTGCGCACACTTTCAAGCCCGGTGACATAGACATGGCTCTGGCGAAGTTGGAAATGATTGCCGCGGAGCGTGTCCTGCGAAAGCACGACCTGTACGATAGCCATCGCGCATCCATGCTGCGGGAGACCCTGATCGTTAGATAAGGGAGAACCCCAATGCCTATCCAGACCAGTGCTGCGGGTGGAGCTGGTGCAGTCGCACTCTCCAACTCCACCCGCACTCAATACCTGGACCAGTACGCGGAAGAGGTCTACTTCTCCCGCTACTACGACCAGCTGGCGATCCCGATGGGCCGCGATATGGCCGAACTCATCCGGGGGTCAGCGGTCCAGGCCAACTTCATCTCCAAAATGGCAATTGGTACAAGCGCCATCTCTGAAACCGCCGACATCACCCCGCAAGCACTTCGGGATGCTGTGGCGACCATCACGCCCACCAGCCGTGGTGAGGCGATCCAGACCTCCCAGCAGATCCAGATCCGTAACTTCCTGAACGACTACATGGAGAAGCTGGTCAAGACGGTCGCAGAAGGCGCGGCCGAGACCATCGATGTGCTTGCGCGAGACGCGGCTACCCAAGGAACTTTGGTGAACCGCACCGCCGCGCGCGCATCCCTGGATGCGGGAACCACCTCTCACCGTCTCACCGAGACCAAGTTCGCCAACGCAGCCAACCAGTTGGGGGACTTGAAGGCTCCGATGTTTGAGGGGATGTCTGACGGTGGACAACAGGCACGGCGATGGTCTGCCATGATCGACCCATTCGCCTTCGCTGACCTCCGACAGGATGGTTCTGTTCAAGCTGTGGGACAGTACCAGCAGGCTGGTATCCACCTCAACTGGGAACTCGGCGAATTGGGACCGTTCCGCCTCCTGGTCTCCAGTTGGGCGAAGATCCTCTACGGCGCGGGGCTGGACGCAGTGGATATCACGGCGACTACATTGAACACCGCGGTGAACCCGCTAGCGACCTCACTTAGAGTAGCCGCGAATACCCACATGGACCAGACCGAAGCCGCGGGACAGTGGCTCAACATCGGAACCGAGGAAACCGCCAATACGCACTACCCTCAGAACGAGCGCGTGCGCATCACCGGTTTTACTGGTTCAACAGCTACCATCGTCGGGCAAGGCCCGAACGGTGGCTTGCGGTTCGCACACCCTGCGACCAACTCGGTACGGAACGCAGATAGCGTCCATCTGGTCGTGTTCGGTGGCCCCGGCTCTCTGCTGAAACTGTACGCACCCGAGGTGGGTGAGTTTGGGGAGATCGTCGGCCCGAAGCGTGACGGCATCCTGGACCAGTTCTGGACCCTCGGGTTCAAATTCTGGGGCGGATATGGACGGATCGCCGAGAACCGCTTGCTGCGGGAGGAGGTCTCTGTAGCACAGGAAGCATGGTCGTAAGAAGCAAAGGACGCGGTAGGCTGGCGAAAGCCACCTGGATCACATCGCTACTTACTGCATCGAAATGGGCGACCGCCGTCCTAATCTAAAGCCCTAGTGGGCGAAGCCCTAGTAAGGAGTACCTTACCATGCCAGCAGGAACAGATACCTACAAAGGCTTGGCAGTGCCGCTCTATGGGCATTCGAACATGGAGGGCGTGACTGCCGCAACGGATATCCTGACCATCGACGGGCCGGCCAGCATGAGCGGGGATTACATCGTCTTCCGGGACAGTGCGAACGCAGAGCTTTCCTATTTCAGTTCGCTCGGAAGTTTGACCTATCCCGGAGCGATAGGAGCATCTGGGGTGATCCTCGGCAAGGGAACCGTCGGTCAGACCGCATTTGCGCGGCTACGCCTTCCGATCCTTTCGACTGCACCGGCGAGCGCCGGCCTGACCAAGGGTGACATCTGGTTGGCGTTAGCCACCGCCGACGTATACCGGTTCGCTCTCTGTATCTCGACAGCAGCTGGGACGGCGCGGTATGGCCACCGCTTCACCCGAGCCACCCTCGGCAGCGCCTCGCACTAGGCCGAAGGCCACAAAGATCTATATCGCGGGCATCTCTGGAGAAACGCAGTACGTCAAGTCGTTACGGACGTTCTACGAGATCCAGATACGGCCAGGCGATTACAAACAGGAACGCGCCTCTGGTAGAGGAGATGTCGCGCGGTCCTTGGCGTGCGAAGAGTTCCTGGAAGGGAAACTCGACGCAGTTGCCCTCTTTGACCTCGACATGCTCCATCCCCCAGATATCCTGGAGCGTCTGCGTTCGCATGACGTAGACATGGTGACCGGGCATTACTACGCCCGCAACGCCAGGAACATACACAGCGTTTGTTCGGTTGTTGGAGACGGCAAATGGCCGTTCCCCCCGATGCTGGAGGTTCCGCGAAGTGGGCTGCACGAGATCGCCATCTCCGGGATGGGCTGCGTCCTCATACAACGCCGGGTGGTGGAAGCCGTCCTCAAACGGCTCCCACCCGGCGACAATCCTTTCGGGATTGGTCCTCTCCCAGAAGCGACTGGTGATGGTCGCTCTCTCGGGAGTGATTTCCGTTTCTTCACTCTCGCTAGAATCCTTGGATACAGACTGTGGCTCGATGCTTCTATCGAGAGCCGGCACGCGCTTGTGGTATGGCTCAATCATGACATCGCAGAGAGACTCAAGACCCACAAATCCACCGGTGATAGATTGGGAGCACTTGCAGGGCACCTCTTCGAATTCGCCAGGAAAGGAAATGATGTGGACGCAAAAGCTCTTGAATTGAGAATTAAGATGCTCGAGGAGAGACAGGCTGATTTGAAGACTCAGAAGAATCAGGCCGAGCAGAACGCCGACTTCCTCAACCGGCAGTTGATCGCAGTTAGCGCAGTCATCGCCGATGAGAAGTGGCTTCTGGAACAGATGCAATCCCCTCAATCCGGAGGACAGGAGGAGCAATTTCCCATCGCCACAGAGGAAGAGAAGGTGCAGATGATTGAGCATCGAATGAACCTTGCTGATGTGACGGAGGCAGATGCCAGAGAAGCAAGGTCGGGCATTCTGAGGAAAGAAGCTGCTGGGTTCGTCGATGATATCGACATCTTTAACAAGGCCAAGTAACTACAGGGAGCTGATATTCAATTGCGCACTGGTTGGAGCAGACCTGGAGAGAGTAGACCTGAGGGGGAAATGTCTGGACGGCGCCAACTTGAGCAACGCCAATCTCAGAGGCGCAGATTTGACAGAGGCCTCTCTGAGAGGGGCGAAATTCATCCGGACCGATCTGTCGAGGGCCTGTCTTTTGAGAGCGGACTGCACAGACGCAGACTTCACCGGTGCGGATATGAGCATGTCCTATCTCCGAGCGACGGATTTCACCCGAGCGCGATTGTGGAACGTCACCATGCGACGAGCAACAGTGAAGAACGCCCTATTCTTCGACGCCGACCTGAGAAGCGCCAATGTCTTCCAGTGCGACTTCATCGGTTCGAGATTCAACGGAGCTAACTTGGAGGGTATCTCAAACGCCGATCACGCGGTCTTCTGGTGGTACGTCCCCATCGGAGGAGGAAGAGTGATTTACGAACCCCGAGAGGGCTATTACCGTCTTGAGCGAAGCGTCATGGGAGGGTATTCGTTTCCAGAGAACGCAGGAAGGATCCCACTGAGGAAATGAATCTTGACAGTATTGAAAACCGTATTGATGAACTCAATTTCAGGAAGATGCAACTCAAGAAGCAGATACAGGACAAGCAACGGGAACTGACGGAAGTCCGTGGTGCATTGAAGGAGATGTGGGGCTGGCACGACGCCTGGAAAGCGACGGGCCAGTACGGACACCTCACCCAAACCGGAGAGGTCAAGGTGTTCAAGGTCCCAACTTTCGGGAACGACATGGACATCAAGAGGGCACTCGAGGGGAATGTCGTTCAAGAGGACGGAAAACTAACCGATTACACTCCCGAGGAAGTGAAAGAAGCTCGCCAGGAGCGAGGGAAGAAGGACGCCCAGCAAGCAGTGGATATCATGGATGGACAGTCTCCTTTTGAGGAAGATGAGCGAGATACTGAGGCTTTTAGCGACAATAGCGGTGCTGGGTCTGCTAGTGGTAGTAGCTGACCTCATCATGGTTAGGTACACGAGACCGTGAATCTCTTCCTGGCCTTTGTTCTAGGGCTTGTCTTAGGAGGGCCTGTCTGGATGCTCGGGTATGCCATCTGGTACCTGATCGCTTCCGGGAATGGGGTACATCAACTCGTAAGCGATGACGAGGACTGGACGCTATGAGTCTCGTACATCCTAGAAAGCTAAAGGTTCTCAAGGATCTGGACCACGGCTTGAACGCCTCGATAGCTTACAAGTGCTCCTTGGTTGGAGTGAATTTGGAGGGAGCCGACCTCTCAGGACACGATCTGCGAGGAGCAAACTTTACCAATAGCAACCTCCGCGGAGCTAACCTATCCAATGGGAACTTCCGAGGCTGCACGTTCATTCGATGCGACTTCTCCCGTGCGGATCTCCATAAAGCTGACTTCACCGATTGCGAGATGACCGGATCTGATTTCACCGGGGCCTACATGAAAGCAACCATCTTTCTGAGAACGGTCGCCCAGGCGTGTCTTTTTAGAAGGATCACCGCCAAGAATACTCTCTTCATTGGGAGCGACCTCAGAAAGTCCGATTTCCATCAGGCAGAGTTGTTAGGCGCCAGGTTCGACGGGGCCAAGATGGACCGTGTGAGGAATCTTCATACCGCTCAGTTCGAGTGGTGGCTATCCCCTTGGGGAGGAATGCACTCCTATGAACCAAGACCAGGATGGACAAGAATTGACTCTTCTACGCTCGGGGATATGTCCTTCCAAGAGAACGCAGCGAGGGAGTTGGGAGAGGTTAAGTGAACGAATCCGCCCACGAGGTTATGTGGCGACGCTTACGGTACCTCTTGACGCCGCAGTTTGACCTCTATCTCTCTATCGCAGAGAAATTGAGCGGAAAGCCGAACGTCCTAGAAGTGGGATTCGGGACCGGAGCAGGAGTCCTCCTGTATGCCCATAACGTCAGTTTCGTTCATGCCATAGACGTTGACCCAGGAGCAGTGACCTTCGCTAAGACGATGTTCCCACTATCCAACGTGACTTGGATGACCGGGGATATCACGAAGTTCAACTCTGATAGAAAGTACACCGCCGCAGTCATGGTGGAAACTCTCGAACACATCCATGACTGGAGACGCGCCCTCCAGAATGTGTGGGACCACCTTGACCTCGGAGGAGACCTCATCATCACAGCGAGGAACGCCAACGCTGATCTGAGACGCTGGAAGGAACTGCATGAGAGAGAGTGGAAAGCAAGTGAGTTCCGCAAAGCACTTTTAGAAGTCTTCCAACAAGTGTGGCTGTACGACTGGTCCCTGAAAGTTCCCCAAGACGACACAAGTACTCTAACTCCCCTAGTGGCGATTGCGAGGAAGAATTGACCAAGACGCTGGGTGTAACTTTGGCCAGAGGCGGTTCAAAAGGCATCCCTCACAAGAACATCGCGATGGTTGCGGGGAAACCTCTCATTGCATGGACTATCGAGGAAGCACTCAAGTCCAGCTATATCAGCCGCTATCTGGTTTCGAGCGACAGCGAGGAGATACTTCAGGTAGCCAAGGAATACGGCGCCGAACCTCTCAAGCGACCTTATTATCTCGCAGGAGATAAATCTCCGACGATAGATGGACTGCTTCACGCACTGCGCTGGGCAGAGGAGGATGAACACAGTGAGTACGACATCATCTCCGATCTCCGAGCAACCAATCCCCTCAAGACCGTGGATGACATCGACGGGGCCATTGATAAACTCGTTCATACAGGAGCCGACGTTGTGTGCGGGGTTTCCCAACTGGACGATCACCATCCTGCGAGGATCAAAATGGTCGTTGCCGACCATCTCGTGGATGTCTGGCCCGAACCAGAAGGAGGGCAGAGACAGGACCTCCGGCCAAAGGTTTACATACGGAACGGAAGTCTATATGTAGTCCGCAGAAACGCTCTTCTGGAGGGGGTGTTGATTGGAAGAAGCGAGGAGATACGTCCGTGGTTCATGCCTCCCGAAAAGGGCGTGAACGTAGATAGCAGCTTAGACTTGATGCTCGTGGATCTCTTGTTGAGGCAACGCGATGTTGTTCGTGGCTGAGATTGGCTCCTGTCACATGGGTTCGAAATCCTTAGCTTTCGAACTCATCCGGCAGGCATCCTTAGCGGGAGCTGATATCGCCAAGTTCCAACTGGGACATCCCAAAGTCGGAAATGATCGGTGGGGCGCAATGCGCTACATCGACGACTGGGCGCCGGAACTCAATGACTGGTGCCAGCACTTCGACATCGAGTTCATGGCCTCCATCTGGAGCCCCGAAGGATTGAAAGCGGCCCGTTCCGTAGGGATGAAACGCTACAAGGTCGCCTTCCAGATGCGGGATGAGACACTGCTTCGGATGATTCTGAGTGATGGAAAGGAAGTCTTCATCTCTGGGCATCCTGGACTAACCTCCCCGAAGGGTGTCAGGTGGATTTACGTCGTCTCTGAATATCCAACCTTCCCTAAAGATGTTCGTATTCCAAGGCACATGGGAGGCCTGCACCGATACTGGGGCCTAAGTTCACACTCACACGGCACGGGGGATGCTTTATTGGCTATCGCTCGTGGTGCCCGCTATATCGAAAAGCATCTCACAATTGACCGAAACGATTTTCGAGACACACAATTTGCCCTGATACCAGATGAGTTTGCCGCGATGGTTCGCTACGGCAAAGAGATAGCACGGTTCAGATGAGAGCCTTTGTAGTGGGAAACGGGGTCTCGTTGACGCCTGAACAGCTCACCGCCATCCGGGATGAGGTGAGCTTTGCTACCAATCGTATCGCTGGGATGTTCGACAAAACCGACTGGCGTCCATCTTACTTCGTGGCTGTTTCCAATACCTTGACTTGGGCCCTCTGGAATCGGGATGCTGTCGCAGTCATGGAAAGTGGAATCCCCACCTTCGCCAGCAATCGACTGTTCGCCTATCTTCCCTGGACCGAAAGAACCATGTGGATCGAGTGCATCCATCACGCCAGCGCGCCACTCCCTCCTCCGATTTCGGAATGGTCGAAGGCTTTCGAGGGAGGCGTTTCTCAGTTCGGAGGAAGCGGGACGAGCATGATCCACATCGCGGACATCCTTGGATACTCACCCATCTATCTGCTTGGTTTCGACGGAAACTGGAAACTACCAGAAAATGGACGTGACCCGAACCATTGGTCCAAGGACTACATGCTGGAAGTCCCTGGGGAACAGGATCATGTGAACTTTTGGAACGTGATCTGCCAGGTAGCTGCGGAATGGATCATGGCTGCAACGAAAGCAGAAGTTGTGAACCTCTCGCCTGGGACGGTCATTCGAGCGTTTCCTAAAGGACAACTGGAAGCGGTTGTATGAAGATCCAGTGGACCGCCCCACACGACTTCGCAGACCTGGAGAACTGGGAATGGCCCGGTCAACTCGTCTTCGGCCATCGGCACCACAGTTGCGAGGTGTGGGTTGTTGATCCGCTCTTGCCAGTCCATCGGACAGACATCATGGCTAAACCCAACCTGAAACTTCTGGTGACGCCCTCGACCGGGCAGAATCACGTCCCCGTTGAATTTCTCAGATTACAGGGCATCGGTTTCCGATCCTTGCTGGACGACCGTGAAGGACTGGAGAAAATAACCGCTTCGAGTGAATATAGCTTCCTCATGGTCTTGGCAGCTCTCCGCAAGTTGAAAGACGCCGCGGGGGCGACCGAGCGGAATGAGAAAAAACTACGAGGCCACGAATTGGCAGGCAAAACAGTTGGACTTGTTGGTTTCGGGCGCATCGGTAGGAACATCGCCCGTTACTGTGTTGCCTTTGGAGCAAAGACGTGGCACTATGACCCCTATGTGGATGGTGGAACACCGCTCCGGCACATTTTTGCCGAAAGTGATGTGGTTGTGGTTTGTTGCAGTCTCACCTCAGAGACTTCGGGGATGATCGGGGCCGATTTGCTTGGAATCATGAAACCCAACGCGGCGCTTGTTAACACCTCAAGGGGCGAGGTGTTCATTGAGCACGACTTAGTAACATTCCTGAGAGCAAGGAAAGATATCTCGGCGGCGATAGACGTGGTTGAGAGCGAGGATTTCGAGGGTACGGAACTACGGGGGCTGGCCTTTCTGACACCGCATATCGCGGGCTGTACCTATGAGTCGCAACAGAAAGCCGCAGAGATTGTTCGGTCCCTCATGTGGCAGTGGGCGAAAGATACTGAGGTTACACTAAGCGTGCTATCATGAAAACCGAGGAGTGAGACATGAACAAGAAACGGATTGCTGCGACGCTTGGCTTACTCGCTTTCGGGTTCATCGAAAGATTGAGAATCGCAGAAGCGAATTCCGAATCCTTATTAAATGACAATCTTGATTTTCCAGTACGATTGGCCCATTATTACCCCTGGTATCCAGAACATTGGGCTGATGGAACCAACTATCTTCCTTCTCTCGATTTCTATGACAGTTCCGATCAGAACGTTATTGACGCTCACTTGTTGTGGGGAACCTATGCCCACCTGGATGGTTTCATCAGTTCTTGGTGGGGCGCTGGCAAGCCGGAGGACCAGCGTCTCGCTCTTCTGTTAAACCGAACACAGGAAACTGGAGCACCATTGAAATGGGCAATCATGTATGAATGGGAGGGATACTCAGATCCCAGTTGGTGGACCATCCTGCAGGACCTACTATATCTTGAGAAGCACTTCTCACATCCAGCCTATCTTCGGGTAAACGGCGAACCAGTCATATTTGTCTATCATGGTGGACAAGGTAATTCCGGCAATATGACCCGGCGATGGTGGTGGGCAACTCGGTTCTATGGCAAGCCGTTGCACTACGTTCTTCAGAGCTACACCGATTTCCCGTCGAACCGCTATCAACCAGACTCTTGGCACTCCTACAATCCTACCCAGCCCATTGATGGTGCGATGCCCTGGTTCGTGTCCATTTCGCCGGGATTTTGGAAATACGGATCGGAACCCTCTTTGGAACGCGACCCCACGATCTTCGAGCAGAATGCTACCCTCATGGTTCAGAGCGAAGCATGGTGGCAGATCGTCACCACATTCAATGAATGGGGAGAGGGAACCCAAATCGAGGCCACTCAAGACTTCTCGCCCAATATGCTCTACCTAAACATCCTCTGTCGTATACTCCCCGGCGAGGACTGGTGCGAATGATTCTTCATGCTGCTCCTGAAACTCGTTTCAGGCTTATCGGTTCGAGTGAACTCGGAGCCAATACCACCACGGTTACGTTTGCCAGCATTCCGGGAGGCTATAAAGCACTTTGGTTGCTTATGAAAACCCGCTGCACAAATGCAGGAACTGGAAATAGCAAC
>Ga0209521_10003672_pt1 | contig 12367 bp, 11 predicted proteins | sample Rifsed19ft4_FD_184016 | JGI IMG/M metagenome (GOLD analysis project Ga0209521, IMG submission 184016) | Soil microbial communities from Rifle, Colorado, USA - sediment 19ft 4 (version 2) | ecosystem: Environmental > Terrestrial > Deep subsurface > Rock core/Sediment | place: Rifle, Colorado... | reverse complement strand
TTATTTGGAAATGGAATGGCATCAAAAAAAATAGTATCAATTCTTCTTAAGCAGTTTTAGATAAAGCTCTTTTTCTTTTTCTTCCATAATTTCACTACTAATTTTTTTTGTGATAACTAATCCATCATTAATCATTTTTTTTCGGAGATTTTCATCAGAAATTACCTTCAAAATTGCCTCTCTAAAAGATTCTGGATTATTATCTACCAATAACGCAAAATCCTTAATTATATCCGGATCTGGATCAAACTCCTGTTTAGGTAAGATCACTGGCACCCCTGAGGCAGCAGCTTCAAGTGCAGGAATTGCAAAACCGCCGTATTTTATAGGAAGAGCAAACAGAGTCGATGCAGCATAGTATTCTTGAATTTTTTCATGAGGAATCGAGGTTTCAAACCTTACTTTGTCTTTTATTCCCAATTCATTGGTGAGCTTTACCAGATTTTCATACTCAACCCCATTTCCAATAATTAGTAAGGTAACATCCAAGTCTTTTACTGCTTTTATTATGCACGCCTGATTTTTTTCCTTGATAAGACGCCCAACACAAATTACGACAGGTTTTTCTGCTATGAATGATGGTTTAACCTCGGGACTGAATTGAGAAAGATCAATCCTATTGTAAATTAGGTTGATGTTTTTTGCCCCCATCTTTTTTGCATAATTTCGAATAAAATTATAGATAATTATTACTTCATCAGCGTTTTTTAAAGAGTTTGGTTCTAGAGTTCTTCTTGAATAAAGTAGTTTTAGATAGGTTTTGTAATCTTTGTTTTTTCGTGCATAATACCGACGGTCCCTATCATAATCTCCATGGAGTGAAATTACAAGAGGAATGCCTAATTCTTTTTTGACCTGAGCAGCCAACCAACCCTGAAGAAGAGGATTATACGATCGAAGTATATCTGGTTGGATCTGTCTAATTAGCTTAATTATTTGATTTTTCTTTAAATTTTTGTTAAGTAGATTTACTTTTCCAACTACATGAATTTTAAAAATTGCATCACCTGCAACCATTTTCACTTTTTCTTCTTCAATATCCGAATCAAAAAGACTGATAACATGAATCTCATCAAAAATATTTTTGGGATTGAAATATCTTGGTTTGATTTCCCCTTTCTGATAATACACCTTCAGAGGATCATTTGGAAAGACACATAATTTTTTCATGTTTATTTCACTAATGATTTAAATTTAATCTGTATCATTTCTTGATTTCATTGAAAATAGATTTGACTAACTTTCTTGTCCTTATATCTATGAGATAAGTAATAACCAAATATCCAACAATACCAATTATTACAAACAGGAGGAATTCCGGAAGAAATTCAAATATGCTAGTTTTGTAAACTAGATATTCTTCCATCAAGGCAAATGTTAACCCAAATACAACAACACTTGTAGAAAAATACTTGATCAATGCTTTTTTGTCAATTTTTAGTGAAAATTCCTTTCTAATTAATAAATAAAGAAATCCAGTATACGGTATCTGTATAATGAGTGCAATTATGGCCCAATATACAACTAATTGAATTTGATCCGGAGTTGATGGAATCATTACAAATAAAATTATTGCTAAAGTAATCAGATATAGTCCCCTCTGCACAATTCTTACAGTGGGCATATAGAATAACTTGCTTCGTAGATAATCGCGAAAGGTTGCATTCTCTCTACCATCTACTTTTTCAATTCCTTGTAAAGCCTGTGAAAACTGTTCCGCAAAGGTGCGAAGAAAAATCATAGGTACTAAGAATAGCATCACAGGAATTGCTTCGACGTATACGGGATTTAAGGCATATAACGCCGGCCTACTAAATGCATACGACATTGCTGCCAAAGGGAAGGCAAAATAAAACATTCGATTGAGATTATCTTGTAAATATTCCCTTTTACCTCCTTGCAATAATTTCGTATATACACCCGTCCCAATCTTTGCAGAATGATTAACAATTCTTGAGATGGTTGTTGCTGCACTCCAATAAGCCAAACCAACTACCGATCCAGTCATAATGGAAAAAATCGCTACATCACTTGTCGTTAAAATCGCAGAAATATATGGATAGATAGGAAGCCAAAAGAGCTTGAACCATTTTTTAATCAACTTTCTATTGAATTTACCCTTTAATTTTTCACGTATTTGTATTAATAAAATCACAACACTAGCTAATCTAGAAATAAAAACTGTTATTATTAGTCCTACTAGTCCTAGATCAAAATAATAAATAATTAAAAGAGCCATTGGAATTTTTGTAAATTCAAAAACTAAATTCCCATATTCCTCATTTTGAGGTCTATACCCTTGGGTAATTCCTACTAATACAGCACGTAAAAATTCTACAGGGATTAATATTACTGCAAGTAATAGAATGTTAAAATCTACTCCTGTATTAACACCAAAAAAATATGCAATCACAAAATAAATTAGAATGGAAACAATACTAAAAGCACCAGAAGATAGGAAAGCTGTTTTACCAGAATCTATGCCCCTTGCAATTTCTCTAGTACTCCAATAAGATAGAATTGGATGAATAACTAAAACATAAGCAGTTAAACTTCCAATTAAACTCCAAGCACCAAATTCTTCTTGAGAAAGATTTCTTGTAATTATAAGCGTAAAAATTAACCCTGTAAAAACACTAGCCAGTCCAACAACAAAAGAAATCATGCCTGAATAGGTTACTCTAATGCCTGACATTTTTGTTCAAATCAGATCATAGATTGTTAAAATAAAGTTTAGGATGATTAAATAAAATTGAGAATATCAGCATTAAATTTGCATAATAGAAACATTGAATTTTAGGAATCAAATTAACCTTTTTCTGATACAAAAATATATCATGTTTTTGGTAGACAAAAAACACCTGATCATATTTCTTTAAGAGAAGTTTATATTTTAAAAATTAAAAGTCTTGTTGGAAACACTTTATGGTAAAGTCATATTATCAATCAACCTATAAAACTAGAGAATTTTTACGACCACGCTTGGCAAAACACCCAAAACTCTATGATTTTACGATATCACTAGATAGAATGTATTGTAATCTCACAGGTTTTGCGCATGTTTTACCTGATTTTTATCTCATAGGTGCACAAAAGTGTGGAACCTCTGCTCTTTATGATTATCTAGTACAACACCCATGCATCCATCCTTGTTCTACAAAGGAACCACGTTTTTTCGACAAGTATTACAATAGAGGTCTTAATTGGTATAAATCATGTTTTCCATTAATTTTTTATAAACAGATAGAAACAAAATTATTTCATAGAAAATTTTTAACAGGTGAAGCAACAGAGAGATATTTTGAACATCCCCACGTACCCCAGAGAATTAAACAGGTTACTCCTAAGTCAAAATTCATAATACTTTTGAGAAATCCCATCGATAGAGCATATTCTCATTATAACATGAGATATGGTTCAAAAAAGGAAGAACTTTCTTTTGAAGACGCAATAAACTGTGAAAAAGAAAGAACAAACTGCGAATTCGAAAGGATGTTAAAAGACGAAAATTACTACAGTAAAGACTATTTTCACCATTCTTATCTTGATAGAGGAATTTATGTTACGAAGCTAAAAAGATGGATGAACGTTTTCCCAAAGGAACAATTCTTAATCTTACAGAGTGAAGAATTTTTTAAAGATCCAAATTTGATCTACAATCAAGTACTGAAATTTTTAAACCTGCATAAATGGCAACTTCATGAATACAAAAAAATTGGTGCAGGTTCATACAAACGTCTAGAAATCGAATCTAGGTTGAGACATAAACTAGTTGAATTTTTTAAACCTTATAATGAAGATTTGTCCAAGTTTCTAGGAATTAAATTTGATTGGGACAAATGAATAATATAATAAACGTGATGGATTGTAGATTATTCTTCATTAATTCTTTTTTGCAGTAGCAAAAAAATAAACACTATAGCTATTTTTCGATTTTTCTTTAAAAAGGGAATTAATTACATTGTCTACGTTTACAAATTTAGCTTTGATTTTGGGTACTACATTTGCCAGATTGAATTTCCTCGATTTGGATATTTTAGGAAATGTATTGAAGAAATTAATAGAAAGTTCCTTAAAAAATAATGATAATAATTGATTTAATTCTGAAAAAGTTAACTTGTTATTAGTTTTGTGATACGCATAATTTGGTGTAGTCAAAAACAATACTCCATTTTTTCTTAACGCCCTATATTCTTCCTCAATTACTTTTTTCATATTTATGAATTCTCTTTTTTTTCCTTCATCTTTTTCTGAGATGTCCATTAACTTTGCTAGCTCAATTACATGAGAACTAATTACAATATCAAAAATACAATCTCTAAATGGTAAAAATAACATTGAAGCGCATATGGGATGAATTTTTGGATCGGTTTTATGAAAGCAAATCTCTAGGTCCTCAAATGAAATATCCACATTAACTCTGAAATTACTCTGGTCCATTTCTGATTCAATAATCCCTATCCCTCCACCTACATCAAGAACTACTTTAGACATGAACTTCCTTAATTTAGAAATTAAATAATACCTTACATCAAAATCATCAGATCTCCATTTTTTATCATTTAAAAACAAAATCTTTTCTTTGATTCTATCTCGATTAGATTTCATATTCATTAATGTTCATTTTTGTTATAATTTATTTTTAGGGTGTAAATATGTAGACAAATTTCTATGAGGGATATCTGTAAATATCTTAAACTAATCTCATATTTTTTAAATAGGAGTTCATAATCGTTAAATTCAAACTAAGAGAGTTTTTTACATTGAAAACTATGAAAATTGTTAACAGACAAGCTCCTAAGACGAGAAGGATTTTAGGACGAAAATTAGAAAAACATAGACAATTACATAAATTTTCAACCTCTTTATACTTAAAATACTGCTCATTAACCGGCTTCCTGCATGTGTTACCAGACTTTCTGATTATTGGGTTTGTGAAGTGTGGGACAACTTCTCTTTATGAATATCTTCTTCAACATCCTTATGTCTATCCTCCAGCAGGAAAAGAAATCGATTATTTTGATAGACTTTACGCAAAGGGAATTAATTGGTATAAAGTAAATTTTCCTCTTAAACTGCATAAAACTATTGTAAAAAATTTATTTAGAAAAGATTTTGTGACAGGCGAAGCAACTCCACGATATATAGAGCATCCATATGCTTTAGACAGAATAAAAAAAATTGTACCCAACGCAAAATTCATTATCTTATTAAGAAATCCTATAGACCGAGCATTTTCACAATACAATCAGAACCTCAATAATGGCTATGAGTACCTTTCATTTGAAGATGCTATAAAACTTGAAAAAGAAAGGATTAGAGAAAGATATGAAAAAATGCAATCAGATGAAACTTATTACAGCTGGGATTATGATTTGTTTGCATATCTCGAACATGGAGTTTATGTAAACAAAATAATAAGATGGATGAACGTCTTTCCCAAAGATCAATTTTTAATCTTACATAGTGAAGAATTCCTCAAAAATACTTCAGTTGTTTACCATAGAGTCTTGAACTTCCTTAATCTACCTAAGTGGGAACCCATTGAGTATAGTCTATTTAAAAAACAGACATACCAAAAACCAAGAATTGATCCTGCGTTGAGAAAACAATTAGTGGAATATTTCAAACCTCATAATGAAAGATTGTACAAATTATTAGGAACAGATTTTCATTGGGAAAATTAAAAAATAAATTATCGTTTAAATCGTGTTAATAATTTGGATGTGTTGTTTTAATATCGTATGAAAGCGGAGATTTTTTGGGTTCCGTACTAGGACAATTAACATGAGAGAATTTCTGAGTTTTAACGTCAATTTGCCTACGCTTTCCCAGAGGTTTACCACATTTAAAACATAATTGAATAGAAGTTTCCTTCTTCTGTTCGTATTTTTGAGCAACTGCAAAAGCATAAACACTTGTTCTATTATACCATTTAGCATACAGAAAATCTTTAAGATGTTTTGAAAATATTGATTCAAACCCAGTTACTTCCAATATTCTATTTAGATACATTTGTTGCCAGACGAATGGATGTTCAGAACTTTTTTCGTTGTCTACAACACAAACAATCTGACCGTCCTTTTTCATAACGCGATTAATCTCGATTAATAATTGCCTTGCATTTTCTACATAGTTTAGTGAGTTAATCGTTATTACGACATCAAAAACATTATCTCTAAAGGGAAGAAATTTTTCAAGATCTACAACAAAATCAGGATTACATTTAGAGTTTTTATCTACACCTATCATTTTACAATTCTTAAACTTCTTCCAATTATCTAGTCCTACACCAATATCAAGACCTAATGATTTACCTTTGGTGAATTTATTGATAAGATGACTAATAAACCAATGTTGAACCATAGTTTTCTTTTACTTCAATCTAATATTTCGGTTATAATAATTTCTGTCAACAAATTTTCCTACCAGTCACATTAATCCCACTTTCGATTTCTTGAAAATGAGTGATTCTGATTTTTTCTTCTTTGTGCCATCTTTGTACTTCTTGTGGAGTATGTCTCCAAGCATATTTGGGATAATACCAATCAAAATTTACACCTACACTACGATGAAAATCATTATCATCAGCCCAAAAACACTTCAAAAAATTCCAATAAAAAAATCTTTGAATATCATGTGTTCCTGCATTAATATTTAGCATTGGAATGTCTTTAGTAATGGTAATTTTTTTCTTTAATTTGGATAAAGCTTTTCCTAACAAGGTAATATTCTTAGAGAATTCAAGACATTCTTTTTCTGACATTTTTGTAGTTCTCTTCCTGATGTAATCATCAACAAATTCTCGTATGGGACCTTTTTTGTTGTAAACATAAATTGAAATAATTCCATTAAATGACAAATGTTTTACTAATCTTTTGAAAGCTAATTTGGTATTTTTTGTATGATGAATAACCTGATCAGCACAAATAAAATCAAAAAATCTCCGTTTGAACGGTAACTGTAACAGATCTGCCTGAATAAAATGAACATTTGAAATTTTACCATATTTTTCATATGCAAATTCAATACTGTCACTTGCATCTACTGCAAATACTAAAGTAGTTGAGCTTGCAGAAAACCGTTTAGCGCTATTACCCACTCCTGTTCCAGCATCAAGAATAAAATGTCTGGTTTTTAAAAACTCATTAAAGAGTGAGACATTTTTCCAACCGAATCTTTCTAAAAACCATTTTTCGGTAAAGTCAAACCATTTTTTTGCTTGATAATTTTTATAATATCTTTTCCATTTTGAAGAAAAGGCTTTTTCAGTTTTGATAAAACCAGAACTTCTATCTATTATTAGTCGTGGTACACCTCTTTTTATTTTGAATTTATGCTGATTTTTACAGCTAAGTATTCCATCCCAAATCTCATCTTTTTTTTCCATGATTGTTCGTAAAGCTAAATTCATCCTACAATTAGGACAAACTAGATAATTTACCAAGCTTGGTTTCATTTTTATTCTAGCCTCATCTTTAGAATATAATTAATGAGGTTATATTCTAACCATAACAAAATAAGTTACTAGTTTAGAGAGATTATGTCCTTCGAAATTCGCTTAGAAAATGAATGTCCTAAAGATTGGAACTCGAATTTATTGAAATCTCCCATGGGAAATATTTTCAATACATTCGAATATAGTCAGTATGCTAAAAAACGTCTGAATTGGATCCCTAAATTTATATCAATTCTGGAATCAAATGGAAATCTTAAGGCTCAAGTTGTTTTGTTCGAATTTGTTAGCAAAAGATTTGGACGAATGCTTCCAAATACCATCAATAAATTTGCACCAAAATCATCTAAAAAAATTAGATGGACTTATGGCCCAATAATATTTTCTGATGACGATGAACAAGTAGTAAATCAGTTTTTAGAGTTTGTTAAAAAAATTGGAAATAGAATTGAGGGATCGCTTCATCCTTTCTTTAATGGGAAATTATTTACTAAAGAAATTAAAGAAGAGAAATGGAGCACTTTTTTAATAGATCTAAAACAATCAAATGAAATCCTTTTAAAGAATACTGATAAAAAAAGTGTACAGAAAAATATTGAACGAGCAAAAAACCGAAATGTAAAGATTTACGATATTAATGATGATACTATAAAAGAATACCATGAACTTCTTAATGAATACAGATTAGAAAGTGGTAATCCACAATATGATTATGACGATACTTATGACTTGTGGACTCTTCTTAAGCCTCTTGGCTTCAAAGGTTTTATTGCAAAAAAAGATGAATCCAACGTAGGAGGTATAACTTTTTCTTTTTTTAATGGTTACATAAATGAATGGGGTATAGCAAGATCAAAAAAAGATACCCTTGAAAAGTTATATTCACAAGACCTTTTGAAATGGAAAATAATAGAATGGGGTACAATGAATAATCAAAAATTTTATGACCTATCAGGATTCAATCCAAATCCTTCTACAAAGAAGGAAGAAGGTATTCTTCAATACAAGAAAAAATGGGGAGGCAATCAAAAAGATTTTTGGAAAATAAGGAAATGATCAAATGAGAATACTCCACGCTGGAAATATGGCAAATCTGGCTTATATCGTAAGCCGACAACTAAGGAAAGATGGTTTAGATGTAGATCTATTGATGCAAAAGGATCCTCCAAAAGGTTCAGATCCCCTCCTCTTTGATTCTTCTCTTGAGAGGACTTATCCAGATTGGATTTACTTTTTCGATAAATCAAAGAGCTCATGGAAATGGGATGTAATTAAAAAAATGAGAGATAGAAAATATGATTTGATTCATGCCTATGTAGAAATGCCTATTTTTGCATATTTTTCAAGACAAAATTTCATCGCGAACACTCAAGGAAGTGATTTTAGAGAACTTGCCTTTACAAATTCAATTAGAGGAATTCTTCTAAGACGAGCCTACAAAAAAGCCAAAGCAGTTCTTTTTTTTCAACCAGATCACCTGCCATTATTCTCAAAATTAAAACTCAAAAACGGAATATTTTTTCCTCCTTTATGGGACACTGAATTTTTTAGGCCAATTGAAATTTCTAATAGTGAATTTGCTGAGAAATTTGTTGTTTTTCATCCTGCAAATTTGGAATGGAGACTAAAAGGTAACAATATTCTGATTAGTGGGTTTGCTGAATTTGTTAAAGATCATTCTGATGCTTTATTGATAATAATCGACAGAGGTATAGATTCTCAAAAAACTCATGATTTAGTAAATAAGCTAGGGCTAGAAAGAAATGTAAGATTCATTCCAGGTCCTCTTAATGCTTCAGACCTTTTGCGATACTATAATTTATCTGATGTAATAGCGGATCAATTTGTTCTAGGGGCTTTGGGTTCGATTGGTTGGGAAACGTTTTCGTGCGCTAAACCATTAGTTGCTTATATCAATGAAAAACAATATAGAGACGTTTATGGTACCTCCCCCCCACTAGCAAATGCTTCAACACCCACTTTAATCAAAAAACAATTAGAAATGCTACTAGATAACAAAATTAGAAATCAGTTAGGAAATAAAGCTCGTCAATGGATAACCAAATATCATTCTCCAGAAATTTTTTCTCAAAAAATAAAAAAACTTTACAAATCCATTCTAAATAATGAACCCCTAGAAAAAATTCGAAAAGATCTATCTTTTGAAAAATAAAATTGATAATTATATTATAACAAATTACAAGCTACGTAGTTATATGGACTATTGGTAGCAATAAAAGAATTGTCTGATAAATTGAATCTTTTTCCATTATTTATGAACTTAAACTTACGTTATAATCCAACTCACCAAGGAATTATGAAAGGAACAAAAAATATCTCTGATTTACCAAAACTTTCTGCTCATAATTTCATATCAAAAGATCTGCCTTATGATTTCTGTGTAAGTGAATCCCTTACTATTCTTAACAAAAATATTAATTCGATCAAAAATAAAAAGATTGCAATTGGTATATCTGGTGGGACTGATTCTTCGATTAATACCCTGTTATTATCAAAAAAAGATGATATTTCTTTAAAATTATTTTCTATTGGATTTAATGATCAAAGTGATGAATTTAAGGATGCACGAATTGTCGCAAAATTAGCTAATAGAGAATACAAAGAGTTCATTCAAGAAGATATTATCACTGATCTACCGTTAATGGTGTGGAAATTTGATGCACCAAAATCTAATCTTTGGCCATATTATAATTTCAAGATTGTTAAAGACCTTGGTGCTGATGCCACCTTGAGTGGAGAAGGTGGCGATGAATTATTTGGAGGATATTATTTCCGGTATATGGAATATCTTAAAAATATACCAAACTCACCATTTAGAAGGGCTAAAAGATATCTTTACGCTAGAAAAAGGGATTGGATTCCAAACCAGCATAGAATGTTTGGTAAAAAATTCAAGAAAAATAAAGAAGCTTTTTACAAATCTAACGATTTAATTTCATTTTTTGTTCCTACGTTTAATAACAAATTGCCATATTTGGATCAAATTTTTCTTGCTGACTTTAATTTCAAACTTCGATTTGATTTCAATTTTGTTGATTGCGTTTTTGCAAGGAAAGAAAAAATACAAATTCATTCTCCTTTTCTAAAATCAAACATCATAAAGTTTGCTACACATATTCCACACAAATACAAATTCAATAAATTGACATCAAAAATGATTTTGCGTGATATACTTAAGAAAATTGGAGCACCCAAGAAAATTTATGAAAAACCAAAACAAGGTTGGGGTATGAAACCAATTACTATTTGGAACCGTGGATTAGCTGATAAATGTGAAAGATTCTTAATTGATGGTAATTTAGTCAGGGATGGATGGATTAATCGTATATGGGTACGGAATATCTTTTCCCTAATCGAAAAAAAGAAAAAAACTCAGCCAGAGTCAACTTACCCTTATATTAATAAGATGTGGGACATACTGTCCTTCGAAATTTTCTATATACAAAAAATATTAAAAGAATCAAAAAATGGGCATATTTCTAATTGGTGATAATAAAAGTATTTTTTGATTTGATTTTGAGTAAAACTAAGATCTTGTGGAAAGTAATCTCTATCATAGTTTAATTAGGTGAATCAAAACAATTTTTGTGAGGCCATATTGCAAGATGTTGTAGTTACGGGTGGAGCAGGATTTATTGGTTCTCATTTGATAGAATCTCTTATAAAAAAAAATGTTAAAGTGTTAGTTGTAGACGATTTCAGTAATGGTTTAAAAAAAAATCTAGAACCTTACTTGGATGAGATAGAAATAATCACATTCGATATTTCAAAATCAGATTGGAGTACTCTCGATAGTTATAAACCAGATACTATTTTTCATCTTGCTACACATCCTCGTTCTTTTAGCTTAAAAGATCCACAAAGAAATTTAGATGTGAATGTAAGGGGTACATTGAATTTATTAGAATTTGCAAAAAGAAAAAATTCTAAAGTAATCTATACGAGCAATAGTGGAATTTGTGGAGACCCTCAATTTTTTCCTGTTACTGAAGACCATCCCATTGACTGTAAAACTCCTTATGATGCCAACAAATTAGTAGGAGAATTATATGCAAAAATATACTTCAAAATTTATGGAGTTTATACAGTAATTTTCAGATTGGCCACAGTTTATGGAGAACGACAAATTGTAAATGAAAAATTGGGATGGCGGCCATTAATTGCAACTCTTGTTAAAACACTTGAAAGTGGAGAAACTCCAGAGATCCAATGGGATGGAAAACAAACTCGAGATTTGATATATGTCAAAGATGTGGTTGAGTGTTTGATTTTAGGAGCAGAGTCAAAGGATCAGGGAGGTGAAATGTTTCTATTATCTACTAACACAGAAACTTCGGTGAATAAAGCTTATGAATTGATCTGCAAGATCTCTGAAAAAAATTTAAGACCACAATATACAAAAAAAAACCCAGGAGACTTGAGAAGAATGGTCCTTTCTTATGCAAAAGCAAACCAAGCATTTTCTTTTAAACCAAAAATATCTCTTGAAGAGGGAATAAGAAGATACATTGCTTGGTATCGGAATAATCGATAGATTAGGTTTAAAGTTTCAATTCATTTATAATTATATCATAGATGACCAAAATTTATTCAAATTTGAAAGCCCATGAATAAAATAAAAAAAATTGTTTTTTTAGGAAATGCAGCCTCGATGAATTATGTAGTTGTAAAACAACTTCGAAAAAAAACAGACTATCAACCAGATCTTTTATTATTAGATTACAATTCAATTATGGATCAGCCAGCTTGGGAGGAAGTGCCGGTTAAAATTCCCCAAACAGTAATAAAGAAAAATCTTATTTCAAGGTTATTCACTAGCTTTAGTCCAACACCAGACATAGTTGAGCGCTCTGGTTTCTCTGTTTATTACACATGGAGCAGGGATATAAA
>Ga0209521_10003671_pt1 | contig 12369 bp, 12 predicted proteins | sample Rifsed19ft4_FD_184016 | JGI IMG/M metagenome (GOLD analysis project Ga0209521, IMG submission 184016) | Soil microbial communities from Rifle, Colorado, USA - sediment 19ft 4 (version 2) | ecosystem: Environmental > Terrestrial > Deep subsurface > Rock core/Sediment | place: Rifle, Colorado... | reverse complement strand
AAGGATACTTTACAATCATCCCAGACAAAGATTGACCCCTGACAGGATTAGTACAGAGCAGGGGTGGGAGAATTCTTTAGTCGAAGATCTCTGGGATAGGCTCAAGCTTCTTCAATTCTTCAATCACAGCCGCCCGAATTAAACTGTCAGGATAATCTGACAGTTAGACCTCGATTGTAACCTGCTGAACTTCAGAAGATTCTTCGGGCTTCCCCCCAGAATGACAAGTAACCTTCGTGCTGTCTTTGCGAGCCCCGAGCGGAGTCGAGGGGCGAAGCAATCTGGTTTAACTATCTAACCCAAGCTAAAAGCAGATTGCCACGTCGTCCCGATATACTTGTCCTGAGCATGGTCGAAGGATCGGCTCTCCTCGCAATGACTGCCAAAGAGCCAACCCCACCCTTCAGGGTGAGTCTTCAGGGTGAACCCTCCCCTCTTAAGGGAGGGAATAGAAGAGGAGAGGGGATAAAAAATCAAAAAGCCAGAACCCGATTCATTCAGATTCTGGCCTTTCTCCTCACCGCCAGGCAGGAAAAATCAGGCGGTCTTTAAGATGGTCTCATAATTGGTAAAGAGCATATGGTCGATGAAGTAATGCAACATCAAACTGGACAAAGCGATAGCGTAGTAACTCTGCTGGGCCGTAAAGCCGGTTTGTCTTAAGGCCAAAATCAAAACCGCTGCTACAGCCGTAATCCCCAGATTAAAAGCGTAGAATGTCAAGGGCTTGCCTTTCAAGGAAATATCCCTGACCATCTTATTTTGGATCTCACCTCTTTGAGCCCGGAGTTTGTTTATGTACCAGGTCAAAGCCAGATACTGAAAGGAGTGCCAGGTGTTAAAACCCTGGAAGGCTAGGTCCAGATTATGGAAGCGGGGGATATTGTAAGCCACGATCAAAGTGATGCAGATTAAGAGAAACTTGGGGAGAAGAAATCTGCCGGTGCGGTACTCCCAAACCGAGCGAATTACAAACAATCCAAACAAAGTCCAAAAAATCCCCACTACCAGCGGTGGGATCCAGGGCTGTATGGCAAAGTCGGGTGGTTTTAAGAGAATAGCGCCAATGTAGAATTCTCCTTTAACCAGTTTGTAACTGGCCAAAGGATAGATGGAGGAAAAAATCAAAAGGTAATCCAAGAGTTTGGACCAGACCGGCAAGGAGGTCGCTCTTTTGTGGTCATAGACATCTACCAGATAAGCTAATTGATGCAGCACATGGACTGAGGCCCAGAAGAAAAAGATGGTTAAAAGCAGAACCAGATTAGAGAGGGCTAAATAGAAGACCAGCAAGGGGAAAATAATCACAGCCGGCAGCAGAATGTAGGCTTTCCGGCGGGTGAATTCTTTTTCTGTCAGGGTGCGCACAAATGTGGCATAGACATGGGGGCCACCCACCAGAAACGCTACCAAGATATTAACCGAAGTATTGCTGAAACCCAAATAAGATGAAAGTAAAAGCGGAACTGGCACCAGAACTGCAGAAAAAATGACGAACCTCAAGTCCCACTTCTTGTTACAAATCCATGTATTTTGGTTCGACATCTAGCCTCCTTACCTGATTCATACTATTAAGATCACATTGGATAACAGTAATGAGATTTAATCTTAGCTGATTCTTGATGGTTGTCAAGTGGAAAAATTGCCTTGTGAAAAAAGTAGCTAATGCAGACCGCCTGCAGGAGTTACCTGGAGCCGCTCCAATAAGTTACAGCCAAAACAAACGGCTAATCTTCAGACAGCCGGGGCTATTTTCTTCAAGCCCAAGTAGGCTGGAACAAAGAGCAGGACAAACAATATGTCTAGGATGGCAAAGGGAATATAAATGGATGGGATTGTGTCTAAGACCAGATGGCCGATGGCGACCACAAAGAAAGCCAATTTCATCAAAATCCCTAAAATAATGATCTCCCGATTCTGAACAGGATTCTTGTAGATCAGATAAAATCCAATCCCAAAAACGAAGATATAGAGGGCCGACAGCTGAATATAGCCGGCATGATTAGGCAGCTCCACCCCGAAACTTTGATAGATCGGTTTAAAGAATAAGCCAAAGATAATTCCCAACAGGATATCATACCAGGCCGAGATAAGAAAAATAGCCTTGATGGTCTTAAGCGACATTTCTTTTTACCTCCTCTTTTAATTTAGCTTTTCTCCCAAAGTTAGGAGAGGTTTTGAGCATTTTTTTAAATTTACCGCGGCGCTTTTTAGTCACTTCCTCGGAGTACAGAATCTTAGCCAGCCTCAAAAATCCACTCTGGAGCTGTTGACCCGTCATATGCTTAGGAATGAAATTGATGTCAAATAAAGTGCAGAGCTCCCAGGCATAGTCCCGGATAATCCGGCCCTCCTGTTTTAGTCTCTGATAGAGGGGAGTGCCTGGAAAAGGGGTCATAATGGTTATCTGAACCTCGTACAAGCCAGAATCTTGGACAAAATCTAAGACCTCTTCAAATATGTCCGGAGTATCGCCATCTAATCCTAAGATGAAACAGCCATTGACCGTGATTCCGTAGGACTGAATCTTGGCAATCGCCTCTTTGTATTTCTCCTGCTGTTTAAGCTTCCAATTTGCGTTCAGCTCAATTCCATCTAAGCTGGCTTTACGCGGGCTCTCTAAACCGATTAAGACCTGCTGACACCCAGAATCGCGTATCAGTGCCAAAAGCTCGGGGTCTTTAGCAACCGCCAGATCCGCCTCGGTAAACCAGCGGATTTTCTCCTTGACCAAGGCGCGCAAAAGGTCCTTGTAATGACGGTAGTTGACAAAACTATTGTCGTCGGCAAATTCGACGAAGGGTTTGTCCCAGATCTGCTTGATAGCCTGAATCTCGGCTATGACTTTGGGGACCGGCTTGAGCTTATACTTGGGGGTAAGTAGAATCGAGCTGGCGCAGAAATCACATTTATGCGGACAGCCCCGGCTGGTCTGGACCGTAAGACGATTGTACTTATCCGGGTCGAGCAAATCAAAGCGGGGTAAAGGGGCTTGGCTTAGGTCATAGCTTCCTAACGGGGACTGAATATAATAAGGCTGCAGATTCCCTTTTTCAAAATCGGACAAGACTAATACCCAGAGCGGCTCCCCCTCTCCGACCACCACGCTGGTGCAGTGTTGCCTAGCCTCTTGGGGCAGTGAAGAGACATGCAGACCCCCCAGCACCACCGGAATATTTTTAGACTGATAATAATCGGCCATGTCGTAAGCCTGGTCAATCTGGGCTGAATAAGAGCTGATGGCTACTAAATCGTAATCTAAAGGGAAGCCCTTCTCCTTCTTCAAGTCAAAAATCTCCTTATACTCGACTTCGAATCTGGGTGGGGTCAAAGCGGCTAAGGTGAGTAAAGAGAGGCTGGGTAGAGAGGCAATAATCCGGTTGCGGTCCACAAAGCCGGGCAGGGTTAAACCCAATCGGGTCAGTTCTTCATTGTGAGCCCGGACTCCGCTCATGGCTATCAGGCCTATCCTCACAGTCTGAGCACCTCCCCCAAGGTCAACAAGCCGGCCAAGCTTAGGCTGGTCACCGGCAGGAGAAAGAGTGCTCTGAGCTTGAGGTTATGTGCCATGAACAGACAGCAAGCAGGCATTGCCAGGGCACCTATTATGAATCCCCAGGAGGCAACTTCTATTCTTCCGCCGGCCAACTTTAGGCTGCTAATAGTGAAATAGAAGAGGAGATTTATAATGGCCAGACCAAAAAGAGAGATATGTGCCAAGCGGTACATTCTCCTTTTTAAGGTGGCATAACCCCCCAGCCATTCTTCTCTTTGAAAATTTAGACCCATAATAAAACCAGACAAGAATCCAATTAAAATCCACAGCCAGGCTAAGACCAGATTAATCTGGGGTGGGTGAAGGTCCATGGTTAATTCGCTCTACTCTCTTCTTGGTTGACAATATTTGGCGGAAACCTGCTCCGTATCAAGTGAGCGCTCTTTTTCGTCGAATCCCATAATTAAATCTCAACCCTTATAGTCAGTTTGTCAAGCAGTAACTACTGTAGAATTAAGTCAAATAAAAAACCCTGACCAAAAGGCCAGGGTTTTCAAAGTGAGGTTGATTTTGAGATTATTCCACCAGCAGAGGATTCCAGATAGAGAGGAATTTTTCTCCTTGGTTGCTCTTCAAGTACATGGTGTAGTAATACTTCCCCGGCACTACGCGGGTGCCGGTTTTATCCTTGGCATCCCAGATCACTGCGGACGGAGGAATTCCGCGGCCGTTGATGGTCTGCAGAATGGCCGGGTCTGAACCCTGAGTCAGAAAGCTTTTGGAGGGGGAGGAGGAAATCAATAACTTCCACTCAGACACGTACCTCTGCTCCTCCTCTAAGCTGTATTTGAAAATAAACAGGTAGGATTTATCCTTCTTGGACTTAGCCTGGGAGCTCTCGGTCCGGGAGGTAATCTTTAAACCGGCAAAGATGCTGCCCGGCACAGGCTTGGCCATTAATTGGTTTTCTGCCGGGGTTAACTGCGCCAAGGCCGGGGAAGTGGTTTTATTTCCCTCTGGCGCCGCCGGCTTAGAGGCGGTCTGGTTATCCTCCGGTTTAGCCTGAGCAGTCTTCTGGGAAGTTGCTTTGCTCTGCTCTGGCTTCACCTGAGCCGAGCTCAGGGAGGGTGATTTATCTATCTCTTCAGAGAGTCTCTGTTCCCGTTTAGTATCCGCCGGAGCCTCCCAGAGATTGTCGCTCTCCTTCTTGACCTTAAAGGCCGATTTATCTACCTGCTCTTTTTCCGTTTTGGCCTGTTTTTTCTCCGGCTGTATTTTAGTTTCTTCTGGAACGACCTTGGCTTTCTCTGACTTATTGGCCACTGCCAGATTAAGCTTTTCTTCCTGCTGGGCAAAGCCATTCCCGTTCTTAGGCGCCCCAAAGGCGACCGTCAGGGCCAGGCGGTTGTCCCCGGCAAAACTTTCCGAAGATTCGAAAGGATAGTCCTGGTAGCTGTAGTCAAAGCGGTAGATGTTGTTACCGGAGTAGAGTTCATAGGAAATCCCCAAGGCATAGGAATTGAAGTCTTGATTATAGTCTTTCCCTAAAGAATACCCAGCCCGGAAGCTCACCTGACTGTTGGAGCTGAAAGGGAGGCTCTGCTGAATCCCGAAGTTATTTAAGTTGTTTCCATCGGTAACTAACCCTTTTTTTTCCTTGAAAATGGTGTCAAAGCCGAACCTGGTCCGGTATTCGCCGTTGATGATCTCATAGGCCATCCCTAACTTGACCTGGCGCCGGTTGTACAAAAAATAAGTCCCCAAGTTGTCCGGCAGGACATCTATGCCAGCTAAGTTTTCACCCACTAGACCCAAAGTCAGCTGAGGCGTAGCAAAATACAGGAGCCCTAAGTCAAAATCTGCGCCAGTCTTATCGCCGTAGTTGGTGTTGAACAAGAACTTGGCATTAGCTCCCAAGGAGATATTTGGAGAAACAAATCTGGCGAATCCTAGGGCCACGGTATTGTGGGCGACCACCTGGGTCTCCTTGAACCAGGAGCCCTTTTGGGAAATCCCCAGCCCTAAAACTCCCTGGGAAAAAGGGAGCGCTCCGGCAGTGGCTAAGGCATACGGCTTCTCATCCAAGAAGTAGCCAAAGGTGGTCTGGCGGTTGTACATCCCGTAGAATGTGTACTGATTGATCTGGGCTAAACCAGCCGGGTTGTAAAAGATGCCGGAGGGGTCATTGGCTGTGGCCACAAAAGCCCCCCCCATGCCGGTGGCGATTACAGAAGACCCTAGGTTATCGTAAGGATGAGCTTTTCCAATAAAAAGAACTGCAAAACCTAAAACGATCAGGCTCTTTTTCAAAGACATCTTATCCTCCTGAAAGATATTTCTCCTTTCAATTATCGGCAGAATGAAGACTTTTCTTAGATTGAGCTACTTAGCCCCCAAGCCGGCCAAGACCGCCGGCACGGTCTTCAACAAAATCTTGGCATCCAGCCAGAGGGACCAGTTGTCGATGTAGTTCAGGTCCAGCTTCATCCAGTTTTCAAAATCAATCTTATTTCTGCCGTTGACCTGCCACAGACAAGTAAGGCCGGGTTTAATGGAAAGTTTCCGCCTCTGCCAGTGGTCGTATTGGGCCACTTCCTCCGGCAGAGGAGGCCGGGGCCCGACCAAAGACATATCCCCTTTTATGACATTGAAGAGCTGGGGCAGCTCATCTATAGAGGTCTTCCTTAAGAGTTTGCCGATTCTGGTCAGACGGGGATCAGCGGCCATCTTGAAAACCGGGCCGGACATTTCGTTCTGAGATAAAAGAGTTGATTTGAGTTCTTCCGCCCCTTCCACCATAGTCCTGAATTTGTACAATCTAAATTTTCTGCCGTTCAAACCGGTTCTGGTCTGCTTAAAGAAAACCGGGCCAGATGAGCTCAGCTTAACTAAGACTGCCGCGGCTAGCATAAGGGGAAATACTAAAAGTAAAATCAAAAAGGCCATTAGCCTGTCCACCGCATATTTAAGAAACAAAGAGCCATCCCGGGTGGGCCCGGTGGAATAAAATAAGGCCGGCTGATTGAAAAGGAAGCGGAACTGCTTGCGGGCCAGTTTGAGATTGAAAAAATCTGCTAAGAGGTAAATCTTGACCCCCATTTCCTCACACAGGCTGATTGACTCCTCCAGGCCGTGCAAAAATCTTCTGGGGACCGCGTAGACCACGTAGTCCACATGGCCATTCTGGATGAGTTGGGAAAGCTGATCCAGACTGTAGGTTACCATTACCCCCTCCACGCTGGTGCCGACTCTAGAATAATCCCATTCTAAGATTCCGGCTATCTGCCAGCCCCATTCTGGGTGGGATTTTGATTTTCGGATGAATTCCTGGGCCATCTGGCCGCTGCCTACCAAGAGGATTCTCTGCTGGTTATGCCCGCGTTTGCGATAAAAAGCCAAAACCGAGGCCAGTATCTTTCTGAATCCTAAGAGTAGGAACAAATCAAAGACTGCAAACAGAATCAAAGTGGCCCGGCTAGGGTCCAAGCGCCGACTCAAAAATAAAATCCCCAGCAGGATCCCTAAACACTTAAGCAGGGTAAAACCCAGGTTCTTAAGGGTCTCTTCAAAGGCCACCATCCGGTACTCATAGAGTCTTTGATTTACGGCCAAAAAGAAGCCCCAGATGGGCAAGATCAAAAACAGAAGCTGATAATCAACTTGATAGGGGGTGGGAAACCAGAAATCAAATTCCATCCGGGCCCAGCCAGCCAATATGAATGCCAGGGCGGTCAAGCCCAAATCCACTACCAGATTTATTCTGCGGTAGACCCAGATGTTTTCTCTCATCTTACTCTAATTTCTGGATAAGAGTGAGTAATAGATTCTCTCCAGATCATCCACGGTTTTATCCCAGCTAAAGTTCTTCTGGACGTACTCCTTTCTCATCTTGGGCAAACCATTAGGAGATGGCTCACTCTTCAGCAGATTCTGCAGGGCCTGGGCTAAGTCCTTTATATCAGCCGAGCGGAAGGTCAACTGAAATGGCCCTAAAGCCTCTTTATTTTCTGGGATATCGCTGGCTAAGACCGGCTTGCCGTAACTGAAAGCCTCTAAGATGGTGTGGGGGAATCCTTCTACTTCAGAGGGGAGGAGAAAAGCTAAACAGTTGGAGAAAAGCTCTTCCTTTAACTCTTGGTCGGCCCAGCCGCCGAAAATGATTCTAGCAGAGGCATATTTTTTCAAAGAGGTGACATAGTTACTGGCAAACTGGCCTTCCCCGGCAATGAAGAGTTTCAGATCAGAGTTTAACTCCTTAAAAGCTTCACACAGGAAGTGACACCCCTTTTCCGGCACCAGTCTCCCCAAGAATAAAAGATACTTGCCGCTTCGCAGCCCAAATTGGCTTATCCGGTCTGGCTCTCTTTTAACCGGCGGTGAAATCCCGGTAAAAATCCTTTCTATTTCTTTTCCAAATTTTTTCTCCAGGTATTCTTTCAATCCACCTGAGACCGTGGTAACCTGGTGGGGGAAATGCACTGCTGGTTTCTCAGCCAGCCTAAATATCTTTTTAGCTAACGGACTCCATTTGTCCCTCTTCCAGTCCAGGCTGTGAAGGGTGGCCACAACTTTGGTCCTCCCCAAGAGTCTGGGGATAAAAGAAAGGCTGGCCGGGCCTAGGGCTTGATAGTGAATTATGTCATACTGTCGAAAAATTGAGTGCAGACTGGAGAAAAGAGTGTGCGAGAGAGCATCCCCGTATTTGGTCTTAAGGCTGGGGAGTTTGAGCAGCTGCACCCCCTGGTAGTCTCCTTGGATCTGGGTGTAATAAGGACGGCAGTAGACATAGACTTGATGCTTCCGCCTGACCAGGCGGGTTGAAACCTGCTCTACAAAGTCCTCTACTCCTCCCCAGGTGCAGGGAATCCCTTTCTGTCCGATAAAGGCAATCCTCATTTGCTCACCAAAGCTAAAGTGGCCGGCCTGGAAACTGAACCATCCTCTAAGTGGATCAAATTCTTTGCTCTCATTTCTCTCCAGGAGTCGTTGAATTCTTTGATGGTCTGCTCGGTCTGGGGATGTTCTGCCATTTGTTTTAGAAATCTAAATGGCACGGTGACAATGTCTGCCCCAGCTAAGAAAGCCTTGTTGACGTCTAGCATACTGCGGATACTCCCCACTATAATCTTGGTCTGGACTCCTCGGGATTTGTACAAGGAGCTGGTCTCGGCGATGACCAAGCCGGGATCGTATCCTAAGTCTGAAATTCTCCCATAAAAAATAGAGGCATAGCTGGCACCAGAAAGAGCTGCCAAGATGGCTTGGTTAGTGGCCATAATCGCGGTCAGATTGACTCGGATGTTTTCTTCTCTTTCCAGGATGGAAGTGACCTCCAGCCCCTCTTTGCTCATGGGGATCTTTACTACTATGTTCTCGTTCCAGGAGGCATATAGTTTGGCTTCCTCTAACATCCCAGAGATATCCTCAGGAATCACCTCTACGCTGAGAGGATATTTGACCAAACCGGCAATCTGCAGAATCCGATCTTTGAAGTTGTAACTTTGCTTCTGAGAGGCGGCAATCTTAGGATTGGTGGTAACCCCGGTGATGCAGCCCCAGCTGTGGGCTTGCTGAATCTCACCTAGGTCAGCGCTGTCGATGAATATTTCCATTGTTTCCCTCCTGTCTGGAGATGATTTGTACGGCTTGCAACAAATCGTCAGCTATGAAATCCGGCTTTACCTTTTTTTCTTCCAGAAATTGACACAGGTCACATTTATATTTGTGAACCAAAATCGTCTTACAACCCGCCTTTTGGCCGGCTTCCACGTCGGTGATGCTGTCCCCTATCATGTAAGAATCCTTTAAGCTAATTTCCAACTCTTGCGACGCCCGAAGTAAAAGGCCGGGTTTGGGCTTACGGCAATCACAGCCCGTTCTGTATTTTCCGTTCCCCTCCTGGGGATGGTGTAGGCAGTAGTAGATTCGGTCTATCTTACCACCTTTTTTCCCCAGCAACTGCCTGAGTTTCTGGTCCATCTTTTCTAAGGTGGCTTGGTCGAACTCCCCCTTGGCAATCCCGGGCTGATTGGAAGCCACTACCGCCAGAAATCCCATTTTATTTATCCGGGCTACTGCTTCTTCTGTGCCGGGTAATAATTCAAAATTCTTTTTCGAAAAAGGAGTGGTCAGAACACCTAACTCGGTGTCGTAGTAATAGCGATTCAACACTCCATCCCGATCTAAGAAGACCGCTTTTTTCATTTCCCGTTCTTCTCGATTTGTTCTCTCAAGCAGTTGGTTACCAGATGCTCCAACGCCAAATGAAACGACTCCACTTGCGGTGTGGAATCAAATGGCACCACTACGCAGGCATCACAGATTTCCTTAAACAGGCCGCCCTCGAAGCCGGAGAAACCAATTAAGGTGGCATTATACTCTGCTTTGGCCAGCTGCATTGCTTTAACTAAATTCTGCGACCATAAACCGGCCTGATCCTTTCCGGTCCCGCCGTGGACTGAAATTCCAATCAACACATCTCCATTTTTCATCAGGTTTTTCAGTTGTTCGGAGTAGAGGTTCTCAAAGCCGTTATCGTTGATCCAGGCCGACATCAAGGGGATGTTGTCATTTAGACAGATGACCCTCATCCTCTTTTTACGATCCACAATCGTACATTTGGACAAATCGCAGGCAAAATGGGTGGCAGTAGAAGCGGAGCCGCCATTCCCCATTATGAAAACCGTCTTTTCGTACTTCCAGGCTGAATACAAAAGTTCAATGACCTGGTCTAAGTCAGCCCGGTTGATGCGCTGGCAGATTACCTGCATCTGGTGGAAATAGTTCTCGATGAATTCCTGGTTGACGATGATCTGCTTTTCTGTCAGTGCAGTTATCTGAGGCATTTTCTTCGCTTTATAAGTTGAACAGAACCTTAGAGCCTTCCCAATCAATCCGGAAGCGCATTTCTCTTAACCCTTCTTTCTGTAACGCCCTCCTGAAACCATTCTTGCCATCGTTGCAGTAAAACATAAAAAATCCCCCGCCACCTGCGCCCATCAGCTTGCCCCCTAAGGCGCCCTGGGATTTGGCAGTTTCATACCAAGCGTCTAGCTGTGAGTCAGTGATTTTATCTGAGAGTTTCTTTTTAGTCTGCCAGTGCTGGTCTAAGAGCCGGCCGAAACGGTCTAACTCTCCTTGCTGGAAGCTCTCCTTAATTTTATAGCCTATTTCCTTGATTTTGTGCAGAGCCTCTACGGTTCCATTGCCGTTAACGGCAGCCGATTTATTCTGAGTGGCAAGAATTTCCCCGGCTGAGCGCTTAAGACCGGTGTAGAATAGCAGGGTATTACTTTCCAGTTGGTCTAGGCTATTCTCAGGCAGATTCAACTGCTCTACCTTCACATTCCCCAAGCGGTCGATGTCCAAACAGAGTATCCCGCCGAAGCCGGCAACGTAGTGGTCCTGCTTGCCGATCGGCTCTTGGAGCAGCTCAATTTCTATGAAACAGGCTTCCTCGGCTAACTCTTTAGCAGAGACTTGTTCCTTTTTGTACGCGTGCAGGGCGTTTAGTAAGCCGACCGTGAAGGCCGAAGAGCTCCCCAGGCCAGTATGGGAGGGGACATCGGCAATGGAGGTAATTTCTAGGTTGGAGTCAAGCTGGGTAAGCCGGAGCGCCTCTCTGACAATGGGGTGCTGAATCTGCTCTACCGAGTCGACGATTTCCGTCTTGGAGTAACTGACCCGGATAGAATCCTCAAAACGCCGGTTGACCGCTATATAGATGTACTTGTCAACTGCGGCCGAGACCAAGAAACCGCCGTATTGGGTGTAGTAGGAAGGGAGATCTGTCCCTCCTCCACCCAAGGGAATTCTTAAAGGTGTGCGGGTAACTATCATCTGATTAGAACACCTCTTTCTACCATTCCGGCAAACTCCTTTAATCCCTTGCTTGAGCCAACCTCGTAGAATCTTTTTTTCAGCTCATAGACCTTCAGCCTCTTTTGGAAGGCCAGAGTTTGATACAAATCTGCTAAGTCGTAAAATTGACCATCAGGGATTTCTTCAACAATCTCCTTGGAAAAGAGGGAGAGTCCTGCATCTATGTATTCCATCCCGGAAGAGGAAACCTTCTTGTTGTAGATTTTGGCCCACCCATTTTCTACTACCAGGTTGCTTTTGTCCCAGCGGTTGAAATTTTTGAAGACTGCCAGCAAGACTTCCGGTTTGCTCCGATGGAATTCTTCAATTATGTCAGAGTAGGGAAAATCCAAGTAAGAATCCCCATATATAACTAGAAACTGGGGCTGCAGGTATTTAATCGCGTTTCTTAAGGCTCCGGCCGTCCCCAAAAGTTTTTCATCCTCTATGCTGTAGGTCAGTCTCACCCGCCATTTACTTCCGTCTCCAAAGAACTCTTCGACCTGGCGGGCCAGATGACCAAGGCACAAGACTACTTCGGTAATGTCATTCTTGGCTAAAAGCTCCAGCTGGTATTGCAGAAAGGGTTTCTCCTGAATTTTGATCATACACTTGGGTGTCTGCTGGGTTAGCGGTCTGAGCCGGGTAGCCAGACCTCCGGCCAGGATTACTGCCTGCATACTTGCTCCTGGTTGACAATTTCCCCTACAATTTCTGCGACCGCCTGCTGGGCAGCCAAAGTTGAACCAAGCCGAGGAGTCCAGCCCAACTTTCTAATCCTCTCAATATTGAAACGCACATTGGGAACATCTCCAGGCCAGCCCCTTCTGCCACCCTTATACCTGACAGCTATATTTTCCAGCTCCATTTTCTGAACGACTAATTCAGCTATGCTGGTAACTGAGGTGAAATCTTCAGTCCCTAAATTGTAGAGATTGACCGGTTGCTTAGAATTCTGGAAGCCGAACAAAATCCCCTCCACACAGTCCGATACCTGTAGATACGGCTTGCTC
>Ga0209521_10003660_pt1 | contig 12384 bp, 13 predicted proteins | sample Rifsed19ft4_FD_184016 | JGI IMG/M metagenome (GOLD analysis project Ga0209521, IMG submission 184016) | Soil microbial communities from Rifle, Colorado, USA - sediment 19ft 4 (version 2) | ecosystem: Environmental > Terrestrial > Deep subsurface > Rock core/Sediment | place: Rifle, Colorado... | reverse complement strand
AAAACACCCCGCCGCAAGAAAGCCCACGTATCTGGAGAATATGGCGAGTGCCGAGAGAGAGGCCGAACTCAAGCCCCGTGTCAGTCCGTACAAGAGTGGGAGGTCGGTCATCAAGCTCACAGTGTTTGGGCTCATACTCATCATCGCGGTGGGAGTAATCGCCTACGCCGCCCTCAACCCTCCCGCCCAGCAAGGGACAAAGACAATTGACGTCGGATCAGTAGCACCCAACTTTAGCCTGACCGACACATCCGGTAGCACCTTCACCCTCTCCGAATACAAGGAAAAGTCCAACGTGCTTCTCTTCTTCAACGAGGGCCTAGCCTGCTCGCCCTGCTTGCAGCAGATGCAAAGCATGGACCAGCTGAATCAGCAGTTCAGCGGTCTCAACGTTGTAGTTGCAAGCATAACCGCTGATGACCCCAGTTCCCTGTCAAACTGGGCCCGTGCTTCCGGTCCAACATATGGGAGGGTGATGACCGACCAGTCGTTGCAGGTTGCAAGAGCCTATGACATGCTAGGCTACAGCATGCACGGAACAGCCCCTGGACACAGCTTCGTCCTCGTCAACACGTCCGGAATAGTGGCCTGGAGACAGGACTACTATCCGCCAAGTATGTGGGTAGAACCCAGCCAGGTTCTGACAGGGGTAACCAAAGCCCTAGGGGCCTAACCGGGATGGTCAGGGTTCTCCTCGTGACCAGCGAAGGATGCAAACCCTGCACACGGGTCAAACGGGTCCTCAAGGAGCTACAAGCAGCCATGCCCGACCTCACAGTTGAAGAGGTCGACTACTACTCCCCCAGAGGGTCGAAACTTGCAGTGGAAAACAGCATCACATACCCACCAGCGGTCTTCATTGAGGGAACGTTATTCGAGAAGGGTAAGATCCACACTGATGAGATGGTCGCGTCAATTCGAAGGCCCAAAGGAGCGAACGCGTAATGTCCCTAGTACTTCTCGCCTACGTTAGCGTGGCTTTCGTTGCCGGGATAGTAGCCCTGGCCATGCCCTGCTGTTTCAGCGTCCTTCTCCCGTCCTACTTTGCCCAGAGCTTCAAGACTAAAACCCGTCTCATAGGCATGACCATCGTCTTTTCCGCAGGCATAGCGACAATAATGCTCCCCATTGCAATAGGAGCCATCGCCCTAGCCAATACCATCTCCACTAACCACAACCTGGTATTCGTGGCAGGGGGCTTCCTCATGATAATCATAGGGCTCTGGACTCTCTGGGGACGCGGCATGCTACCCCAGTTCAACCTTCCAGTGAACCTGAAGCGTACCGACGTGCCGTCGGTATACACCCTGGGACTCTTCTCAGGCGCAGCAACTACCTGCTGTGCACCCGTGCTGGCCGGAGTCGTATTGCTCACCGCGCTTTCAACTAGTTTCTTGGAGGGAATGCTGGTGGGGTTCACCTATGTTCTGGGCATGACAACGCCGCTTCTGTTCATGGCGCTGGTATGGGACAAGTATGCAGCCAGCGGGGAAAACCCTCTACGCGGCCGGATGGTCAATTTTCGACTCCTCGGCCAGGAGATATCTATGCACTCTTCAAAACTGGTAGCCGGGACCATGTTTGTGATAATGGGGGCTGTGACAGTGGGGCTGGGTCTGACAGGTACTATGTTGCCCACCCCGGGCACACAAGTCATTGCAGTCTTTCAGGCGCAACTCCAGGATTCAGCGGTAAGGTTCTTCTCAAGTCTGGGATACCTTGAGTTTGTAGTCATCAGCCTGGGTATTCTTGGTGTGGGAGGAGGAACCTTTCTGGTCCGGAATCGTTTGAGAAACCCTCGGCACTCCGCCTAGATAGCTGAGTTGAAAAAGACCCTAGAAACCCGGGTCGTAGAAGAGCAATAGAGGGTGGAGCCCTCGCTGGAGAGGGCCTATTTGTCGGGTTACTCAACCGCTATTGTACCGGTCATGTACGGGTGCGGGCCACAGTGGTAGACGAAAGTCCCCGGAGCGTTGAAAGTGTAGCTGAAGCTTTGCCCATTGCCCAGTAACGAGGACTGGAATAGGCCTGAAGGCTGGTTAGGGGTGCCCGAACCCACGCTGTGAGCTACCGTATCCATGTTGGTCCAGGTTACCGTGGTGCCCACTGACACTCGGAGCGTCTGAGGGTTGAAGCTGTAGCCGCTTATTGCGACCATGGTTCCTGATCCGCTGGTTCCAGTGCCGGAGCCGTGACAGTTGCTCATCATACTGTCCATCATTCCGCCCATGCCTCCCATACCGCCCATGTGGTCTCCCCCGTTCATGCCCATGCCGCCATCGTTGTTCATCATCTGCCCGAACCAACCCTGACCGGAATTCTGAGACATCATCTGAGCGGATGATACCAAAACGAAGGTACCGAGAAGCAATACCGCGGTACCCAAGACCAGTGCAACCTTTGTTCCTTGTTCCAATCTGTCACTCACCTCCGGCTTTCATCTACCCATACTATGTGCGCAAGGCCAAGTTTGCACTTGCGGCTCAGAAGCACGCCAAATCCAGCGCGAAACAACTGAAAACCGTTTCCCAGCTGTTCACTTGCGTTCGGTCGGAGAGGAAATTGCCCTTTCGCCCGATTTGAGCTCACTTCAGCCTCAGATGGTATGGGCAATGTTTCTCAAATTTAGGACAGGGCAGCGAGTCAGTCGGAGGGCACTTGCTGGAGGCGTTCAACCAGCCTAGGGTTTACCTTGCACCAGTAGGTCCACTTGTGCGGCTCTCGAACGACAATCCCACGCACCTCCAAGCCGTGTATAGCTTTGCTTACAGTGGCCTTGGAGTATCCCGTCCTCTCAGGGAGGTCGCTCTGCAACAACTCGCCCCCGGCTCTCGCCAGTTCGTCCATTACACGTCTCTCGTCATCCCTTAGGGTGGGAGCCATCGACAAGACGACCTTTCCCAGGATGTCTCTGGCAGGCTCAGGGCCTTCAACTCTTGGCTGTGTTACGACTGGTGGACTGTTGGTTGGGGGCTGGGTCAGCGGAGAGGGTGCAATCTGAACCGGAGGTAGGTGGCTGCTTTGCCGGATGACTAGGAAGACCACGAGCAAAACGGCTGCTATTACCGCCAGAGCAGGGAAGAGCATGAGTAGCCACATGGAGCTCCAGTCCCACCCGGTCGGCATCATTCCACCAGGCATCATCTGGAGCTGAAGCGACAATATTCACATCTCTCCAAGGAAATGGTGTTGGAGGATGATAAAGGATTGACCCCTAACAGCGGCAAGGCGACAATCAAAGGCATGGGTCCCGTAGGATTGCGGAGAGGGCTCGTTTTGTATGTCCGGCGGTCATTCGCCATCCGTTTTCGTCGCCTAACTGAAGATGATGTTGAAGACAGCACACGTCAGGTCACGGTGGTCGGAGAAGATGCGGCGTTGTCTCGGCATGGTCTTCCGCTGAAGGTGTTTCAACTAGAGTCATGGCTAGGGTTCTTAAACAGACTAGCCCAGGTCTCGCTACTAAGACTAGGGACGTTTGAGAGCGAGAGACTGTGCGTTTACAAGACGAGGCCGCGAAGGATAGGGTCTTGAAAGCACTGGCGGACGAATACTCTCGCTCCATAATCCTGTCGACAATTCAGAATTCAAGATCAGCTGTGGAACTTAGTGTTGAGAAGAGCATTCCCATAAGCACAGCATACAGAAGACTGCACGAACTTCAAGAAGCAGGGCTTGTTGCTGTCGAGCGTTCTGTAGTAACAGAGGATGGCAAGAGATTCGATCTCTATCGGAGCACGGTGAAGAGCGTAGGCATCTCTTTCCATCTAGGGTCGATAGAAATCGAACTCATCCCTAACGAGGATATGGTGGCAAGATTCGTCCGTCTCTGGGGATACATGAGAGGACAGAGCCAGTAGAGACCCCCGAGCTTTTACAAGTGGGCCGGTTTGCCACAACGGTCACGACGTGCCAGACTCGGGGCATGGAGCATTTTGCAACGGGCTACATACGCTGAGAAGAATTCTAGAGTCGGGTCTCTCCTGAAAATCAGAGATGATAATTGTGTAAGGGGTTTAATAGGAATCAATCACGATTCCTCGTAGGAGATCGAGTTAGAATGTTTCATCAATTGCTGATTATGGCAACAACCATGGCGGGAGTACTTGGAGGCGCAGCGGCATACATAGCCGTGAGAGCTTTCAAGCGGAGTGGAGACGGCTCGCTTCTCTTTGCCTCCGTCGGTTTCAGTCTGATAACCGTTGGGACTGTTTTTGGAGTGCTGTGTGCCTTTCCCATCTTCAACATGGCTGAGGTCGAGCTCCACCTCGGTCAAACTGGATTGGTCGCTGCAGGCCTTTTCTCGATACTCTACTCTGTCTCCCGGACTGGCCGACTGGCAAAGCCTAGGTAGGCCGGCCGTAGACAGAATAGATTATCATCGCAAAACCAAGTAGCTGAACCAGTCCTTCGGCAATATTAACCTCTAAGAGCTCGAAGCGGAGAAACTCGAACAGGACACCGGCGGCGACTGAGCCCGCCGTAATAAGCGCGAAACCTAGGGCAAGGAAGAACATAGCACTGCTCTTGTTCCGACGCCACGCTCGTCCGCTGAGCCAAACGACTATTCCCCCCATAAGGACAAGCAGGATTTTCACGATACGGATGATCAGTAAGAGGTCGATGGCCAAATTCAGATATCACCCGCGGTGAAACTCACCCGTGGATAATACCACATATGTAAGTGCTAGGCAGTTATCAGTTTTGATAATCACTGCTGAAAAACGGCTGGATGTTTAAGTGCTTCTCCCAGCAAAACTCGTGTTACATTGAACGTGTTATCCATTAGTCCACGCCTACTACTGTGTGCACTGTCAGTAATCGTGGCGATTTCTGGAATCCATATGGTTCAAGCGGACGAAGTTGTCATCGTAGTTCAACCTCTCAGCCATCTTAGCGGTTGTGTGCAGCTCAGCCAGGTTGCTAGGGGCGATAGCATCCCATTTCTCATGAATATCACTTACACTACGGGCCCCGCGGCAGGACAGCCGATGATTAACGGGACGGTACAAGTCCATCTCGCCACAGGTGCCGTGTTGAATGCGTTCTTCAACGCTGGAAACAAGCTTTGGGCCTACAGGTTCGACATTCCATGGAACTATCCCACTGGCCCCCTAGGGTACTATGTCACTGTCGAGAACACCCAGTTTGCGGTGAACCAAGTATGGAATCCGGTCAACCCCTACGGCTATGTCGTAGTAGTGCCGACAAACCTTGCCACGAGTGCTCAAGCTCTTGACGGAACCACAGGCCAGGAAGTTTCTGCTGCCACTTTGGGGCAGACGATCAGACTCTCGGCAAGAGTGAAGCTACCACTCTCCGGGGAAGGGTATGCAACTCAGCTTCCCGGAAGAACAGTTTACGTCTCAGGCGGGGGAGGTCTCTTGAACGCCACTCTGGCTTCGACAATTCAAGCAACTGTGGGTAAAGGCACCTTCAACGAAACGAGCGGAGACTTCTCAGAATATACAGCCTCCAAAGTACTGCTCTCCTATGACACAACTACAGGAAACTGGGTCGGGTCTTACACCTTCAAGCAAGGTGACGTCGCTGGCGTCTACCAGGTCGGCGTGTTGGCGTCAGACAAGTCAAGCCCGGCTAACACAGGCCAAGCGCTGAGCAATGCGGTAGCGTTCGGCCTAGAGAAGGTCGTGGAGACAAGGGTTACTTCGGAAGTCGTGCCGGTATGGGCATACGCAATGGCGGGCGGATCGATAGTAGTAGCAGCTATGTCTCTAGTCTTCACTCTCGTAAGAGCAAGGAGAAAACCCAACTAGCCAGGGGAGGAAGACCCTTCGGCTTCAGCAAGTCTCACTCGCCCCTTCTCTTTCTATTTTTCCTAGTTCTATTTCAGTCCCTAGTTCTACAGTTCAGCAACCCGTATGTGTCCGCAGATTCCCCGGGCCAATCTTCACTCAGTCTCAGTCCGAACGAGGCATCCACGGTGGCCGTAGTTGGATTTCACGGGTCGGGTTTTGGTCAGGGTGAGGAAGTGCAATTGTTGTGGCACACTTTTGAGGGAAAAGTAAAGGCCGATGGACACATGTATGCGGGGAGAGAGTTCCAGCCGAAGACAATAATCCTAGGAAGGGTCACCGCAGATGAGGCCGGTTCTTTCACTGAACCTATCACGATTCCGTATGACTACGGCGGAAACCATGTCGTCACCGCAGAAGGCTCCAGCGGGCTTAATGCAAACTTCACCTTCTTCCTAAGGCCACAACTAGCCATTGGAGCAAGCAAGGGACCAGCTGGTACAGAGATTGCCTTCAGGGGCAGCGGGTTTGGATGGGGAGGCTATGGATGGGGGCCCGTAGACAACACTTGGCACGTAAACTACGATAACAAGTATGTGGGCTGGTTCTCTGGCATCAACACCAAAGGCAACGTCAGCTTCAGCATCTATGCATCAGGCGATCCGGGCCTTCACAAGATAGATGTCTATGCCAACCCGTATGGTGCTACTTATCTCAACCTCCAAGAGGGCTTTCCGGAGTTTGAGCGCCTGCCAAGGTTTCACTTTGATTTCGAGGTTGTCGAAGGCCCCGTGGGGGAACCAGGTTACAGAGTAATCTGGGACGTGAGGCCTGGGACAGGAACCGCGACTGGGTCTGGGTCCGGCCCTTCCCTGGTTCTTGACCCAGGTTCAGGGACAGTGGGAACTTCGGTGAAAGTGCGGGGTTCCGGCTTCGGGCTTAGTGAGGAGGTCGAGATTTCTTGGGCAAGTATTGTTGGCTCGTATCTCAGCCCGACAGGCTTCATAAACCAGAGTAGACCTGTTGCTTCTGCTGTAGCGGATGCCTCGGGTGCCTTTGAAGTCCCCTTTGTCGTCCCGTACGATGTGGGAGGCTTCCATGAGGTTCAGGCTCTCGGATTGCAGACGCATCGCAACGCCACATCCTTCTTCTATCTGGCCAGAAGTGCTACAATGTACCCAACCAGCGGGCCCGTCGGGACCGAGATCACTGTCGAGATTCGCGGAGTAGGCTGGAAAAGCTGGGAGAACATAGCCGCGTTCAACTACGACAACGCGCACACAGGGTACGCGTGTGCCCTAGGCTCTGAACCCGGAAACATCACGGTCTTCCTCACCGCCGTCGGTTCTCCCGGCAAGCATGTGATAGACGTATACCCTGCCATATTCCGAGGGCCACTGACGATAAACTACAGAAGCCTCGGAGGCGTCGAGCCTGACATTTACAGATTGCCGCTCCTTACGCCGGGTGAACTCCCGCAGCCAGTCCCCATATTCCACTTTGAATTCGTCATAACAGCGGAGGAAAAAGCTGCTCCGAACCTTCTGACATTGTACATGCCACAATTCGGCCTTGCGTTAGCCCTGGCAATAACGGGAGTCGTGTCTGGACTCTACCTGCGCCACAGAAGAAGGGGAGGAACCAAACTTCCAGTCGAGAATAAATAACATTGAACGTCTCAAGTGCAAGTTTTCTTGTTCTCCTGCTCCTGCTCACCACATCAGGCTTCATAAGAAACGCTGATGCCCAAGTATCAGCAACTCTCCCATTTGCTACGCTCCCGCCAAATGTAGACGGAACTATCGCACCAGGCGAGTATGCTGGGTCTTACAGCGACTTTCCCAGCAGAGTGGATGTGTACTGGCAGCATGACGGATCAAGCATGTGGGTCGGTCTTGTGAGTCGTGGGACGGGCTGGCTTGCCATAGGGTTCGGGCCGGAAGGAACTGGCATGGATGGATCCAATATTATCATTGGATATGTGGCCGATGCGGGCGGCCAAGTTGTCCTGTCGGATGAAATAGGAATCGGATTCGACCACTTCCCGGATGTCGACAGGGGAGGTTCTGACAATATTGTTCAGAAGGCAGGAACACAACCTGGAGCCCAGACGATTCTTGAGTTCATGTACCCGCTATCAACGGCTGATCCCAATGACTATCCCCTGAGCCTGGGAAACACCTATGGTTTCATCCTAGCCTACCAGAGTAGTTCGGACGACCCAGTCACTTTACACACCGCTCACTCCGTTCCACTGGCGTTCTTGCTGGAGACATCAGGGGGGCCAATACCAACTCCCGCCAAGAACACGGTATTGTCTGTGGGAATACCCGCCCAGGTCGTCAGCCTAGATGATGGCCTCCGGGTATATGCAAATCTGAAAGACGAAAACGATGATCCCGTCAAGTCTGCACGAGTTCTGGTTGTGGTGAACTCCACATTCGGCCTGTCGACAGCAGGAGAAGCTGCGACAAACGAGAATGGAACAGCAGTTATCAGAGTCTTCAGGGAAACTGAGGGAATCTCAGTTCTGGACGTTCGCTTTCCTGGCAATTCGGCCTACAAGAAGAGTAATGCAACGCTTGTTCTCCTGACTTCCAAGGCCGAAGGGACCCACGGAATCACGGACCCGCATCTCGTAATTTCAGTGTTTTATCCAAACGTCGGCCAGGTTCCGACTCATATCCACGAGGTTGAGACGGTATTCGTGGACGGCGAGGAAGAGTATATCGTTACGGTTCTGCCTTCAGGAGGCGAGTTCGTTGTGTCCCATGAACACGTCATAGTACTCTTGAACGAGGCGAGCCCGCCGGGAGAAGGACTCATCATCGCACTTCTGTTGATAGGTGTCATAGTGGGCTCCGTCTGGGTCACCTACGCCTACACGGGTCTGCAGCTCTTCAAAATCCTAAGGGAGAGGAAGCGGACTGGAGACAGCTGAGATGAGCAAACGCGACTCGTCGAAACTGACACGTAGAAGCTTCATGAAGCTACTTGGCTTCGCGGTGTCTTCTTTGACACTAAGTGTCGCAGGAGCATCCTACGCGCTAGGTGCTATTCCGAAGAGCCTGAGGCCAGCACCGACAAGACAGCCGGGAAAATACGTGGCCGTTGTCGACCTAGCAAAGTGCAACGGATGCGGAAAATGCACGGAAGGCTGCATAGCCTATCATCACCTTCCTGTTGGAATGGAATGGATCAAGGTCTTCAAGATCAAAGATGCCGCTGGTGAATATTCACTTCCAAGACTGTGTATGCAGTGTCAAGGGAACACGGCATGTGTCAATGTCTGCCCCGTTGGGGCAGCTTTCATGCGTGAAGACGGCGTGGTCCTCATTGACTCACAGAGGTGCATTGGCTGCAGATTCTGCATGGCCGCGTGCCCCTACTCCGCGAGATACTTCAACTGGCAGGTGCCAGACCAGTCTCCGATAGTCTTCGAGCATCAGTATTCGCCAGAGGAGCCCTGGCCTCACGTGAGAGGAACCACGGCCAAATGCGACTTTTGCACGGAGAGACTGTCGGCAGGGCAACTCCCTGCCTGCGCGTCATCATGCCCCACTGGAGCACTCTACTTTGGAGACCAGTACGAAGATACTGTGACCAACGGAAGAGAAACTATCAGCTTCAAATCTCTGATCAAGAACAAAGGAGGATATCGAATACTTGAGGAACTGGGGACTGAGCCTAATGTATGGTATCTCCCGCCGAGAAGGGAGTAGCATTGAAGAAGACGGAAGGAATCGAAAGCCTCGGCAAGATAGACTCGTCAGAACCATCTGTATTTGCGCCCCTGTTGAGGTCCGGGGTCAGATACTACGCCTTGATAGGCTTCCTGGCCCTGGTGGTTGCTTGGGGAATCTACGCCTATTCCGTCCAGTTGAGGACTGGGCTCGTAGTAACAGGTATGAGAGAGCCTGTATTGTGGGGCCTCTACATTAGCAACTTCGTTTTTTTCATAGGAATTAGCCATGCGGGAACGCTAATCTCGGCAATATTGAGATTATCTGGGGCTGAATGGCGTAGGCCCATCACTCGCATGGCTGAAGCCATAACGGTCATGGCGATATCAGTCGGGGCTCTTTTCCCCATAATAGATCTTGGCAGGCCCGACAGGATAATCAACGTCTTCACTTTTGGAAGAATACAGTCCCCGATACTCTGGGACTTCATAAGTATCTTCACCTATCTCGCAGGGAGTTTCGTCTACCTATACCTGCCACTAATACCCGACATAGCAGAATGCAGAGACAGTCTAACAGGGGCTTCTAGGCTGAAGCGTTTTCTCTACTCTAAGCTGGCGCTCGGGTGGCACGGCACCGAGGCTCAGAAGAAAAGGCTGGGGAAGGGAATAAAGGCCATGGCCATAATCATAGTTCCAGTGGCCGTTTCTGTGCACACGGTCGTTTCATGGATTTTCGCAATGACACTCAGAGTGGGATGGCACAGCACAATGTTAGGGCCATACTTCGTAACAGGCGCCATCTTCTCAGGGATAGCATCCATAATTATCGTTATGGCCATATTCAGGAGAATGTACCACCTTGAAGAGTACATCAAGCCCATGCACTTCAGAAACCTTGGCTTTCTGCTCCTCGTGCTGGACCTTGCCCTGCTCTACTTCACCATCGGCGAATACCTCACGGCCCTATATGGCGGCCAGAGTAGCGAAATGACATGGATGGGTCTCCTCTTCACCGGATCGTTCTCCCCGTACTTCTGGGCAATGATGGTGTCAGCCTTCATACTGCCGGCTATACTGATAATGGCCCCGTGGACAAGGAACATCAAAGGCATTGTGATTGCCGCAATTCTCGTCGATGTGGGCATGTGGGTTGAACGGTTCCTAATCGTGGTCCCGTCTCTCTCGGTTCCCCAAATACCAGGAGCCCAGGGAGTGCAAGGCCTCTATACTCCGACATGGGTGGAATGGTCGATAACAGCCGCCGCCTTCGCCGGGTTCGCTCTACTCTTCGCGATCTTCTCCAAGATTTTTCCCGTAGTTTCCCACTGGGAAATATCAGAAGGTCTGGAGACCCGCGAGAGGACGGACTAGTTTCGCATGAACAAGAGTGACAGCCAATCCATTCTTGTTCAAGCCGTCCTCCTAGTCATACTGATCGCCCTTGCCTCCAGTCTCTATCTCATTCCGCTAGAAACTGTCAGCACTGACGGTGCCGTCAACACGAAGACCTTCACTCTCATTGCTGAAAACTGGGGATACAATCAGACTCAGGGAGGGCCTGTGTTGAGGGCCGAGCAGGGAGACAATATTACTATTGCTTTCATAGTGCCTGGAGAGCTGGCCCACAACCTCCGAATAAGAGACTATGGAATCCTGATCGGAGGCGAGTTTGGTCTGAGAAGAGGCCAGAACCAGACAATCTCATTTATCGCTAACAAACCGGGCGTCTTCGAGTATGACTGCAGGACAGCGATCTATGGAGGACACGCAGAACTCGGAATGAGGGGCGTGTTCATAGTAACGCAACCGGAGGAAGAGTGACGAATCTTCGGATTCTCTTGCCCTTCCTGGCAGGCGGCTATGGCCTGCTTGCATTGGCAGATCTAGTTGTCAGTCGATTGCCAATTCCATTCGAAGCTCCTTGGATGTTTCGCGCTGGCTTCTTCCTCTTTCTTGGAACCCAGATAGTCGTAATACCTGCTTCGCTGGCATTGGGGGTTTTCCTACTGGTCAAAGGCCAGAGAAAAGGGGGAGTTGCAGTTGTCATCTTTTCCATGTTGCTCTCCCTGCTGTTCGTTAGGATATCTTCGATCCAATTCTGGTCATCGGTGCTACTGCTGAATATTACGTCAGTTCTGATCCTGCTATTTGCTATGCCTCGAGTTTTCAAGGGACACCTCTTCCTCAAGGCAAACCCCTACGTTGCTTCGTTCTTCTGCGCCGTTCTCTCTCTGACTCTTCACATAGCCTACCTCCGAGAAGCCCTCTTGGCATTGGCCAGATTAGGGGTAGCAGTGAGCCCCACCTATACTTCACTGCTGTCCGGAATTCTGGCATCTCTCCTGCCTGCAAACGGAATTCTGTTTTTTCTCTCCCAGCTTCAAAACAGCTGGGGCAGAAGAATCCTTCCTACGGTCCTCACTCTTGGCTCCCTGAGCGTTGCTGCGGCCTATGGTCTAATACTATACTTTGACACGTCCAGGGCCTCTGCTCTCGTCGGGTATGTCATGTCCAAGACCTCTCTAGGGCTTTCTGGATACATTCTTCCTCTAAGTGGAGCTGCCCTGGCTTTGTTTGTGGGCGGACTCTTGTTAGCCCTAGTTGCTTCAAAGAAACTTTCATACTACAACCTGCTCGGCCTACTACTCCTCTTCACCTCCTTGTGGCTGTATGGTTCTCCATACCTTTATGGTCCAGCAACGATTGGAGTCTTGCTCCTCTCGACATACGTGGATTCTCTCCACAGTCCCTCTGGTCCCGCGGTCTCGTGAACTTGGACGAAGTTTCTTTGTAGTTGCAGAATCAATCGACGCTTATGATCCTGCCAGACTTCTTTTCACTGTCACACGTCACAGAATGTCCCTCAGCCGCTATCCCGGGTACAATATTCGCCGGCCAGCTCATTCAGCACGTTCTCCCTGTCGGCTTCCCCATGTAGGCGGC
>Ga0209521_10003655_pt1 | contig 12391 bp, 14 predicted proteins | sample Rifsed19ft4_FD_184016 | JGI IMG/M metagenome (GOLD analysis project Ga0209521, IMG submission 184016) | Soil microbial communities from Rifle, Colorado, USA - sediment 19ft 4 (version 2) | ecosystem: Environmental > Terrestrial > Deep subsurface > Rock core/Sediment | place: Rifle, Colorado... | reverse complement strand
ATGGCAGCCCTCATTTCTGCATTTGCTTTTTGGATAATAGAAGCTGTACTTTGATTTCTGGAAAGTATTATTAGTTCAAAAAGATAACAGGAACATAATGCTGAAGGAAAAAACAAAACTTGTCATCTGGCCTGTTTATCTGGATGCAACAAAATCAAGGGCTGAAGGAAGGATACTCTCATTGAAGGAGGCTGTGAAGTCACCTGTGCTGAAAGAAATAGAAAGAGCAGCCCAGGAATTGAGCCTTGCACCTGTGGTCGAAGCTGATAAGGCATATCCGAAATCCTGGTGGGCAGTCAGCGGCAGGGTGCTCGTGGACAGAAAAGCTCCAAAATCGGTGATAGCAAAACAGATAGCACAGAAAATCAATAGAATTCGTGAGAAAAAATGATAGATCTTCATACGCATTCCACGTTCAGTGATGGCGAGCTTATACCGAGTGAACTCGTGCGCCGCGCTGTTGTGCACGGGTATAAAGCAGTGGCCATAACAGATCATGTTGATTTCACCAATATCGAGCACATATTGTCGTGCATGAGGAATGCTAAATCATTAGAGGATGATTATGATATCAGGATTCTCACAGGTGTGGAATTGACCCATATCCCGCCCGGGAAAATGCAATCCCTTATTGAGAAAGCAAGGCACCTGGGCGCTGAGATCATAGTGGTGCACGGCGAGACCACAGTTGAACCGGTTCCAGAGGGCACAAACCACACGGCTGTGTCGCTTGACGTCGATATCCTGGCGCATCCAGGTCTTATTTCTGTGGAAGATGCCGAGCTTGCAAGAGAGAATGGAGTATGCCTTGAAATAACATCGCGTAACGGGCATAATCGCACCAACGGTCATGTTGCAAGGATGGGGAAAGAAACCGGTGCAGGACTGACCGTGAATACAGATGCACATGCACCCTGGGATCTGATCACGGATGATGTGGCCTTTAAGATCGCTCTTGGAGCGGGGCTTGATGAAAAGGGCGCCAGAAAAGCTACGGTCTCGCAACCTTTAAATATAATAAACTCCATTTTATAAGTCCATTGCGAAAAGTATATATACAAATTAAATACTTATATGATACCTCCTAAGAGGCAAATATTTGAAAAGACTGGGAACTGTTCTACATATCATTGATAATATGCTGATAGTCCGTTCTGATAAAACGCTGGAAAAGGGTGTTTCATTCGAAGACTCCACAGTGATCACAAAAAAAATGAAAAGGATCGGGAAGGTCAAAGAGCTTTTCGGTCCTGTCAACAGCCCATACTTTTCTATCAGGATATTCAAAGAAGTCCAGAAATCAGAGATCAGGAATCTGAAAAACGAGAGATTATATTTGCAGTAACAGGTGAATAAATGCAAGAAGTTGAAAAAGTTAAAGAAGTCGAGAAGACAGAACGTGAAAAAATTAGAGAAGATATAAAGCTCAGGAAGGAAAAACAAAAACTCGGAGCGTTTGAAAAGGCTACTGTAGAGTGCCCTGAATGCGGAAGCCATACGCTTGTCCATGATTATGAAAGGGCAGAACTGGTCTGCAATGAGTGCGGACTGGTTGTGGATGCAGATTTCATAGATCAGGGACCTGAATGGAGGGCATTTGACCACGACCAGAGGATGAAGCGCTCAAGGGTGGGCGCACCGATGACCTATACGATCCACGATAAAGGACTCTCCACAATGATAGACTGGCGGAACCGTGATTCATACGGAAAATCAATCTCATCAAAGAGCAGGGCGCAGCTCTACCGCCTGAGAAAATGGCAGCGCCGCATCCGTGTAAGCAATGCCACTGAAAGGAATCTGGCGTTTGCTCTGTCAGAACTGGACAGGATGGCATCAGCGCTTGGTCTATCCAGGAATGTCAGGGAAACTGCAGCTGTTGTCTATCGCAAGGCTGTTGAAAAGAACCTGATCAGAGGAAGGAGCATCGAGGGCGTGGCTGCTGCAGCGCTGTATGCTGCATGCAGACAGTGCAATGTCCCAAGAACCCTGGATGAGATAGGCGAGGTCTCAAGAGTGAGCAGGAAAGAGATCGGAAGGACGTACAGATTCATCTCAAGGGAGCTTGGTCTGAAGCTCATACCCACATCCCCGATTGATTACGTCCCGCGCTTCTGCTCGGGTCTGAACCTGCGCGGAGAGGTGCAGTCAAAGGCCGTGGAGATACTCAGGCAGGCTTCTGAGAAAGAACTCACAAGCGGCAGAGGTCCAACAGGTGTGGCTGCAGCAGCAATATACATCGCTTCCATCCTGTGCGGAGACAGGAGAACGCAGCGAGAAGTGGCTGAGGTCGCAGGTATAACTGAAGTGACCATAAGGAATCGTTACAAGGAACTGGCTGAAGAGCTGGATATAGAGATCATCCTTTAAAGGATCTGGGTTTCCCCCTGCACAGGGGGAGCCAGACCTGATTCTAACTCGGCAGTCCCACAGCCTTGAAAGCAGCCCTTATCTTTTGAGGCGAGCCTTTGGGCGCTTTATCTTCCTTGACGAGAAGACGTGCTGAGTCAACTATAACTTTGACCGCGTCATTGAAGTTCGCAGTGGGCCAGAGTTTCTTCAATGCAGCATACCAGATCATTCCTGCCTTATCTGTCTCGATCTCCTTTGCAGCAAGGTAGAACGCCTTGTTTGGAATTCCGCTGTTGGTATGCACGCCGTAGTTGTCACCAGAGCCGGTATAATAGTCCTTCATGTGACCTGGCTGCTGGTCCTTGCCCATGAGTTTGTTATCATAGGCTGTCCCGGGCTCCCTCATGGAGCGCAGCGCTTCCCCGTACAGTTCAGGTCCCATGATCTCATCTCCTATGAGCCAGTCCGCATTATCCGCGGTCTGCTTTTCAAAATGCTGCGTGATCACGCTCCCAAAAACATCTGAGAAATGCTCGTTCAGAGCCCCGGACTGACCTTTATAAACAAGATTCGCGGTCCACTGTGTAACGCCATGTGCCAGCTCATGCGCCACCACATCAAGTGACTTAGTAAAGTTGACGAAGATCTTGTCGTCCCCATCACCAAAGGTCATCTCATCTCCATCCCAGTAGGCATTCTGGTAATCTATTCCATAGTGAACATTCAGAATGAGATCCATGCTTGCATCGTCAATCGAGTTCCTGCCCAGCTCGTTTATGAAGTAGTCGCGAACCACGCCAGCGTAGTCGTAAGCATTGTTAACAGCATCATCGCCTGTTGCAGAACCATCTTCACTTCTGACCAGTTTAACCCGCTGTTTCCACAGATTTTTGCAATCATACACTTTTCTGGCTGATGTCCCTGCTGCTTCAGTGGATGTGAACTCAACCATGTCATTTACGCGAGTATCTCGCTTTTCGCGGCTCAGCTTGCTCTGCTGGATGCTATAAAGAGCTTCCTCCACTCCTTCTCTTGCCATGTTCTCAAGTATTTGCGGCGGAATAAACATGCAGTGGCATTTGTTAATATGCCTGCATGGTTTAACTGAACCTGAAGTTTTCACATGGCTGTTCTTCTCTGGATGAATTATCCTTTTTCTCAAATTATTCATATTTTCAATCCCTCACTACTTGTATCCAAACCTAAGTTCCCGGGTTCTCCCACCCTGATATCATGACCGAACTCAAGTTTATCAATTTATTCCTTATCGGATCTCTTATATAAGTATATCTGCAGACACGGATTCATAGGGCATGAATGTGATTTATTATATCAGATAAATAAAAGGCAGGCATGACTATTTCATAAATAATCGATGCTCATGGATTAACTATAAGTATTAACATGACATAAAAACATGTAGATGAGTGGCTTGAATCGTGGGGACACAAAATCCTGCCTCTCGTCCTTTATAACATGTGAGGGATAAAATGGTAAGTAATAAAAAAGCACTATGTGTAGGGATCAATAATTTCAAAAATCTTCCTGATGCAGCTCTCAAGGGCTGTGTGAACGATGCGAACGATATGTCTGCTCTGCTTAAAGACCTGCTTGGTTTTGCAGATTCGGATATCGTAAAACTGACAGACGCGCAGGCAACCAAGGCAAATATCATGAACAACCTGAAATCCATGGTCGCAGATGCAAAAGCAGGAAAACTCAGTTACCTGGTGTTCAGTCTGTCCAGCCACGGCACCCAGGTGCCTGATACCTCAGGTGATGAGCCTGACCGGGCTGACGAGGCATTCTGTCCGAATGACCTGATACAGAAAGGTAACCAGTGGGATACAGACCATATTATCATAGATGATGAGCTGCACGACCTCTTTGTTCAGCTGCCTGAGGCTGTTTTACTCGAGGTATACATGGACACATGCCACAGCGGCACAGGTCTGAAAGCCATTGATCTGCTGCTCGATCGCAAACCCCGTTACCTTCCTCCGCCGTCGCTTGATGCATTTGAACAGGTAGAAGGGCGGCGCGCACGGGGCTTGCATCAGGCACTGCTTGAGAAAGGGATGACCCATCATATCCTGTGGGCAGGCTGCCGTGCAGACCAGACAAGCGCTGATGCTAACATCGGCGGAACGTACCACGGGGCATTTACGTATTACTATTGCAAACATATGAGGGCGACAGGTAACAAGCTTTCCAGATCAGAAGTTCTGAAGAAAGTCAGGGCTGATCTTAAGAAAGGTCGTTATACCCAGATTCCTCAACTGGAATCCGAGGCAACGGTAAGAAAGTCTCCAGTAAAAGTTTAAATCATGGCGACAAAGAAATGGACTGTATTGATTTATCTTGCGGGGGATAACGATCTCGATGAGGATGGAGCACGCGACATCGGCGAAATGGCAAAGGTCGGGTCGAACGATGATGTTAATGTGGTTGCCCAGTTCGATAGAGCAGGCACGGTCGGAACTCAGAGATTTTATATCACAAAAGGCGGGGGGTATCCGGATGATAGCATCGCTGACCTGGGTGAGACCAATACCGGCGACCCTGGAGTATTGATCGATTTCCTGAAGTGGGGCATTACCACTTATCCGGCTGAACATTACATGGTAGTGCTGTGGAACCATGGAAGCGGATGGAACGAAGACGAGGTATATGACAAGGCAGTAAAATTATCGCCGGAAAAAGACAGGCTCCTGCCAACGGCAAAGAGAACATTCCGCGAAGCAGGGATAAAGAAGGCACTGTTCAGTACAACGATCGAGGAAATATTAAAACAGAAGGCAGCGGACAGGGCAATTCTCTATGACGATGAATCAAAAGATTTCCTTGATAACATGGAGATGAAGAACGTTCTCACAGAAACTGCGAAGCTCACTCCTGAAAAGCGTTTTGATATACTTGGATTCGATGCGTGCCTGATGAACACAATAGAAGTTGCTTATCAATTGAAAGACACGGCAAAGATAATCCTTGGTTCTGAAGAAACAGAACCCTCAGCAGGATGGCCTTATGATAAAGTGATCGCTGCTATTGCTGAGGATCCAGATAAGGATCCAGGAGAACTCTGTAAAGAGATAGTTGATTCCTATATCAAATCATATGATACGGGAGAAAATAGCGAGCCGGTGACATTATCAGCAGTGAATACCGGGAAGATAGGTGATGCACTGTCTGCTATTGATAAGTGGGCTGCTGTCCTGAAAAAGAACATGTCTGATCGCGATACGTTCTATTCGGTACTGTCCATTATAGATGAAATACAGAAGTTCTACTACCCGACCTATAAAGATCTCTACGACTTTGCACGATTGCTCAACGAGCGCTCAAAATCGAAAGATATAAAGGACAGTTCAAAGGCTGTGATGGACATACTTGCTCCAGGAAACAATAATTTCATTGTTGCCTCAAAATACCTCACTCAATCAATGGCAAATGCTCACGGCATCACAATCTATTTCCCCGGGCGTCAGAGCTATCTGAAGTACTATGACAGACTTGACTTTGCAAAAAAGAGCAGGTGGAATGAATTCCTGAAAGCATATCAGAAAGCCTACGATAAGCCGTGGTTACTCTGATATCAACGGGATCAGCTTTCAGATCTTATATCTGTTGTAGAGTTCCTTCCTTACAGGGCAGATGCACACAAAAGAGTATCCAAATGGTATCTTATAGCTGCAGGGTTTGCTGTTGATACATTTAATAAAATGGATTTTATTCTCAATGCACAGTTCGACCTTGCAGATCTCCGCATTTTCATCCCGGAGGCAGGAAATATTTTTTTTGCACCTGGTGGCCTTTTTTAGAATGTCATCACTTATTTTTATAACCGTTTTTTGAGTCATGCCTGAATTATCCACTGTTGCTCAACTTATTCACAGACATACTATATACATTCTTCCATTTATCAGATCCCGTAGACCCTTACAGACATCGCTTCTTTGAGCAGATGCTGGGGATCTGAAGCCCTGGCGTCCATGCTTTTCATTATCAGTGGATAATCATACCCTTCCATTATCATCCTTATCAACTTTCCATCTCCGCCTGCAATGACGTACTTTATATCTCTATTTTTTTCAATAACAGGCTCAAGTGCGGCTCTTACCTTATCTGCGTGATGTTTGATATCCTCCTCAACAAGACTCTGGAATCGTTTCTGGCTCCATCCCCCTTTTGAGTGTTTGCCCATCACGCTGCTCTTTACCACTTCATGTTCCACAAAAGTATCTGCCTCTATAATTCCGATAAATGTCATGCCTGCATGTGCATTGATAATCAATGTTCTCTCGCTCTCAAGACCGATCTCGAATTGTCCGGTATTGAAACCCCTGTCCAGTGAATTTTCGGATTTGAGTACGGGAAAGACAGGGATTATCATGAGTTTAATGATTCTGTCAGTATCATAGAAGATCACCTTGCCTGTCTGGGATTCAATTTTCTCGATCAGTGCACGTTCAGAATTCAGGATCCGATCAGTTATATCCCGATCGATATCCATGAGGGTTCCATCCTTCGCAAGATAGATTGTGATCAATGTGGAGCTCTTTGATTGCACAGATCCGAGAAAAAACAGGAGATCCTCAAGCCTCTTCTTTGATAAAGATTCAGAGAACCTGAAGCTCAACTCGCCAGTTGTCTCTTTTTTCAGGTTCTGAATTTCACTTTCAAGCGAAAATATTTTCTGTCTGCATTCGTTCAGTTCTCTGTCTGCATCCTGCTTTACTGCAACAGTTCTTTTTACCTTCTCATCCCTTTTTTCAAGCTGAAGCAAAAGTTTCTTGTTTTCTTCTTCAAGCTGTATTATTTTCGTTTTTAGAGAACCGATCTCCTCTTTCTTAAACAGGTCAAGCAATTCCTTCGCCTCGTATTCCGGTGATTCTAAGTACACCTTAAACTTCTTGTATTTCACTTATATAGTCATGCACAAAAACGGCAATCATCCCGCATAACTTCGTTATATCAATCGCGAATCCACAATTCTTATATTCAGCGGCCTTCGGGGTTCGCGCATGAACTGGTTAAACTTAAATCACCGCAAGTCATCCATGAACCCAGTTTCATAGATGACAATGAAAAAGAGCAACGAGATAAACGATAACAACGAACCGGTACGAACTCGTACGAACTCTGAATAGATCGAGTTCGTATCAGTTCGTAAGAGTTCGTTGTCTATTATGAACTTTTCCATACCAGTTCGCAAAGCTTAGCCACATTAATCTTTGCGACTCTGGCACGGTGTGCGTTCTGAGTTACTCAAACAGGTCTGTGGACTCTAAGGTTAGCGTTTATCTGCCGTTTCAACTGCGATTTGATCGTTGATTCGGATAACTCTTTCTGGACTGACCAGGTTAATCATTCAGCTTTAACGCGCTTGACAAGAACAGGTCTTTCCTTGATAAGGATGCGGTGTCCGCAGTAGGGGCAGCGGATGCCGCTGTACTGATAATCAATCTCCACAGCACGCTTGCAGCGTGTGCATTTATAGACCATGATCTATCCTACTTTACTTGAACTTTGCCGCCGGTCTCGATCTTCTCGCCCTGCACAGCTCGCAGAACCGTGAGATGCGCTGAAGTTTGAGGCACGTACGAACCTCCGGCAAATGCAACCTTGCATTTGGTGCACTGCCATATTCCTGTGCCTTTTCTTTTTACTTTTATTGCACCGCATTTCGAACAGGCATAATCTGCATGCATCTTCTCTTCAATATCAGCCACGAGTTTTCTGTTCTTGACACCATATCTGACACCGAATCTGCCGGCAGATCTTGATTTTCTTCCTTTCGCTCTGATTTCAGCCATGATTATATCACCAGGAACTTTTCTCTCAATTCTTTTGCCTTCTCAATTGCAATATCCACTATATAATTTATCTGTTCACTGGTAAGCGGGTGTGTACCGCTCTTCTGCATTGCTGAAATATCCCCGTTCTGATTGGATGTTACTGTTAATTTGGTCCCTGCTATGCTTTCTTCGTTCAGCGACGGATCGAGCATTATGGTTCCTCCCACTTCAACTGCAGTTACGGCAACAGGTATGTCCCTGATCGGAACCGGGGAGTCTTCGCCCAGATCATAGCGTTTTGCAGGCAGTTTCGAGGTCAGAAGCGCTGCAGTTGCACCAAGTGATGCAGCGTCCATTATATTCCCTCCATCATCAAGCACATGCACGTCTATGAATACCATCCATACCTTTTCGCCTTCAGTGATGCACAGTTTGGATAGATCAACAGCTCCTGACTCCCTTATACCCCTGTCAACCACCCTTGCAAGTTCGATCGCATCCTCCCTTGGAGGACCTGCTTCAAATACAGGCGATGCCAGAGGGATAAGTTCAAGATTGGTGATTATCACGCCCTGATCAGGCGTGTCTGGAAATGGAGTTCCTGGCTGGATCTTTACTCCCACGACCAGGTGGGTTTCCCCGATCTTCACGCGCGCAGACCCTTCAGCTTTGTTGATCACGTTTGTTTCAATTGTTATCTCCCTGCACTGATCGAATGCCCTCCCGTCCTCTCTTTCTCCTTTGACCATGAGGTTGTAGATATAATCCTTATGCAGCTCTGCCATTATCTCATTACTCAATGACATCACCTTCTAACTGTGCAGGGTATTTTTCCATCAGTGCTGCCTTCTGCATCTCATAGATCGCCTCGCACCCTTTCAATGCCATCTCCAGGGCTTCCCTGAATTCATCCCGCGAGAGGTGACCATCCATCTGCAGTAGCGTGATATTTCCATCCTTCGTGATGGCAACAGGCATGTCAGCCTGACCATAGTTATCTTCATCCTTATTAAGGTCAAGCACCAGAGTATCATTGATTTTTCCTACCGCGCATGAGGAAACAAGGCTCTTCATCGGTATTCCTGCATCCGCAAGAGCAATCGAGGCTGCGTTTATTCCTGCGGTTCTCGTACCCGCATCTGCCTGGAGCACTTCAACAAAAATATCTATGGCTGAGCGCGGAAAATATTCCTGAAATATCACAGGTTCAAGAGCCTCCCTGCTTACCTTTGATATCTCGATGCTCCTTCTATCAGGGCCAGGCCTCTTGCGCTCTTCAACCGAGAACGATGCCATATTATATCTATACCTCACCACAGCACTGGTGGATTTCTGCATATGCCGCGGGTGAACTTCCCTTGGACCATAGACAGCAGCGATCACTTTATTTCCACCAAATTCAAAATAACATGAGCCGTCTGCTCTGTTTAAAACGCCCACTTCTATTTTGATGGGTCTTAACTCGTCAGGTTTTCTACCATCAAGGCGAATTCCGTTTTCAATCAAATTTTCAGGTTTATTCATAAAATTCCTCTTCTCTTTCTTCCTATTTTATAATAAAATACAGATCATTTATCATTCCCGAGGAGCTCGTCAAGAATTCCTCCCTCCTTTTCCTCCATTGTTTCTTTCTCTGAGGGCTCTTTTTCTTCCTGAGTTTCCATTTTTTCAGTTTCCTGTTCCACGGGCTCCCGTTCTATGATTTTTTCACCTTTTTCTTCCTTCAGGAATCTGGTAATTCTTTCAGTCAGGCCAGAAATATGGGTTTCTCGTTCAATTTTAAGTATTGCTCTTACCGCCAGATCCATGCCTTTATCTTTGCCTGCAACCCAGATCCTGCCATTCTGCCCCACAAAGATGTGGCAGTTCGTTTCGTTTTTCAGCATTGCAATCATGGACCCTCCCCTTCCAATCAACCTTGGGACTTTGGAAGGTGTGACCTCAACCACGCGTCCTTCTCTTATGGGTCTTAACCTCTGATCGTTCAATGTAAGCTCAATCTTCATGTTTGCGTCCACATCTTTTATAAGCGTCATTATGGAATCGCCCACATTGAGGTATCTTGACATTTCCTCACTCTCTATCCTTCTGGGATATTCCGAGATATGCAGAAGTCCCTCATATGGAGATCTGATATCAACGATCCAGTTTGAAAAAGCGACCTCTTTTACGATACCTATCACCAGATCTCCTGGTTTTGGTACATATTTTCCTGAGAGCGGGACGACCCTGATGCGGTTCTTCATTGATGCCACACCCATTACAGACGAAAATACCTTTCCATCTTCAACATATGTCCCTTCATCGGCAAGATCAGGATTTTCAGATAAAAATTCACCCGGAATAACTAATTTCTTGTCCATTTCGATCACTTCAAAAACTTGGTTTCTGCTGAGCCTTTGGTGTGCGCATTCAAAAGTCTGTACAGATCATCCTGCATTCCTGCTGGTATGGCGATAACCCCTATCCATGAACCATCGTTCTGCCATTCCTGCTTTATGAGATTCCCGAACTTCGCAACACTGCCGTAAGTTTTTGCAGCGTACTCGCGTGGGATCTTTATGGCTATCTTTACCTCCTCGAAACGTATCGGGATGATGGGCCGTATCGCCTTCATGGCAATATTCACAAGCTCATCCGCACTTTTCATGGGGTCTATATGAACTCCAGCCTCATCCATGGCTGCTTCGATCCTGGATGGAGGATGAGGGGATTTTGTCTGGGGATTTATTGCATTCTGAGCAATGATGGTGATCACCTGTCTCTTTTTTTCTTCCTGCATCTTTTTGCGCTGCTCTGTTGTAAGCTGAAGCTCTCCTTCAAGTATGATCTTCTCGGCGATCTTTATGGCATCGGTTGTCCCGAACGCATTCAGGACATCCTGTTCCGCAGGTCTGTCCCCGCTTTTTGCATCAGAAAAAACATCCTCTACTGCAAGCAGGTTCTCGATTTTTACCTGGTCGCCTCTTTTGAAGGCCAGAGCATTGTCCGGATCTACAAAAATTTCAAAAGTCTTTCCATGGGTCTTGAGGCGTGCGATTATGGACTCATCAAGTGCGACCATATCGGCTCACTCTTCTTTCTTCCTCTCCTTTCCTTTCCCCTTACTTTCTGATGCATGCATCTTTATGACCTGGTTCACATACTTTTCTACTTCTGAAGGCTCAAGTTTTCTGAATTTCTTTGTACTCAGCTCGATGACCCCGACTTCGATAGTCGAAGAATTGAAAACGCCCTCAGCAGTGCTGTGAAGTGCTTCGAGTCCAAGGATGATGGCATCTTCCAGTTTAATGTCATCAGTATATTTTTTCTCAAAGACTTCCATGGTTTCAGTTCTTCCAGATCCTATGCCTGTGGCTTTGTATTCAAGCAATGCTCCACTCGGATCTGTCTCAAAAAGCCGCGCTCTATTGTCATCCACTCCTGCGATCAGGAGCGCTGTCCCGAACGGTCTCACACCTCCATACTGGGTATAAGACTGTTTAAAGTCGCATATCTTTTTTGCCAGGATCTCAACCCCGATGGGCTCATCGTAGGTCACCACGTTGATCTGTGCTTCTACCCTTGCCCTGTCTATGAGAGCCCTCGCATCCGCGACCAGTCCTGAGGTCGCTGCTCCGATATGGTCATCGATCTGGAATATCTTCTCTATGGATTCAGCTTCAAGCAATTTACTTGTAACCCTTTTATCCACAAGTAAAGCCACTCCATCGACTGCTTTCACTCCTACAGCAGTGGTTCCACGCTTTACTGCTTCTCGCGCATACTCTACCTGGAACAACCTTCCATCAGGGCTGAATACTGTTATTGCCCTGTCGTATCCCATCTGGGGTGCCATTTGCATTATATCATCTCCTGATATTAAAAATCCAATCTTTACATTTCATTTTCGAACGATTTTTTTTTCACACTAAGAGGATTGTCTGGGGATATATCAATTTCGTTTTTGACGGTATGATCATTTTCCCGCCGCCCGATAGTCCGGATTCCTGTGTTTTTATTTTCTGGTTCGGACTCTTTAATGATGCACTGTTGTATAAACTTTTCCGTCGCCCCTCTGATCGTCCCTGATATTCCAAGCACAAAGATCGAGACCCGGGCTCCGCGGACTCTGGTCACGCATGCAAGTGCGGCTCTTGTATCAATGGTTTTATCTCTTGCGCTAGAGCATAATTAACAACTGAACTTGTTCTTCCATAGCGTATGATTTCTTTGTCATCTGAGACTTGAATTATTTCTTC
>Ga0209521_10003651_pt1 | contig 12398 bp, 11 predicted proteins | sample Rifsed19ft4_FD_184016 | JGI IMG/M metagenome (GOLD analysis project Ga0209521, IMG submission 184016) | Soil microbial communities from Rifle, Colorado, USA - sediment 19ft 4 (version 2) | ecosystem: Environmental > Terrestrial > Deep subsurface > Rock core/Sediment | place: Rifle, Colorado... | reverse complement strand
ACCTCGGCCGCGTTGGCCTGGACCCTGAACGAGACGCCGCAAGCCTCCTCGGGAAGCACGAGCATCAGCGTTTCCGGATCGACAAAGGCCAGGCGAAAGACGCCGATGGAGGTCCGGCATTCCACGCAGTGGGGATAGGTCACCGGCTCAAAGCGGAGCGGGCTGCCCGATCCATCGGTGAGCACCCAGTGGTCGACGATCGGCGGCCGCTGGCGATAACTGCTCAGCTGGCCTTCGCGTTTGAACCATCGCTCTGCCAGCCGGATCTCCAGATGGTGATCGCGCAGGAAGACCAGCAGGCGCGATCCCCTCTCACTGAAAGGCGTTCGGCCGAGCCCAATCCGGTTCTTCAGAAGTCGGAGGTAGGGGGAAGCCTCCAGTCTCACAGCTCCTCTCCAAAGCACTCCTCGAGCAGCGTGCGCAGCCTCCGTCGCAGCATGCCGTAAGAGTAGTGGCGGCGACCGAGGGCGTAGTTGTGCTCGGCCATCTCCGCCGCCAGGCCTGGATCGCCCAGCACCTTTCGCACCTGCCAGATCGTGTCTTCGGTGATGTGGCCATCAAACTCGATCACCCGGAACCCCTTGGGCTTGATGTCGATGGCAAAGATCGAGTAGTTGTTCACCACAATCGGGCGGCGGTAGTAGACGGCTTCCAGGAAGGCATTGCCGAATCCCTCGACGGTCGAAGGGTAGGTCACGAGGTCGGCCTGCTGATACGCGTCGCGGAGCGAATAGATTCGCCGCCCGTTCGCCCCGGCCCCGCGCTCGGCCCGGATGATCTCGGAGACGAACGTCACCGGCACCTGCAGCATCTCGGCGAAGAGCCGGACGTGCCTCTCGTAGGAGTATCCCTCATCGCCGCTGGCATGAGAGATCACCAGCCTGGCTGGCAGGCCCAGCCGGCGGATCAGCTCGAGGGAATGCTCGATGCCCTTACGGGCCACCACCCGGGTGGGCTGCAGCAGGAAGAGATCTCCGTCGGCCAGCCCGAGTTCCTTGCGTAGCCCGCCCGAGTAGGCGTCCGGCATCGGCGGGGGCCGCTCGAAATCCATGACGTTCGGAATGAGCGTCGCCGATATGCCGGTCCGCAGGCTCAGCTGATTGGCGGCCGACGAGTTGATCACCACATGATGGATCGAAGGCAGGTGGGGCGGGAAGGCCGCGTTGAGGTAGTCCCAGACGCAGTTCACCAGGAAGCGTGTCCGCTCCCAGAACAGATCGTGGTGGTGCGCGATTGTCACCACCCCGGTCTCGGCGATGAACTCCGTCAGCGCCATGCCCAGGGGTAGATTGAGGGGGATCGCCAGGGCATTCTCCACAAGCAGGAGATCGATTCCAAGCCCGGCGACAAATCCGTACAGCTGCTGCTTGAGCGCGTCCTTGAGTAGGTGGATCCTTCGGGTGACATCCGGAGGGCGGATCCGCAGGGAGAACCCGGAGGCATACAGCTCGAGGATCTCAGGGTGCCTGAAATCGGCCTCGGGGACAATCCACCTGCGATCGGCAGGGCCAGGGGCCTCACCCGTGAAGTAGGAACACTCGTGGCCGAGGCCGTGGATCATTTCCACCCACTTCTCCGTCTCCAGCGAAACGCCGTCGTCGCCCCCCAGCCGGGTGATGACCACGCCGATCCGATAGCTTCTCTTTTGGCGCGCCGCGCCTTTCATCTCGGCGCCTCCCCGACCCCATCGAGGGCACGTCCGTCCCCGCGCCTCGGATCCCTCTCGGCAGCAAACCAGCGCACTCCGTGCGGGCTCAACTCGAGCTGCCGATGTGCCCGCAGGTCGAGGGACTGCCCGTTGAAAAGGTCGATCCAGGGCTCGGACGGCACTTCAGGCTCAAGTCCCGCGGTGAGGTCCACCTGCTGCGCCCGACCGGTGAGATTGTGAAAGCAGAGGGCCGAGGCCGAGCCGTCGGCCGCGTTTCGCCGGATCCCGAAGACGGCGTCGCCGCAATCCAGGATCTCCTGCCCCGCGGACGGGGCGAAGGCGGCCGAGGCCGCCCGCGCCTGCAGAAGGCCGCTCAGACGCCGGTACACGCGCGCCCTGAGGGAGCGGGGATCTCGAAGCTCGGTCTCCAACTCTGCCTGGATGAGCTTTTCGCGATTGATCGTCCGGCTGAGGCCGGCCTGCGCCACGCCCTCAGGCCATCCCCTGGAGCCGAACAGGCTATGGAAGTAGATCGCCGGCACACCTTTGAGAGCCAGAAGGACGGCGTGTGCGGCAGCGAATCGATCCAGGGAGGCGGCGTCCTTCTCTGCGCCTCGCGGAGCCGACAGCGCATCCAGGTAGTTGATGTTGAGCTCATACGCGATCGCTCCGCCGCCAGGCGCGTCTTTGAAGGAAACCAGCCCCCCTCGCCTCTGGCTCTCCTGGATCAGAAACTCGATCTCCTCCTCGGGGAGCAAGGTGCGCACCGGATTCAGCCCGACGCCGTCGTGCGAGGCCAGGAAATTGAGAAATGCCGTGCGCGGTCCTGGCACGGCCAGTCGCCCGGCCCAGGCGCTCAGCCAGCGACCGTTCTCCCGGAGGAACGCGTGCAGCACAAGCGGCGGCAGGGCGAAGTTGTAGACGAGCTGCGCCTCGTTCCGCCCGTCGCCGAAGTAGGTGACGTTCTCTTCGTGGGCGACGTTGGTTTCGGTGACCAGGAAGACGTGAGGCGCCGCCTCGTCCAGGACTGTCCGAAGAAGCTGGACGAGACGATGGGTCTGGGGAAGATGGATGCAGGCCGTCCCGATCTCTTTCCACAAGTAGCCCACGGCGTCCAGACGCACGAGCTCCGCGCCGCGCCGGATGTAATCGAGGAGGATATCGATCACCTCCAGCAGCACCTCCGGATTCGAGTAATCGAGATCCGGCTGATCGGCGCTGAAAGTCGTCCACACCTGCATCGGGCCCACGGCGGTCTCGACCGTTGTGAGCAGCGGGCTCGTGCGGGGACGGACCACGGCCGAGAGGTCCTGGCCGCCATCCACACGGAGGAAGAAGGCCGAATATCGTCCCTGGCGCCGAAGAAAAGCCTCGAACCACGGGCCCTGGGCCGAAGCGTGATTGATGACCGCATCGAACATCAACCGGAATTCACGGCCCAATGCGGCGATGTCGTCCCAATCCCCCAGAGAGGGATCCACCGTCCGGTAGTCCATCACCGCAAAGCCGTCGTCTGAAGAGGACGGGTAGAAAGGAAGGAGATGCAGGCCGCTCACCAAGCCGGCCACGTGCGAGCGGCAGAAGTCTGCCAGCGCATGCAGCGGCGCTCGGCCGGGCTCCCTCACCTGATCGGCATACGTGATCAGGATGGCGTCGCGCTCGCTGAGCTCCGCGGGGCGCCTCGCGGCCAACTTGCCTCGGTAACGCGAGACCAGGCACTCGAGCCGGCTCAGGGTCTCCACCGCCCGCCGATCACCGTAGAGAAAAGTCAGGTGGCCGAGTGCCTGGCCACGCCAATCATCCCCCCCGACACCGGCCGTTGAGCTCACCGGGCTCCAAAGGTCCTCCCCCATCGGGGAATCGGTCACGCCGTCTTCCTGCCTTTCGAGCCCCCGGCGGGCACCCGTTTCGCCGCCCGCAGCTCCTGGTATTCGGGGATCTCGACCATGGGAGGCCGCTCTCGCTCGGCGATCTCCTCGACCTCGAGGCGATAATCGCCCGATTGGTAGCGGATGAGCTTCATGCTCTTGTTGACCTCGTCCAGCAAGGCCCGACCCAGGCGGCCTTCCAGCTTCCGGATGATCGCCTGGATGATGGCGAACGACATCTTGCTGAGCGCCTCGAGAGGTTGGTTGTGATGGATCCTCTCCAGAAGGTCGACCTGGGCGACGGCCGAGAGGCCGAATCGCTCGAAGACGTCGATCAGCAGCCCGGTCTCGACGCCGTATCCAGAGAAGAAGGGCACCTGCTCCAGGGCCGACCGCCTCCCGGCGTACTCGCCCGACAGCGGCTGGATGATTCCGGAGAGCTCCGGGTAGAAGAGATTGAGCAGGGGTCGGGCGGTCAGCTCGGTCACCCGCCCGCCTCCGCCGGCCTGGATCTTGTCGCTCACCCGCAGGGGACGCCGGTAGAACCCCTTCACCAGCTGGATGCGTGGGTCCAGCAGGAGCGGCCCGATCAGGCCATACACAAAGCGAGGGTGGATATTCACGATGTCGGTGTCAATCCACACGATGATATCGCCTCGCGTGACCAGGAGGCTCTTCCAGAGCGCCTCGCCTTTGCCCGAGCGCGGCCCGAGCCGTGGAAGGAGGTGCTGATGGATGTAGACCTTCACGCCGAGGCTCTCGGCGATCTCACGCGTCCGGTCGCCGGAGTCCGAATCCATCACGACGATCTCGTCCAGGAGAGGCACGCGATCCTGCAGCGCACCTTTGATGGTGCGGATGACCTTCCCCACGGTCGATTGTTCGTTTAGAGCCGGCAACGCCAGGCTGATCGAGACGCCCTGTTCCCGCTTGCGGGCGACGAGATCGTCCAGATCGGCAAATTCATCGGCCTGGAGAGTGTTCTCTGCGAACCACTTGTCGACGAGGATCGAGATCGCCTCGGCGCCCACGCTCTCATCGGCCGGGCCGGCAGGCATCGGGCGCCGCGTCTTCACCACGATCACGCTGGCCTCCGCCTCGCGAATCACTCGATCGGCCACCGGCCCGAGCACCATCCCGCTGTCTTCCGGCTGCGCGCTGGAACCCATCACGACGAGATCGAAGCCGGCCGATTGCCGGAGGATCTCTCCGGCAGGATCATCCGTCGTAGCATAGCGGGCGTGCAGCTCGGGCAGATGACGGAGAACGCGCTCCAGCCCGCGGAAAGCCGCGTCGGCGGCCGCGCCGCCCGGGCGCGTCAGATGGAGCGGAACGATCTCCGCCGGCTGCAGGCTCAGGGCCAGGCGCAGCGCCAGCTCGGCGTACGGCCCGCCCCGGATCGGAAGCAGCACCCGCAGCGGAGGGCCCGGAACCAGGCCGCGCACCAACGCCAGATCGCTGGGGGGATGGCTCAGCAGCTCCGTGGGGGTGACGCCCAGGCCAACCAGGGCGCACTCCCAATCGATGAGCAAGAGATCTGGGCGTTCGTTCTCCACCGCCGCCCTCAGCTCAACCCAGGGCCGCGTCGAGACGTGCACGCGGGCCTTGGCGCGCGCCTTGGGCGCTTCCCCCAGGCGGCGCAACTCGGCCCGCACTCGGCGCGCCTCAGCCGCGGCCGGGCTCAGCTCCGCGCCCTCGGGCACTCGGACCACTCCCACCAGCACGGTTTCGGCGCCGATTGCCGTGGCCGCGGCCAGCGCGTTCCGGGGGTCGCACCCGCCGATGATCGGCACCATCACGCGCCGCAGCGAGAGGAAGGATTTTCGGCTTTTCATGATTCCAGGAGCGGGGCAATTCGCTCCTGGTAGATTCCCTCCCACGTAAACTCACGCCAGGCGCGGGCGGCAAAACGAGCGACGCGGTCCTGACGGAAATGCTCCGACAGGAGCAGGGCGATATGGCGTGGGTCCGCGTCGGGCGAGAAATAGCGCGCCTCCTCCATGCCCAGGGCGCGCAGGCTTGGGATATCGGCGCAGAAGACGGGCAGCCGACTCAGGCCGGCCTCCACCAGAGGAATGCCAAACCCTTCCTCACGGCTGGTCAGCAGGAGCGCATCGGCAATCCGGTAGAAGTCGAAGATCACTTCGTCGGGGATGTAGCCGGGCGCGTGTTCGGCGAGGAAGTGCGCCGACGCCCCAAGCTCTAGATCGTCTCGCAGCCGCCGCAGGGCATCGAAATAGGTTGCGTTCTCTGGATTGTGCGGCCCGGGCGGGCCCGTCACCACCAGCGCCGCCTGCGGGTATTCGTCGCGCAGGGCGGCGAGGGCCCGCAAGGCCAGCTCGATATTCTTGCGGGGGGTGATCCGTACAGGCAGGAGCAGACGAGGCCATCCCCGCACCCACCCCACGGCCCGCGCCAGGGACTGCGCCTCGGGCCCGAGCTTCAAGAAGTCGTCCGGGTCCACGCCGTTCGGGATGACGAGGGACCGATCTTCCGTCAGCCCCAGGAGAGCGATCAGCTCGGCGCGGCGCGCCTCCGACACGGCCACGTGGAGCACGCCCCAATCCTGACGGATCAGATCCCAGGGGAAGCCATCGTGGAGCTCCGGCTGGTAGCGGGGCGTGGCCCACGCCAGATCGTGATGCCATAGCACCCAACGGCCGCCTGCTCCCTGTGCGCAGAGGCGGCGCAGGGCGGCGGTGAGAGGCAGGTTCTTGTGCAGGGAGCAAACGTTGTGCGCGAAGACGACCTCGGCTCCCCCAAGCGCCTGCGAGAGGGCCTCGAAGATCTCAGCCGAGAGAGGGCCGAATTCCGGCGGCACCTCGCCGCGATCGAGCGCCGCCTTGACCGCCAGCACCCGTGGATGGAGCGAATCGATCACAGGAAGTGCCACCAGCCTCACCCCGCGCTCGAGCGCCCACGCCTCTCCCCTTCCCGCAATCACACGCACCTGGTGGCCGGCCCGGCTCATCAGCCTCGCATGCTGGGCCAGCACGCTCTCCACCCCTCCAACCACGGGAGGGGCCGAATAGTGTATGAGCGCAACGGTCCGCAGAGGCATCCTTGCCCACTCAGAAGGATTCCGGGCGCGGCCCAGACGCCCATCACCTCAGGGCTGAGGCAACGCGTCGGGCTCTTCCGGCACGCCAACGAGCACGCCCTCGGCCGGTGATCGCCTGAGGAAGGGCCACTGCACGCCCGTAGAGCATTCTACCCCCTCCCGGCACGCCCGAGACGAGGAAGCAACCAGGGCGACCCTTGCGGGTCGCCCTGGGGATCGGTCCACGAGCGTCGCAGGCTATTGAAGCCCAGCCGTCTCCATGATGTGGTTCTCAAGCCTGCGGATGACGTCCCCCTGCTCCGAGATGATGGTGTTCACCAGATCGCCAATCGACACCAATCCTACCAGCCGTCCATCCTCGAGGATGGGCAAATGGCGCACCCTCTTGGCCGTCATCAGCGCCAGGCATTGGTCCACCGAGAAGTGCGCCTCTGCCCAGACAACATGCTGGCTCATAATCCGCCGGACTGCGGTCTCTCTCGAAGAACGCCCGATCAGGATGACCTTGCGGGCATAGTCCCTCTCTGAGATCATCCCCACCACCTTCCCCCCCTCGACCACCGGCAGGGCGCCCACGTCTTTCTCCGCCATGAGCTGCAACGCCTGGAACACGGAGGTGTCGGGGGCGATGGTCCAGACCTGCGTGCCCTTCGTGTTGAGGATGTACTGCACGGTCTTCATGGGCGCCTCCTACGAAGCAACCGCGATCCGGACCCGGAGGGAGCTCAACCGGTCTCTGAGGAGCTTGCAGAGCTCCAGCGCGATTCGATAGCCCCAAGCGGGGTTCTGATCGCACATTCGGCGCAGGCCCTCGCCTTCGATGCGGATGTACTCGCCGTTGGTGTTCCCAACGCAGCTGGCCGTGAGGCGGTGCGGGTCTACAAACGCCGACCAGCCAAAGGCGTCGCCACTGGTCAGGGTGTCGGCCACAACGGTCCGGCCGTCGCCCAACCTGTAGACAATGTTCACCTCCCCCTCACGGACGAGGCAAAAGTAGGTGGCGCGATCCCCCTCGGTGAGAAGCTCTTCCCCTGCGCGGAATCCCTGGGCGTCCGAGATGTCGGCGATACGTTTGAGGGCTTCCTCGTCGAGGCCGGAAAAATGAGGATAGTACCGTAGGAGCTGAGTGGAAATCATGCCCGTCTCCTTCCTTTGGCAAGGCCCGAAGCCCACGACCGCTGCGGGCGACCCTCGGGCGGAGATCCGCCCAGGGACGGCGGCCATTCCCTCACCCGGAGGGGCTGGATCCCCGTTCGGGACCGATTTCGGGCCCTGGCAGGCGCCTCTCGGAGCCCCTACCCAGCATATCTGATTATGGGTGGTTCGCAGTAGTGCCGGATGTCACAACCCAGGAGGCGGATGGGGGATTCGTCCCATAGATACGAAAAGGGGGCGTTCCGGCGAACGCCCCCTAAGGCTCACGGTTCCCCTTGGGGTGTTGCTCAGCCGACGGCCGTCCCCTCGGGCCTTTTCCGGGCTGGAAGGGGCTCCTCCACGCCGGCGAACAGCCTTTCTGCCTCATGGCGCGTGGGCGGCAGGCGAAGCGCTCGCACAACGAGATCGGCCACCGCACTCACCTCGATCCCCAGCTCGTAGCGGTGCGCCAACTCGCCGATCTGGAGACGGCAGTTCTCGCAGGCCGCCACCACCATCTGGGCCCCAGTTTCGCGGATCTGACGGGCCTTGGGCGCGCCGGCCTTGAGGCGGCGTTCCTGGTATTCGGGCAGCGCCACCAACCCGCCTCCCCCGCCGCAACAGTAGGCATCCTTGCGGTTGGGGGTCATCTCCACGAAGTCCCGCACCGCGGCTCGCAAGACGCGGCGCGGTTCCTCGATCACTCCCCCGGTACGCGCCATGTTGCACGAGTCATGGTAGGTGATCCGCTCTCGGTTCGACGAGGGGTCGAGATCCAGGCGGCCCTGCTCCAGATACTCATCGATCTTCTCGACCAGGCTGACGACCCGGAAAGGGAAGGTTTCGCCAAACCAGTTGGGCGCCTCCCAGCGCAGGGCGGCGTAGGCGTGGCCACACTCGGCGAGCACGACTTCCCGGACGCCGAGCTGCTTGGCTTCGTCGACGATGCGGCGGGCAATCTCCTTGGCGCGCGCCGTATCTCCCAGGAAGACCCCGTAGTTGGCGGCCTCGAAGATGCTCAGCGTCCAGTCCTCGCGGGCAACGTGGAAGATGATCGCCGGCGGAAGGATGGTGTGCACGCCGGCCAAGGGCACGTACAGCACCTTGGCCCCGGCCCGCTGGACCGTGAGACGCGCCTGCGGATCGCCGACCTTGGCTTGAAGCTCCTTCTCCAGGTCGGTCATCTGCTCGAGGAACAGATCCCGGAAGAAGCTCGGATCTTTCCCCTTCTCGATGGCGGCGTCGGCGAGCATCACCAGGATCTCGGGCGCCGCCCCGGCCGCCGTGGCCATCGCCCGGACGGCCCGCATCATCAGCGGCGTATCGACGCCCATCGGGCAGTTGAAGGTGCAGCGGCGGCAGAGCGTGCACCTGCTGAACGCCGTTTCCGCCAGCTTCGCCAGCGTGGCCTCATCGAGCTTCTTCGCCCCGGTCCAGCGCGGGAAGATCCGGCTGAGGAAGTCGTGCTCGGCGCGGTAGGCCGCGCGCAGCGCCTCCCCGCGCGCTGCGGGGGTATGCTCGGGGGCGGGCTCGGCGAGGTAGTAGTGGCAGGCTTCGGCGCAGATTCCACACCGAGCACACACCTCCAGCGCCGTTTCGAGCGGCCGGTTGAGCTGCTTTTCGAGCACTTGCAGAGCGGTCTCGACCCCGGAAGTCATGAGCTCACCCCCGCCCCGCGACGGAAGACGGCCTAGAGGTCACCGAGCGTGGATGAACGACCGCCCTCCGCCCGATGAACAAGCCGAAGAACAGGCGCGAGAAGAAGAAGTAGATGCAGTGGCGGATCTTGCCCAGCGGGGCGTACAGGAACAGCAAAGCCCCGCTGAGGTACATCGCCGGCATCCAGGCTGGATGCGCCAGCGCCGCGCTCGTCGCCGCCAGGAAGGCGGTCACGAGGAGCACCGAGGCGTGGTCGTCGGGGGTGCTCAGACGGCGCAAGTTGCGCTCCGCCCAGCGCATCACCTCACCGGCCAGGCCGAAGGCCGCGCCCAACGCCGTGAGCGCAGCGAACGCGAGCAGGACGGCCTGGGGCAGCCAGGACCAGAAGGGGCTCACCAGAAGCGCTAGCAGCCCGGCGAAGATCCCCACGTGAAACCCAATCCCACGCAGGTAGGCCAGCAGGTGGCGCCGGGTGGATTCCTTGGCCCAGGGCATCATCCCCAGGCTGAAGGCGTAGAGCACGCCCGACTTGGGATCGCCCTTGGCCGGCGACCGGTCGAGGGCAAGCGGGCGCCTCATTGTTGCTCGCCAGCGCAAGGTGAAGGCGGCGACGGCGAAGATCAGGGCAGCCAGAGCCAGGAGCCGAGTCAGGATCAGGAGGGTCACGATTTCCACCTCATTCGGTGATGGCGGACAGACTCACTTCACTCGCTTGACAATAAAGCGGATTGCCTTGCCGTCGGTCTTCTCGATCGAGACAAGCTCCTGGCCGGTGCTGCGGGCCCAGGCCGGAATATCGGCCAGCACGCCTGGGTCGGTGGCCAAAGCCTCAATCGTGTCCCCGATGGCCACGGTCTTGACCGCCTGAGCGATCCGTACGATCGGCATCGGACAGAGCAGTCCCTTGAGGTCGAGGGTTGTGGTAGTCATTGGCAGTCTCTCCATATCCATAGCGGTGGTTTCGCATGATCAGACAAACAGGGTCACGTCGGCGTCGGCGGCAAACTCGAGAAAGGCTGCCGCACCGGCGATCTCGGCCTCGGCGATGAAATCCTCTTGCCCAAATCCGAAGACGTCCAGGGTCATCTGGCAGGCGATCATGCGCACGCCGAGCGCTACGCATGTGTCGCGCAGCTCGACCACCGAGGCCACGCCCTTGTTGGCGAAGGTCTTCTTCATCAATCCGGTGGCCATGGCGTTGAAGCCGGGGATGCTCATCATCGCCACAGGGATCGGCCATTGGATGTTTTGGAAACCTTCCGGACCGAAGGGCATCTTCATGGGCATCGCAGGGTTCCCCAGCGGCGAAACCTGAGGGTGGATTTCCTTCTGGAGCAGGGTCAGGCCATAGAAGGTGAAGAAGATTCCCACCTCCCAGCCCATGGCCGCCGCGGCGCTGCCCAGAATGAAGGGCGGGTAGGCCCAATCGAGCGTTCCCTTGCTGGCGATGATGGCCAGGCGACGGGGCTTATCGGAATTCGATTTCGACATGGTGTGCCTCCAGTGGAATGAATCAGCCTTAGGCCAGATGGTCGAGGAGCTCGACGCGCCGGGAGAGATGGTCCCGCAGGACAGCCCGCAGAAGGTCTAGCGCCTCGATGAGGCGGGGGTCGCCCAGGGTGTAGAGGACGGCCGGGCCCTGACGGGTGGCCGTGACCATTCCCCGGTCGCGCAGCACCTTCAGGTGGCGGGAGGTCAACGGCTGGCTGAGCCCGAGGGCGTTGGCCAGGTCGGTGACGTTCTTTGGGCCGTCGGCGAGCTCATACAGGATCATGATCCGCTTGGGATCGGCCAACCCCGCGCAGACGCCGGCGTGCAGAGAGTTGATTTCTTCTTCCTGGACCCTTGCCATCTCGGCCCCCGAACATGCGTCCTAATGGACGGTTATGCACATATCGGAATACATGTACATGACAGATTCTAGGGGGTGGGTGGATTTCTGTTAGTGATGGTTGTCACATATGCCGCAGGCCGGTTGTCATGCCCCGTAAACCGGTCCGGCGCATGGCGCCCGTTCCATGGGAAACAAAAGGGGGCTGTCCCAAAAGGGCGGCCCCGATTCGCGTTTTCGGGGTGGATGGCTAGAATAGGGGTATGAAGAAGAAGAATGCATATCCCGTCTTCAAGCCCTACCGGAGGGGCCAGCTGCTGTTGCCGACCGATCTGGATGAGTTGATCCCGGCGCAGCATCTGGTGCGAGTGGTAGACCGTGCGATCGAGAAGATGGACCTGACACCGCTGCTGCGGCAATACAAGGGCGGCGGCACGAGCAGCTACCATCCCAAGATGATGCTTAAGGTGCTGGTGTATGCCTATACCCAGCGGACGTACTCCAGTCGGCAGATTGCCAAGGCGCTGCGGGAGAATGTCCACTTCATGTGGCTGAGCGGGCAGAGCCGCCCGGACTTCCGGACCATCAACCGTTTCCGTGGCACCGTGATGAGGGAGGGCTTGGAAGAGGTGTTCGGGGCTGTGGTGTTGCTGCTGATTGAGGAAGGTTACGTCAAGCTAGAGAACTACTTTGTCGACGGGACCAAGGTCGAAGCCAACGCCAACCGCTATAAGGCGGTGTGGGCTAAGAATACGCAGCGGTACAAGGGGCAACTCCAAGAGAAGGTTCGGGCGTTGCTGGACGAAATCGAGCAGGTGAATGAAGCGGAGAACGAGGAGTACGGGGAACGGGATCTAGAGGAGATGGGAGAGCAGGGGCCGATCGATGCTGAGAAGCTAGAGAAGAGGATCCAAGAACTGAACGCGCGGCTCAAGCAGGGGCCGCCGGACAAGAAACTGGCCAAGGCGGTGCGGAAGCTGGAGGGGGAGTATCTGCCGCGCCAGAAGAAGTACGAAGAGCAGGAGAAGAAGCTAGGGGAACGGGGCAGCTACTCCAAGACGGACGAAGACGCCACGATGATGCGGCTGAAGGGAGACCCGCCGAACCGGGCGCAACCCAAGCCGGGATATAACGTCCACATCGGCACGGAGAACGAGTTCGTGGTGGGGTACAGCGTGCATCAGCGACCAGGGGATA
>Ga0209521_10003650_pt1 | contig 12398 bp, 12 predicted proteins | sample Rifsed19ft4_FD_184016 | JGI IMG/M metagenome (GOLD analysis project Ga0209521, IMG submission 184016) | Soil microbial communities from Rifle, Colorado, USA - sediment 19ft 4 (version 2) | ecosystem: Environmental > Terrestrial > Deep subsurface > Rock core/Sediment | place: Rifle, Colorado... | reverse complement strand
ACCAGCGGCGCTTCGACGCCGATCAAACCCAGCCAGACGCCGCCAGTGGCGGCGAGAGCTTTCCCGCCGTGGAATCCCAGGAAAGGGGTGAAGGCATGGCCTAATACCGGCGCAAGGGCTATGGGGACAAGCCCCCAATCGGCAACCCCATAGCGGCGCGCCAGAACGACCGGCAACAGGCCTTTGGCGATGTCCAGAAAGATAGCCACCAACCCAATGCGCCAGCCGCCGGCTTTCCAGGCGTTTGCTCCGCCGGGATTGCCATCGCCGTACTGGCGGACATCCGTTTTCAGCAGCAGCCGGCCTGACCAGTAAGAGAACGGTACACTCCCCAAGAGAAAGCCCAGCAAACTCCAAAGGAATAAGCTTTTCATCAAGATACCCTTCGCAGCCAATCAGGAGATACTTAGTCTATATAACAACCTTGCAGCGGAAAAGATACGGAGTTCACGATAAAGGGAACGCCAGGACTTATAATGGAGACATGGCCTCATTAGACCGCCTCGATCTGAATGAATATTGCCTCTCCAGTGGTCGAGTCGTGCAGACCGGGCCGGCTGCCTGGCGACTGGAGCTGCCGGCTGGCCCAGGCGGGAGTTACCGCCTGGCGCAGCTGGACGATTATCGCAGGCTGGCGCGGCGGGCTTTCCCCTGGCGGCCGCCGTTGAAGCTCTCGCTAAGGGCGCGCGCCTCGAGCGAGAGCATCCCCGGTACCTGGGGCTGCGGGTTGTGGAACGATCCGTTTGGCGTGGGGATTGCCCAGGGGGGCGGCTTACGCCTGCCAGCCTTACCAAACGCCGCCTGGTTCTTCTTCGCCTCGTCCCCCAATTACCTCTCGCTGCGCGATGACCTGCCAGGCCAGGGCGCGCTGGCAGCCACTTTCCGATCGCCGCGCTGGCCGTCCCCGCTGCTCCTTCTGGGGGCGCCGCTGCTACCCTTATCGCTCCTGCCCCCGGCGATGCGCTGGCTGCGCCGTTGGGCGCGGCGGATCGTGCGCCAGGATGCCGTCGACCTGCCTGTCGATCCAACAGAGTGGCATGACTATGACCTGGAATGGAGTATTGAGCAGGTCACTTTCCGCCTGGATGGTGAAATCCTCCTGGCGACCGAAGTCGTCCCGGCCGGGCCGTTGGGGCTGGTGCTGTGGGTCGATAACCAGTACGCTGCCTTACCCCCGGATGGCCGCCTGCGCTATGGCACCTTGTCCAATCCGCAACCAGCCTGGATCGAGATCGAAATTGCCGCTGCTTGACAAGGATGCCTGGCGCGTGTAAAATTACGCTGCGTTGGCGTAAGAACGGCGCACGTTAAGGCCGAGATAGCTCAGTTGGTAGAGCACGCGACTGAAAATCGCGGTGTCGCCAGTTCGATTCTGGCTCTCGGCACCTCTCGGCCTGACGGAGGGGCCGGTGTCGCAACCAGCGGATGGTTGCTTAAGCGGGTGTAGTTCAGTGGTAGAACGTCTCCTTGCCAAGGAGAAGGTCGTGGGTTCGAGTCCCATCGCCCGCTCTATGGATTGAAGATTGTGGATTGCTGATTGTGTGGTAACCAATCAGCATTCTTTTCTAAATCAACAAGCTATCCGGCGACGTGGCCAAGTGGCAAGGCAAGGGTCTGCAAAACCCTGATCACGGGTTCAAATCCCGTCGTCGCCTCTCAGGAGCGGGCTAATCACCCGCTCTGTTCCGTATAACTTCCCGGAAGTTTGGAAACTTCCTGGAAGTAAATCAAAGGATTGACGCTGCACTGAACAAGTTGTACAATATGTTCAGTAAGGAGCGTACAAGATGAGCGAAACGATTAATTTAGCTGAGGCGCGTAAGAAGTTGCCCGAGTTGACCGACCGCGCGGGTGCTGGCCACACTTACGTCGTGTCGCGTCGTGGAAGGGAGCTGGCTGTGCTGATCGGGATCGATGAATATCGGCGACTAAAGGCAATCGAGGAGCAGCAGCGACGAAAAGACTTCGACATCCTTTTAGCTCCTCCCCCTTCAGGCACACTGACCGAAGACGAAGCCAGGGATCTGGCAGTTCGGGCGGTACGTGAAGAACGCTCCCGGCGCACCCCATAAACGTCATGAAAGCAGTCATCGATACGAATGTTTATGTCTCGATACTGCTTTCCCCACGTGGTGCGGGAGCGTGGCTGATGGCGCTATGGAGCGAGCGCAAGTTTGAGATCATTATCTCCCCGGAGCTCTTCGCGGAGCTGGTTGAGGTGCTGAACAGGCATAATATTTCGCCCCACGTCGATGGACAGCGAAAGCTGGCTCTGTTTCGACGGCTACGCTTCGATGCGATCTGGACGGCCGGGACGGTGATCGCCAGCGGGGAATTACCCGACCCTGGCGATGATTTTCTGTTGACCGCTGCGTTGGAAGCAGAAGCTGAGTTCATCGTTACCTGGGACGCTCGCTTGCTTGAGCACGGGGGCAGCCGGGGAGTCCAAATCATTTCTCCAGATCAATTCATTTCTCTCATTGTCAGGATGAAATAATCGTATCAGGCAAGGGTCTTCCTAACCAAATTCCGCTTCGATCAGGCATACCGCTTTCTCAACCCCGTTTTCGGTGCGGATCCGCTCGCCGAGGGCTGAGGCTGAGGCACGCAACCCGGCATTGTCGCTTAGTTCTTTCAGAGCGGCGGCCAGCCGGCCGCGGTTCAGCTTCGGGCGGGGGATGAACGGCAGCCCAACCCCGAGTTGATCAACGCGTTGACCCCAATAGAATTGGTCGGCGATGTGGGGGATGACCAGCTGCGGCACCCCTGCCCGCAGACCAGCCGCGGTGGTGCCGAACCCGCCGTGGTGGACCACACCGGCGCAATGCGGCAATAGCCAGCTGTGTGGTAGGGACTCGGCGGCATAGACAGTTGCTGGCAAAGTCAGCTTCCTGATCCCATGCTCCCAACCTTGGACGATCGCTCGCACCCCGGCATGTTGGATCGCTTCCACAAACAGGCTAGCGTTCTCAAGCGCATCATCCTCCCCCAGGCTCATCGCTCCCAGGTTGATCAGCAACGGCGGCTCGCTTTTTTCGAGAAAGGACAGTAAGTCGGCTGGAGGCTGCCATGCACCCGGTGGTTCAGCGAACCAGAAACCCACAATGCGGTGCTGTTGATCCCAGTGTGGGTTGGGCGCGAAGACTAATGGACTGACCGGAACGAGATTCAGGCGTGTTGAAGTAAAGCCTTCCTTCCCGACAGGCGAAAGTCCTAATCGCTTGCGGATGCGGTTGAGCGGCTTGGTAGTGATCAGGGATATCAATCCATCTATAGCACCATAAATAATCCGCTTGAATAGCGGTCGCCTGGGATCATCCCAAGGGATTGCCCAGGGCATTAACGTTACACTCAGGTAGGGTAGACCTGATAGCTCGGCTTCGTTCTTACCCGCAGCTACCGCCGTGGGGACAACCACCAGGTCGGCTTTACGGCACAGAGCTAAGATATCGGCATGGGATCGCGCTAACATGTCGAAGCCGAAACGCATGCTTCGTACCAGTCCCACGAACACATTCCGAGAGCGATGGCGGATGGCAGCCACCTCCCGAGCCAGGTCGATGTCTGGACCAATCGGGGCAAACGTTATGCCGTGCGATTCGACCAGTGATCTCATAACGGGGTGAGAGGCCAGTGTGGGAACATGCCCGGCCTGGGTTAAACCCTGGGCAAGGGCGATGAAGGGCTGTACATCACCGCGCGAGCCGATGGTAGGGATCAGAATTTTCTTTTCAATCATTTAACACCAGCGTTACCGGGCAATGGTCGGAGCCGAGCACCTCGGTGTTTATGATGACGTCCTTTACCCGGCTGACAAAGCTTTGCGAGACCAGGAAATAATCCAGCCGCCAGCCAACATTGCGCGCCCGGGCGTTGAGGCGATAGGTCCACCAGGTGTACTGGACGCGCTCGGGGTAGAGCATGCGGTAAATATCCACAAAGCCATGCGCCAGGAAGTGGTCGATCCAGACGCGCTCTTCTGGCAGGAAGCCGGAGGTATTCTGGTTCTCCTTCGGGTGGCGCAGGTCGATCTCCCGGTGGGCGGTGTTGAAATCACCGCATAAGATGATTCCCTCACCCTGGGCATGCAGCGCGTCACACAGCGCCAGCAGGCGGGCGTAGAAGTCCAGCTTGTAGGGCACGCGTGCGTGGTCGTGCTGCCCGTTGGGGAAATAGATGTTGAAGAGCAGGAAGTCTAGGTAGCGGCTGGCGATCAGCCGTCCTTCAGCATCGAACTCGGGCGCGCCCAGCCCCAGGCGGGTTTCCAGTGGCGGGGTGCGCGCCAGCGTGGCAACGCCGCTGTAGCCGGGACGGGCGGCAGGGTTCCAGGCAATTTGAGCAAAGGCCTTTTCAAGCTGTTGGAGATGGGAATCCTCAAGCTGCTCGGGCCGGGCTTTGATCTCTTGCAAGCAGAGCACGTCGGGAGCATAATCCTGGACCCACGCTAACAGTCCTTTGCCCAGGGCAGCGCGCAAGCCATTCACGTTCCAGGTTGTGAGTTTCATATGATTGATTTTAACATATACAGAAATACAACCACTATGCGGGCTTAGTTAGAGATCAGATCTGTTTGCACAGCTGAAATCTAAGCCCTGGTTGCTTTATAATCTCACTATCCGGCGAACCAGTCGCTCATTTTTACGCTCGAATAGAAATGAAGTCTCACGAGACTCTGAACATCCTGGCCCTGATCCCGGCCTATAACGAAGCCCGCCGCGTCAGCACGGTGGTCACCACGGCGTGCCAGTATTTGCCAGTGCTGGTCGTGGACGATGGCTCGACGGACGACACTGCCGCCGTAGCTACTCTAAGCGGAGCGACGGTGCTGAGTCAGAGACCCAACCAGGGAAAGGGCGTGGCGCTCGAGACCGGTTTTCTCAAGGCCATCGCCGAGGGCTATGCCGCTGTGCTCACCCTGGATGCCGACGGGCAGCACGACCCGGCCGAGATCCCGAAATTTCTCCAGGCATACCAGGAGCAGGAGGTTGACTTGATCATCGGGGCGCGTGACTTCAGCCAGATCCCACCCGTGCGTCGGGTGGCCAATACTTTGGGGCGTTGGAGCTTCTCCTGGGCGGTGGGTCGGCCGGTCCAGGATAACCAGTCGGGTTACCGCCTGATCAGCCGCCGGTTGATGGAAGCCATGCTGGCCAGCCAGGAGCATGGTTTTCAGTTTGAAGTTGAGATGATCGTGGTCTGTGTTCAAAAAGGCTACGCGCTGGATTGGGTGCCCATCCGCACCATCTATGCCGGTGAGAGCAGCCATATCCAGCCTCTGCAGCACGTGGTCGAATTCACGCGCATGGTGCTGCAAACTCGCAAACGGATTAAGGGGTAGAAGCCAGCAGCGCCTGAAGCTGATAAATGGATGCCTACCAGTCGCTAATAATTTGCAGGTAATGTCAGGAGAGAAATCTTTGCCGGTAGTACAGCACCGCCAGCAGCAGCACAAACTGGATGATCGCTGAAATGATCGTAGAGAACTGGTAGTAGTAAAACATCAACAGGTTGACCATGGTGAGGTACACGAGCAAGGCGAAGTAGCTGGACCTTAACGCTTGCCGTTCACGTCCTGTCACCAGCAGCACCGCTCCAGCCATTAAAAACAGGCCGAAGAGGCCTTGAATTACCTGGAGCAAAAAAAACCAATAGACGAAGACGAAAGAAGGATTTTTTACAGACTCGATCAGGAACATGAACGTGGGGCCGATTGAACCTGGCTCGAGGCTAGAAGCGATTAATCGGCCAGGGGTGACGACTGAGGCCAACCCCATGGCGCCCAGACCAAGCGCAAGGAGGGCTCGGAAACGCGCCCGATCCAGATAGCGCGCTTCCAAAGCGAGCAGCTTCTCCTGCAAACGCTTTAAATAATCTGGCGGGGGAGGGGCGATATAGATCTGCTCTCCTTTCACGTAGTCGAGCAACTTTGCCCCCAGACTGGCCAGTTCGGGATGATCTTTCTGTGCAACTACATAGCACAGGCGCGCCTCGAGCTCCGCCCTTTCACGCGCATCCAGGTCATGGTCGAGTACATCTTCCATCATCTCCAGGGCTGCGTAGAGTTCAGCGCGTGGATGGCGGGATGGGGGGCGGTTAATCTGTAGGTACACCAGTACACAGATCAGAAAGAAGGCGTAAACGATCGGCGCGGCGGGTGGGTAGAAGTAGTCATTGCTTTGGGTGATGAACTTGCCCACCTCGTCGATAAACAGGCCTACGCCCACCCCAGCCAGGACCGCCTCTACCCAATACACCCATCGGTTGGCAAAGATCAGCGGCAGCAGGGCGGCGATGAACAACAACAGGCCACCCCACAACATGTGCGCAATATGCAGTGTACCGCTTCCCAGCTGCGGATAGCCGGTCAATTCTAAAATCAACCGGGTGAGCGAAACCGAAAGGGCAAAGCTGAGCAGGGTGAGCAGCAGGTAATCGTCCGCTTTTGGCCGTCTGACGGGCCGGCGCACGGCGTGATAATAGCGGTTCATCGTCGCCCATTATATCTGACATTACCATACGCCTGGCAATAACCTGTATCTCACCAGCCTGGTATATTCAGCTATTCATTGTTCTTACCAGCAGAATTTGCTTCCATTTGACTTTGCCTGTTCTGGACTCCCGGCAGGTAGGTCTGAAAAATTTGGGTATCGACCACCCGCAAGGTCAGGGTAATGATATGCGGCGAACTTGCCGTGCCAGCCGGATTCACCACCGTGATGGTGATTGTGCTAGTATAGATATTGGGCTTATCCCGATCGAAGTCCGTGGGGGTGATGGTGATCGATTCAGGTGTAGTTCCCTGGAGCGGTTCGACGGTGAAGAAAGTCCCCTGGGCGGTGACTTCCCAGCTCAGCGGGTCTTCGTTGCCGACGTTGAGCGGCGTCACTAGCTGGAAGGCGGGGAGCAGTTCCTGGTCGGGAATGCTGAAGGTAAAAGTCAGGTCGTCGGGTAAGTTGCCTAGTTCAGGGGGGCTGCCGGCGCTGGCCAGGTAGATCGTGTCGCTGCTGGCGACTGTCTGGCTCCCGGCGCGCAGTTCAGCGGAGACGGTGTGCTCGCCGATCCCAGCGCTGAGCTGCCAGTCGAGATTAGCCTGGAAGGGTCTCCAGGCGCTCCAGTCGCCAGCCTCATTGCGCAGGCGCATCTCCTGCCACATGCCTTCACCGTAAATGTACAGGGAGACGGAGCGGGAATCTGTGGCGGCGGCTTCCCGGTTGATGACCAGGGGATAGACATCGCTGCGAGTGCCAAAATCCTGAATCCAATAGTGGTAAAAGTCACCGCTCCCGGCGAAATAGCCAACTCCGATCTCGCGGCTGTAGTCGTTGAGAATATTGTCCCTGTGGCCTTGGCTGTCCATCCACCCGGCCATTACCGCCTCGGGGGTCTCGTAGCCAGCGCCGGCATTCTCTGCATTTGCCCCTGAGTAATAGGTTGCAATTCTTTCCCAGGTGTTACAGACATAAACCAGTTCCCCGGCCACGCGATCGTAGGTGTCGTGGTCAAAGTAGTTGTCTTGTCCCATGTCTGTCGTTTGATAGCGGGCGGCCTGGTCCAGGGATTCCGTTCGCTTGAGGGGCGGCAGATCAATTTCAGCGCGGGCCTGGTTCACCAGGTCGACCACGCGTTGTTCGTATTCGGCGTTGATGATGGGGGCGATGATGTCGCCGCACCCGGAGTAAGCTGGGGAGTGCGCCTTGAGTTGGGTAGATAGCCAAAGGTCTGGATCGGCTTGGGGCGTAGACACCATCCCCCTGGCTGATCCAGGCTGGCCACCCAAGGGAAAGAGGAGCAAGAAGAAAATTAGGCTGGCGGCAAAGCAAAAGTTCTTCATCTTATTGAATTGATCTTACATCGATGGAATTAATACATATATTCAGTATGCACAATTCCTCCCCTTTCCAACAATGGGAAAAAAGTACCCTTATCTTTGTGCGATAGCTTTCTTCGCTAATCTGTCCACGCGCTGGTTGTGACGATCGCCAGCATGACCGCGCACCCAGTGCCATTCGATGGTATGGGGTTGGATAGCGGCGTCCAGGGCTTGCCACAGGTCAACGTTCGCCAAGACGCCTCCCTTGCGCCGCCAGCCCCGCGCCCGCCAGCGCGGCAGCCACTCGGTGATGCCGCGCTGCACGTATTCCGAATCGGTGTAGAAATCGACCTGGCAGGGCTGTTTCAAGGCCGCAAACCCCTGGATCGCAGCGGTCAGCTCCATACGGTTGTTGGTTGTCTCGGGGTCGGAGCCGGAGAGCACCTTCTCGTGCTTTCCATGCCGCAACAGGGCAGCCCAGCCGCCTGGCCCGGGGTTCCCGTCGCACGCGCCGTCGCTATAGATAGTCACGCGGGGGAGTTCGGTCATGAGGGTCCTGGCTTACTCGCCACTCCGAGCGTGTAGCTCGGCGGCTGTCTCGTCCATCAGCTCCAGGGTGGCTGGAATGCGATCGGCGGTGAAGTAATAGCGGAAGACCTGGGTGCCGACTTCGCTCACCACCCAGCGCACCACGCTCCAGGAGGCGTAGCCTGGCTCGCTCTGGGCAAAGGGTAAGAGCTCCAGGGCAGCCGACCATTGGGGGTGTTCAGCGGCGTATTCTCCTAAGTGATCCAGCGTGGAAGAACGAATGGGGTACGTTCCGCTGGCGGCAATAAACCTGGCTTGATTTTCTGGGGAAGTTAGCCATTTGACCACCAGCCAGGCGGCCAATTTTTCCTCCACCGTCGCCTCAAATAAGACGAACGAAGGCCCGTAGACATCGATGACAGGTTGTTTCTCAGGCGAGGGAAACGCGAGCACGGTCCACTGGTCAGCATTGCCAGCGCGTTCAAAAGCCGTTGTTTGGAAGGAGAGATCGGCCAGCGAACCGGTGACAAATAATGCCCGGCGTGCAGCAAACTCCTCATCCGGATAGTCATCCGCTGACTGCCAGGCGCAACCGGCATCGTACAGTTCTTTCAAGTAGGTCAGGGCTGCTTCCGTTTGGGGCGTGTTAAAGCGGTAACCAGCACCCAGTGGGTCGATCACCTCTCCCCCAAAGGCGTAAATCCAGCTTAATACAGCAGACGGTGTCGTGCTCACGACCCAGCCACCCGTGCCGTCATTCTGCGGGTCAGCGTCAGTTTTATTAGCCTGGGCTGCGGAGCAGGCCTGCTCCTTAAACTCATCGGGTGAGCCTGGCGGCGCATCGAAACCCAGTTCACTGGCCCAGGTGAGGTTGTAGTAGATCAGCTGCGCCGAGCGCTGGGCGGGGAAGCTGGTTCGTTTACCATCGATGACCTCTTGCCCCCAGAAAGTGGGGTTGAAGTCGGCCTGCTCTGCGGGGGTTAACCCCCATTGAGGGTCATTTACATAAGGCTCCAGATCAGCCACGAGTCCCGGGTTGGCATCCCAATCCTGGATCTGGTAGTTGTAAGCCACTGCCAGGCTGGGGAGATCGCCGGTTAGAATCGCGTTGTCGATTTTGTCGTAGAGATCGTTGTAGTTGTCCTGATAGGCGCTCTCGACGACGATGCCGTACTCGTTTTCGGCGTTGAAGGCCTCGACCAGGGACTGGATGGCTTCCCCGGCTGGGCCAGACCAGGCGTGCCAGAAGGTCACCTTCACACCGCCCAGCGTCTCCGTATCTATCTCGATCACGGGGACCGGAGTCGGCGTGGCGGTGGCCTGGCTTACAGGGGGTGGAAAATTTGTCACGGCCGGGGTGCGGGTGGGAACCGAGCCTTGGGTTCCGGGAGCCGGTGTAACAGGAGGCGTCCCCTCACAGGCAACCAGGGCTAGAACCAGCATAAAGGCAACGTTAAGCAAAAGGGATCGCATTTCTGGAGTAAACTTCGAATTTGCGGTAAGATTGGCGCGCCGATCCTGGTGACGCCAGCGAATGTCTTGCCATTATATCAAACCCTCCTTGAACCACGCCGGAGCAAACCCAATGCCTGACCTGACTGCAGATCATTTGCCGCATTTACAGACTTACCGCCTGCCAGGCCTAGACCTGGGAGAAGGGTTCCTTTACCCGGATTACACCGGGCAGTCCGTGGTTAATATCCCGGCCAGCATCTGCCGCTGGCTGGGGGTACCAGAGATGGGGGCCACACCATTGCTTACAGAGCTCACCGTTGGGATCGGAGATGAGGTGCGGCATGTCCTGCTGGTGTTGATGGATGCCTTGTCACTGCACAGGCTGAAGCGCTGGGTTGCCAATGGAACCACCCCTGTGTGGGGTAAGTTGGCCGAGGATGGGCTACTGGTTCCGTTGACCTCGATCATGCCCAGCACCACCTCCGCTGCCCTAACCAGCCTGTGGACGGGGCGCAGCGCAGCCGAGCACGGTATCGCTGGCTATGAGCTGTGGCTGAAAGAATACGGCGTGGTAGCGAACACGATCTTACACGCTCCGATCAGCTTCCAGGGTGACGTCGGCAGCCTGAAACGCGCTGGATTCACCCCAGAGACCTTTATGAAACTGCAGACCCTTGATACTCACTTGGCGAGCTATGGGGTCCAGACCTATGCCTTCCAACACCAAAGCATCGGCCGTTCGGGCCTCTCCCAGATGTTGTTTCGGAAGGCGGAGGTAAGCACCTTCAACACCCCTGCCGACCTGTGGGTCAACCTGCGCAAGACTTTTGAAAGCCACACGCACGAGCGGAATTACTTTTGGGTCTACTGGGGAGAGGTAGACCATTTCTCTCACCTGTATGGCCCGGACGATGAACGCACGGTTGAGGAGTTTGTTAGTTTTACCGCCGCTTTCGAACGGCTATTCCTGGAACGCCTGAACGGTGCGGGGCGGGCGGACACCTTGTTCATCCTGGTCGCTGACCACGGGCAGATTGCCACTCAACCCGACCCACACTACGACCTGCGCAACCATCCCAGCCTGGTGCGTCGCCTGCACATCCTGCCGACCGGCGAAAACCGCCTGATGTACCTCTACCTGCGCCCCGGGCAGGGCGAGGCGGTGCGCGAGTATATTGAGCGGACATGGCCGAATCAGTTTGTGTTCCTGGACCCGGCTTTCGCCGTTAGCGCCGGGTTGTTAGGGCCAGGGAAGCCCCACCCTCGGCTGCACGACCGCCTGGGTGACCTGCTAGTGCTGGCACGGGGGAACGCTTATATGTGGTGGGCGAACAAAGACGATCACTTATATGGCCGCCACGGCGGCCTGTCCCCCGACGAGATGTTAGTGCCGTTTCTGGCAGTCCGGTTGGGATAATCTTACGGCAAGAAGTCCCAGGGGTTGACCTTACCGTAACTGTCGTGCAGCATTTCGAAGTGGATGTGGGGGCCGCTGGACTTGCCAGTACTGCCAATCGTTCCAATTGGCGTGCCCTGGAAAACGCCCTGTCCACAGACCACGCCGACTACGTCCATGTGGGCGTAAGCAGTTTGCCAGCCATTGCCATGGTCAATGACCACCATGTTGCCGTAGCCAAAGTTGTTCCAACCGGCGTAAACCACCACTCCATTGTCCGAAGCCCACATCGCTTCACCTAGATCCCCGTCGATGTCGATCCCGAAATGGTTGGTCGATGGCGAATAATCGTAACCAGAGAGGAAATGGGCGGCGCTGGGCCAGATGAAAGCACCGCTGCCGACTGGACCATCCATGATTGTGCCGCAAGCCCCTGGACCGATGAATTTAGCAACCCCTGGGTTGTCGCGCGTGATGCGCGGGGCGCTCCAGGTGACATACTGGCGTGAGCCGCCCGGCACGACCAGGAATGTCCCGGGGTCGATTTTTGGATTGGAAAAGTTGCCGACCGTCTCGGGGGTGAGGTGGTTGCCTGGCCAATTAATGATGTCTTCTGGCATGACGTTGTAGCCCTTGGCGACGCCGTTGAACCCTTCTCCAGCTGACCATTTGTGATAGGTGCCATCCACTGGCAAGATGTTTAACTCCTGTCCAGCGGTGAGCGCGTGCGGGTTGTCGGCCAGGACATCGTAATTCCCCCACAGGATGGTTTCAGGTTTAAGTCCAAATTTTTCGGCAATCCCGAAGACGGTGTCGCCCTTCTGTACTTCGTAGGTGATCACTTCGGTGCGAGGGCGAGTTGGGATGGTAGTGTGGACCAGGATCAGGCGGGGAATCCCGGAGAGGTAAGTGTCTCCAGTCAATACCAATGGGGGCAATTCAGGAGGCGCCGTGGTGGGCGTGGAGGTAGGCAGGGCAGCTGCCAGGACAGCCTGACCCGGGACATTGTTGGTTTGGGTATGCAAATAAAACTCGCGCATCAGCCAGACAACGAGCAGCACCGCAGCGATCGAAAGCAAGTGGGTGCCAATGCGTAGCGCAGAATCGGCCAGACCTAGGTGGGAGAGTCTTTCCAAAAGGAATAAAACACGGCTCTCACCAGCTGGTTCTGTCACTGTATCTGTTGCCGAGGCCGCTATGGGATCGCCG
>Ga0209521_10003647_pt1 | contig 12401 bp, 11 predicted proteins | sample Rifsed19ft4_FD_184016 | JGI IMG/M metagenome (GOLD analysis project Ga0209521, IMG submission 184016) | Soil microbial communities from Rifle, Colorado, USA - sediment 19ft 4 (version 2) | ecosystem: Environmental > Terrestrial > Deep subsurface > Rock core/Sediment | place: Rifle, Colorado... | reverse complement strand
TATCCCTCTCAGCGTTTTCCTTTTCCTCGTAACACTCGCGGGACGGAGTTTTCTCTGGCCCTGGATTACCGAGCCGATTGAAGCTAAAGCGGCATGGCTCAACGAGCCGTTCTTCTTCGTGCGAGTGACAATATACTATCTTCTTCTTTCGGTTGTGAGTCTCTGGTATGTCGCCGTCTCCGTCCGCCCCGATTTGGGTCTCCTCAAAGAACTCGGCAAGGCTCCTGCCTCACAATGGATTGACCGCCTGACACGGAACTGGCTGGGGTATAATGCTGAAGCGGAAAAACGCGTCAAGAGACTCTCGACACTCGTTCCGATTGTCCTCATTGCGTACGGGGCCATCTACACATTTGTCGGTTTTGATGTCGTGATGTCCCTCGATCCACATTGGTACAGCAGTCTTTACGGCTGGTTTTATATGGTTCACGCGTTCGATGCCGGCGTCGCCGCCACGATCATTGTGGCAATCCTGGCACGAAAATATTTCAACCTCCAGGAATATGTCTCCACAAGACAGTTCTACGATGTGAGCCGTCTGCTCATGGGTCTGTGCATGCTCGCGGGGGGATTCTACTGGGGCCAGTACATTACTATTTGGTACGGAAATCTCGGCGAAGAAATCGAACGCCTCCTTCTTCGCTTTGATCATTCTCCCTGGCCTGCCTTCCAATGGACAGTTATTGTGCTCCTGTACTTCTTTCCCATTGCCGTTTTCCTGAGCAGAAGCATTAAAGAGAAACCGAGAATGCTGTTGGCAATCGCATCGATAATCCTCGCAGCAAATTGGATGTATCAGTTCGTCGAAATTGCGCCTTCCCTCTGGAACGAACACGGCGTGCCTCTGGGTATTCTAGAACTTGCGGTGACTCTCGGGTTCCTGGGAATCATGGGACTAAGCTGGCTTGCGTACGCGAAACTTGTCCCGCTCGTCCCTCCATCGACTCCACCGCTGCAAGAAAAGCGCCATTAGGCATCCGCTTGATGGAATCCTCCCGTCAATCCACGAGCGCAGTTCTGCAGACATGTGACCAATGCGGCCTCCCCTATGGCCGCGGCGGTGTTGTTTCTGTCCAAAATGATGTGAGGCTCCACTTCTGCTGCTACGGGTGCTCGTTCACGCACTCAGTGCTTGGTGAACCGGGTGAAACCGCAGTGGCCGGATTGTTCCTCGCCCGCCTTGGATTCTCCGCCTTCCTCTCGATGAACATTATGGCTTTGAGTTGGGCCTTGTATGATCAACAGTGGATCGCACTTGGGATGGAACCCGAGGCACTCCCCTGGATTGAAAAACTTGTTTTCGTCCTTTCCCTCCCCGTGCTTTTCTTTGTCGGGTGGCCTTACCTGCTCACAGCCGTTCGAGAATTTCGCACATGGCGGCTCTCGATGGACAGCTTGATTGCCCTGGGATCATTTGCCGCCTTTGCATTTTCAACCTACCAGGTCTTTACGGGCGGACACACGATCTACTTCGACACTGCAACGATGACACTTGTGTTAGTCACTGCCGGACGCTATCTGGAAGCAAATGCCAAGATCCGCACGTCGACGGCAATCCGAAAGCTCATTGATCTTCAACCTGATCAAGCGAGAAGGATCCTTGGAAAGGAGGAACATCTTGTAGCTTCAAAGGAAATGCAGCCGGGTGATCACATCAAGGTTCTGGCAGGAGAGCGGATTCCCCTCGACGGTGTCGTGATCGAAGGAACGACCAGCATCAATGAAGGGACTCTGACGGGTGAATCGACACCGCTCACAAAGAAGCCTGGCGATTCCGTCTTTGCTGCAACCATGAATCAGGAAGGAGTGATCGTTGTTCGGGTAACCGCGTCAGCCGCCGAAACCGTACATGCCCATATTGTGCGACTCATGGAGGAGGCTCAACGAACGCGATCTCCCATTCAGCTGTCTGTTGACAAGATTGCCGGCCTGTTTATTCCTATCGTGATGGTTTTTTCTCTCGTAACATTTGCGGCATGGCTGCTGGCCGCAAACGCGGACACGGCGTTGTTGCACGCGTTAACTGTTCTGGTCGTCGCCTGCCCTTGTGCTTTGGGCATCGGGACACCTCTCGCCAGCGCCATTGCACTCGGCCGAGCCGCGGAGGAGGGTCTTCTTATCCGCTCCTCGGCCATCCTTGAGAGACTTGCAGAGAGCAAACACGTTGTCTTTGACAAGACTGGAACTCTCACAAAAGGGGAACCACGGTTGTGGGAACTGCGGACCACACGTTCGGAAAGAGAATTCCTCGGAGTAGTGGCTTCCCTGGAACGAAACTCGGAACACCCGCTGGGCAGAGCTGTTACTGCAAGCGCAAAAATCGATCATGTGAATTCCTTTGACGTCAGAAACGTTTCAGTCTTGCCTGGTTTTGGCATAAAAGGAGAAGTCAATATTGACGGGCGATGGGTGATGGTACAGGCAGGGAGCGCGGAATTGTTTGATGTCCATCCTGAGAACCTGAAAACACTGCAAAACGATGAACGATCCGCAACCGTCATGTATGCCGGTTGGGATGGTGCCGTTCAGGGATCGCTGGTCTTCAACGATACACTGCGGAGACACGCCTTGGACGCCATTAAAGCATTACGGGACGAGGGAATTGAAACGCATATTCTCTCCGGTGATTCTCGAACCATCACTCAATCCATTGCAGAGGCACTCTCCATCAAACACGCACACGGGAAGCTCCTGCCACAAGACAAACTGGAGATCATCCATGCGCTCAAATCGGAGGGAGTGACCGTCATGGTGGGCGATGGCATCAACGATGCCCCTGCACTTTCTGCCGCCGATGTCGGCATCACACTTGCATCGGCGACCGATATCGCCAAGGAGAGCGCCGACGTCACTATACTGGGGGATCATCTGGAGAAGATTCCGTGGCTGATTCGCTACGCCCGTCGGACGCTTGGCGTCATACGCTGGAATCTTCTGTGGGCTTTTGGCTACAATGCGGTCGGAATAGCCCTTGCTGTTTCAGGACTCCTCCAGCCCATTCTTGCCGCCGTTGCAATGGTGCTCAGCAGCGTGTTCATCGTTATCCACTCACGCCGGTTGGGATCAATGCGTCTCAATCGCTTCCCCGAATAATTCCAAGGTTTCACTCATGTCAAGCGTCCTCCCTCAGTGGATTCTCTTCAACATCTTCGTCATTATCATGCTGGCCCTCGACCTAGGAGTCTTCAATAAGACACCGCACGAAGTCAAACCAAAGGAGGCCCTTTTCTGGACCGTTGTTTGGATCGTGCAGGCGCTTCTGTTCAATCTCGGCTTATACTATTGGCAAGGTACGGGACCAGCGCTGCAGTTTCTTACCGGCTATGTGATCGAGAAATCGCTGAGTGTCGACAACATCTTTGTGTTCCTCATCATTTTCTCCTATTTCCGCGTCGAGGCCCAGTATCAGCATAAAGTCCTCTTTTGGGGAATCATCGGAGCTTTGTTGATGCGTGGAGCGTTTATTGCGGCGGGCGTGGCACTTCTCGAAAATTTCGACTGGATTATTTACGTGTTCGGCGGGTTCCTCGTGCTTACCGGGATCAAATTCGGGTTGCAGAAGAACAAGGAAATCGATCCCGGGACGAATCCCGTGTTGAAGTTGTTCCGAAAAATCGTCCCGGTAACCGACACGTTTATCAACGGAAGATTTTTTGTCAAAATCGATGGACGACGTTTTGCCACTCCGCTTTTTGTCGTCCTCATTGCCATTGAAACAACCGATCTTATTTTTGCCATCGATTCCATTCCTGCCATTCTTTCTATTACCACCGATCCGTTTATTGTCTACACTTCGAACGTGTTTGCCTTGTTGGGGCTTCGGTCACTCTTTTTCGCAGTAGCAAGCATGATGCGCTTGTTCCATTATCTTCAGTATGGCCTTGGAGTTATCCTGGCTTTCATTGGAATCAAGATGATGATTGTCACCATATATAAGATTCCCGTGGGAATTGCTCTAGGCGTCATCGCGGGTGTTCTGCTGATCTCAGTCGTTGTCTCTGTTCTACGGCCGCCAAAGGAAGAATCACCGGCAAAATCATGAACGGGGTGATCCAGGTCGATGCCAGATTGACTTTGGATAGAAGGTGAAGTACGTTCCTCCATTCCTCAAGAGCAGGCTTCATCAAGAAAAACCCCCTTTCACTCATTCATGGAGGAAGTCATGGAACAACCGAAGATTTACTTTCCGGCAGTTCTTGTAGCAGCTGTCATTCAGTTCGTTTTCGGCTGGGGGTGGTATATGGCCTTCATATCCGTATGGCAGGAAGGTAGCGGGGTCAGCATGGAGATGATGCAACAGATGACGGGTGGCGAGATGGCAATGGCGTATGCCGGCTCATTAGCGGCTTATTTTGTCGTGTACTATGTGATGGCTCATTTTGTTTCTTATACGAAGTCAACGACCGCAAAACAGGGCGCTCAAACCGGCTTCTGGTTATGGTTGGGCTTTGTTGCCACGACTCTGTTTGTCACATACAGTTACTCAATGAAACCGTTCAGCCTGTGGCTCGTTGACGCGGGCTACTGGCTCATTTCGATGATCATTGGCGGTATTCTCCTCGCAGTCTGGAAAAAGAAGGAAGCTGCTGCTTCGGCCTGACAACAATGGCGCTCTCCAAACCTGTTCTTCACCCTCCCGGCCGTCCGAACCTGCCGATGGATCCGCTTGAGCGTTATGTTCCGCTGGGGCTCAAAGGCCTCGTCTACCTCATTTTGACCGTCTATCTCATCCAAGCCGCAGATGCCTTTTATGAATATGTGCCGGGGAGACATTGGCCGTTTCTCCTCACTGCCATTCGCAACGGCATCTTCCTTTTTATCCATGAAGGCGGCCACTTTCTGTTCATGTTCTTCGGCGAAACGCTGCACATTCTGGGCGGCTCGTTCTGGCAGATTGTCTTTCCCCTTCTCTCCTTTCTTATCGCAGTCCGAAAACGCTCTCACTTCATTGCTCCCTTCGCCCTCTTTTGGGTGGGAACAAATATGATGGACGTGAGTCTCTATATGCGGGATGCCCCGATCCGTCTCCTTCCTTTGCTCGGCGGCCACAAATCGTGGCACGACTGGTGGAATCTTTTTCGCAAGTGGGACATGCTTGATTCTGCCGGGGCGGTTGCCGATCTCTTCTATTTTCTGGGACTGTTTGTAAGTATTGTCGCTGTCGGCGGAGGCATGTATCTCGCCATTCATCGTTACCTCAATCCGATCCCTTATAGAATTCCTGACGATGAAGAAGAATCCCGCGTGGTTCCGTCCCTTTTGCGGTCCACACTTCCAACCCGGCAGCCGCAACCGACGGGATCCGTTCCACCTCCCACAGCAGAAGGGGAAGAAAAGAACACGTTTGAAGGTCTGTAAGCACCTCCACATTCTCTCGGAGTCCCTATGAATGAGCGATCCAGATTTGTTCTTGCCACTTTGATGCTGTTTTCCTCCACGCTCTTGGGGCAATCCCAAAGCAACCCATCCGACTTCTACAATCGGACCGAAACCTGGATTGTGGCAAGGGACGCAATTCGCCTCTTCACGGAAATCTACTCACCGAAAGACAGAAGCGATCCCCTTCCGATGATACTGCTGCGCACTCCATACAATGTCACAAATTCAGCAAGACGCCTTGATGGATACCTGCGCGAGTTGGCCGATGAAGGGTATATCTTTGTATTCCAGGATATACGCGGCCGATACAAATCAGAAGGGACGTTTGTCATGCAGAGGAACCCCCGCAAGGACCCAAAGGGAATTGACGAAAGCACCGATACCTATGATACCATTGACTGGCTCGTGAAGAATGTCCCCGGCAACAACGGACGGGTTGGACAGCTGGGAATTTCGTACGATGGATGGCTCACGGTTATGTCGATGCTTGATCCGCATCCCGCCCTCAAGGCGGTTTCCCCTCAGGCCTCACCGGTGGATATGTGGATCGGTGATGATTTTCACCATAATGGAGCGTTTCGCTTGAGTTACGGCTTTGAATATGCATTTGCGCTTGAAGCTTCAAAGGGGGATACGTCATTCATGTTTGACAAGTATGACACGTACGAATGGTATTTGAATCTGGGTGCTTTGTCCAACGTCAATGCGAAATACTTCCGCGATAAGATCCCGACCTGGAACGACTACGTCGATCATCCCGACTATGATCAGTTTTGGAAGAATCAGACTGCAGTTCCGTATCTCAACCGCGTCACCGTCCCCACGCTTAATGTTGCCGGCTGGTGGGATCAGGAAGATTTCTATGGGCCCCTCAAGATTTATGCAGAACTCGAAAAACATGACACGGAGAACAGGAACTTCCTTGTTGTCGGCCCATGGAATCATGGCGGCTGGGCACGCGCGCGAGGAGACAACCTTGGGAATGTCGATTTCGACAGCACTGCACCGAGCCTCTATTTCCGGACAAGCATACAGGCCCCCTGGTTTGCCTATTTTCTCAAGGACAAAGGATCATTCGCAATGTCGGAAGCGCACACATTCCAGACGGGTGCAAACCAATGGAGGTCTTATGACGCCTGGCCTCCAAGGACTCACTTCACACAGAGAAGCCTCTTTTTCCACAAAGACGGAAAACTCTCATTCGATCCTCCTTCAGAACAAAGTGCGGACACATATGATGAATATGTATCCGATCCGGCCCATCCTGTTCCGTACAGGTCAAGGCCAATTGAGCCAACGTACGGCCGCGGGTCGCGCTGGTATACTTGGCTCACCGAAGATCAACGATTTGTTCATCTTCGCCCCGACGTCTTGAGCTGGGAGACGGAGACGCTCAACGAGGATGTAGTCATGACCGGAGACATCGTTGCAAATCTCTTTGCCTCAGCTTCAGGAACGGATTGCGATTGGGTGGTCAAGCTGATCGATGTGTACCCCGAATTTTACCCGAAGAGGCCTTCCATGGGCGGATACCAGCTTATGGTCGCCAATGACGTCTTTCGGGCGCGATATCGAAAAAGCTATGAGCGTCCCAAACCTCTCGTACCTGATCAGGTCACTGAATTCACAATCGACCTGCATCAGCAGGACTATCGGTTTTTAAAGGGACATAAAATAATGATCCAGGTTCAAAGCACCTGGTTCCCCGTGATTGATCGTAATCCTCAAAAGTATGTCGAAAACATTTTCAAGGCAAAGGAGTCGGATTTCAAGAAAGCAATACACAGAGTCTATCGGTCCCGGCAATTCCCTTCGCACATCAGAGTCTCAGTCATGAGGTAGGAGGATAGAACCATGAAACTATACATTCCCGTCATTGCGTTCCTGCTTGTTGCCGGATGTCAACGCCAGGAACCAGTCTCCTTCAAAGCGGAAAATATCGTCGATCTTTCCTATGCATATGATTCCACCACCATCTATTGGCCGAGCGAAAAAGGATTCGTGTTCGAAAAAGGGACGGAAGGAGTAACACCCGGAGGATATTTCTACACTGCCAACAGGTTCTGGACTCCCGAACATGGGGGGACTCACATCGATGCACCAATTCACTTTTACGAAGGACGTTGGACTGTCGATCAGATTCCTGTTGAGAAGCTTATCGGGGCGGGGATCGTTATCGATGTCTCCCAGCAGTGTTCTAACAATCGCGATTATCAAATTCAAAAATCGGACTGTGAGGAATGGGAAGAGTCAAACGGAAGGATTCCCGAAGGATCAATTGTCCTGCTCAAAACCGGATTCGGAAAATACTGGCCGGATCGTGTCCAGTATATGGGTACAAATGAAAGAGGAAATGATGCGGTTGCAAAGCTTCATTTCCCGGGGCTTCATCCGAAAGCCGCAAAGTGGTTGGCCGATGAGCGGAAGGTCAAGGTGGTGGGACTAGACACACCGAGTATCGACTACGGTCAGTCCTCGCGCTTCGAGACACATGTTGCTCTTTTTGAACGCAATGTTCCAGCGCTCGAAAATGTGGCAAATTTGGACCAGCTGCCCGCAAAAGGATTTACGGTAATTGCACTGCCGATGAAAATAAGGGGAGGCAGCGGCGGGCCGGTGCGGATTGTTGCGTTGGTGCAGTAGAGTAATTCCCGCGCAAGGGGCAGACGTGGATGCCCGCTTGAAACACGCGGGCATGACCAAGCAACAAATCGCCATATAAATTCATGCAAAAGGGGGCCTCCCCCGTGGGGGGCCGTGTCTATTCTGTCTACATTCTTGCCAGCCGTGAGAATGGGACGCTTTACGTTGGGATGACCAGCGTTCTTGCTTACCGTGTTTATCAACATAAGATCGGATTCTACGACGGATTCACAAAACGCTACGGTGTGAAAAAGCTGGTCTATTATGAATGTCATACTAATGTCTGGGAGGCTATTTATCGTGAACGAAGAATCAAAAAATGGATGAGATCCTGGAAGATTGCACTAATCGAGAAACACAATCCCGAATGGAAGGATCTTGTGGATGATGATGGAGAGATACTGCCCTTGCCGATCGAATAGTGGACGCCCCAGGAAACGCGGAGCACGATTCGATGGATGGCAAACGAATGGACGCCCGCTTAAAACCCGCGGGCGTGACCGAGGAAGGGAACGGAATGGATGCCCGCTTAGAACACGCGGGCGCGACGGAAATGAGGAAAGGGTATAAGGTCTAATGTCATTCCCGCGTCATCCCCGCGAAAGCGGGGAAGGCGGGAATCGGGTTACATCGCCACACAACGTCACAGAGAGCGAGGAAAAAGCGACATAATTGTCATTTTTCTCTCTTGACAATACGACAAAAATGTCATATTGTTCCGGTACGAGAAAGCCGGAACCATGTCCCCGCCTGCCATTCAAACACGCCAGCCGTTTTCTTCCGTCCCTGCAGCAGACACGGTCCAATCCTCGGAAAACCTTGTACATGCCTTCACCAACCCGCCTGGGAAAGTATACCTCCTGCACGGCGATCACACCGTGTTTACGCTTTCCCTCACCATGGCCTCGGTTGCTCTGACCAAAGGCACTACCATTGCCGTCGTTGACGGCGGAAACCGCTTCAATGTCCACCTGATCTCCCGCTTCGCCCGGGAACACCGGATCGATCCTGCAAAGCTGCTTGACCGCATTTTCATCTCCCGCGGATTCACCTGCTATCAAATGGAGCAAGCTCTCACACGCCGTTTGCCCGCTTTTCTGGCTTCCAAGGGATCGACCACAGCCATGATTTTCAATCCTCTTGAAACACTGTACGACGAGCAGGCACCGCTGCGTGAAGTCCGGCAGATTCTCTGCCGCGTTCTCGCTGCTCTTCAGGAGATGAAACAGCGCGGCACTTCCGTTCTCATCGCATCCGTTGACCAGACTGTCTGGCCCGAAGAGCGCAACGCCTTGTTTCAGACATTAACATCATCTATGGATCGTGTCTATCGTCTTGAGCAGGACGACCATCAGCACTATTCCATTCAGCTCGAGCGCCATTCTTCGCCTTCATCTATTCTTCCATTGAAAGGAGAAAGCACCCATGGGACGCACCGTACCGACATTCACAAATATCATCGACAGTGAGGTTGCCGGCTGGTCGAAATTCCGGCGCGGCCTGCAGCTGGAAGACCAGGAGATTTTTGATGAGGTCTTCCGCGCCGCCAAACGTCATCTTGCCACTAACTTCTATGCCATGCGCGCCATTCCCTTTGAGAGCATTATCATGTCGATCATCATCGAGCAGGGCAAGGCCATCAAAGAGCTCCGCCGGCGGCTTGTCCAGGCAAACGCTCTTGCCGCTCACGAGGAACATGCATGAAAACCGTTCTCTCGGGGTGGCTGTTTGACGTGTATCCATCAACCAACGGCATGGTTGTCTGGCTGATCGACAGTGAAGGAAGAAAACATCGCTGCACCGCGCCGTTTGTTCCTTCACTGTTCCTTCATCTGAGCCCACAGGATGTGCGGCGCGCACATACGCTTGCTGCGCGCTGCGATACCCCGCTCACCGTCACAACCACCACGCGAAAAGAACTTTACTCCGACGACGCATGGGACGTTGTACAGGTCTTCGTCCACAATCCAACCCGCTTTTCGTCCGTCGTACGATTTTTCGAACAATTCTTCCCTCATTTCGCTTTTTTTGATTCGGATCTCCTTGTTCCTCAGCTTTTTCTTTATGAAACAAACCTTTTTCCCCTTGCGTACGGCGACTATGAAATCGATCAGCATCACCGCCTCATTGCGTGGACCATCAATGACGATAATGAATCGATGGAGTATAGCCTCCCGCCGCTTTCGACCCTGTGGCTGAAAAACGGGAACAACTTTGTGCCGCCGAAATACCGCAAGCACCTGCAGTTGGAGGTCAGCTATGACGGCCGGACATATTCGCTCGAGCAGGAGAATCCGCGCGATGTTCTGGAAACGCTGAACAGGCATCTCCACCGCTGCGATCCTGACATCGTCCTTACGGAATATGGCGACTCGATCATTTTGCCCCACCTGACAGCCCTGTCGGCACGTCACAATGTTCCGTTGCTTCTGAACCGCGATGAGAATACCCCCTACTTCAGAACCAGAGAATCCAGTTTTTTCCAATACGGTAAAATCGTGCATAAAGACGGCGCATTTGAACTCGCCGGCCGCTGGCACCTCGATGAACAAAATTCCTTCACCTTTGGCGAGGCCGATCTTGACGGAGTCTTCGAGCTTGCCCGTTTGACGCAAATTCCCGTTCAACGCCAGGCCCGCGTCAGCATCGGTACATCGATGTCGTCGCTGCAGCTCTCGTGGGCTCATCGCCACCAGTACCTGATTCCGTCAAAAAAACGGGAACCCGAAGATTTTAAGTCGGCCTCCACGCTGCTTCTGGCGGACAGGGGCGGTCTTATATTTAATCCTCCCCTCGGTTACCACGAAGAAGTTGCGGAACTCGATTTTGTTTCTATGTATCCCACCATCATGGTCGAAAAAAATGTCTCCCCCGAAACAGTCAACTGCCGCTGTTGTTCAAACGCGGCTGTTCCCGAGCTCGGTTATACTATTTGCGAACGACGCGAAGGAATCGTCCCGGCCACGCTTCGGTCAGTAGTGCAAAAACGCGCCCACTATAAAAAGCTCAAACGATATTATAAGGGAAAAGACGACGCGCTCTTTCGCAAATACGACCGGCGGCAAAATGCGCTCAAATGGATGCTCGTAAGCTGTTTCGGGTACCTCGGATACAAGAACGCCCGTTTTGGAAAAATCGAAGCTCACGAATCAGTCAATGCGTTCTCGCGTGACGCCATTTTGACCGCAAAGGAACTTGCCGAACGGCGCGGCTTTCGGATGCTCCATGCCATTATCGATTGTGTCTGGCTGAAAAAACCCGACACTTCTGAGCAGGAATATGAAGAGCTATGCCGCGCAATCGCCGATCGAACGGGAATCGACATTTCACTGGAGGGAATTTATAACTGGATTCTCTTTCCTGCGTCAAAGCAGGACCCTCTCATCACAACGGCTAATCGCTATGCGGGATGGTACCGGCACGGCGATTTCAAAGTACGCGGACTCGAGACGCGCCGACGCGATACCCCTCCTTTTATAAAGACCATGCAGAAAGCAATGTTCGACCGGATGGCGCCGGCACGCACGATAACCGATGTGGAAGCGTTGGTACCGAGTCTGCTCGACATCGGTCGCAACGCCGTCGCGATGCTGAGAAGCGGAAAAGTGAACCCTATGGAGCTGGTAATGCGGCGGCACATTACGAAAGAAGCAAATGAATACGCCAACAGGAGCGTTAGTGCCGTTGTCGCAACCCTTATTGAAGAGATGGGCGTCCATCTTGCTGCCGGAGAGACCATCGAATTTATTCTCATCGATCAGTCGGGAAAGAAGAAACCGGAAAAGGCGAAACCGCTTGCCTTGTACGCCTTTGAAGACGGCTATGATATCGACTATTATACCGAATTGACACTGAAAGCTGTCGAATCGCTGCTGTCGCCGTTCGGATATACTGTCGATCGATTGAAGGCGCTCTTTCTTCCCCCGCCATTAAAATCCCGCACATCTCCCAAATCCCGGCCTGTTCAAACCGAACCGCTCTTTTCCGCACCTCACCAGCAGTCGTTATGAAGGGAACACGACCTTTCATCGGTCGCGGCGCGGGATTCAATCCCCCCAACCGCTTTGAATCTCTCAAGATGGAATCTCCACCTGCGGAATTGGCGGACTATTTTGAACTTCCCGATCCCGGTCAGAAAATTCCAACACGCTTCTATATCGATCACTCACATTCCATTCTTTCGAAGAACGACAGTCCCGATCTTGGTTTCACCTACAGTATCAACCCCTATCGCGGCTGTGAACACGGCTGTGTGTATTGTTATGCAAGACCGTCTCACGAATATCTCGGCTTTTCTTCAGGACTCGATTTCGAGTCAAAAATCATGGTGAAACTGAAAGCACCAGAGCTTCTTGCATCCGAATTCAGCAAATCCTCAT
>Ga0209521_10003635_pt1 | contig 12421 bp, 9 predicted proteins | sample Rifsed19ft4_FD_184016 | JGI IMG/M metagenome (GOLD analysis project Ga0209521, IMG submission 184016) | Soil microbial communities from Rifle, Colorado, USA - sediment 19ft 4 (version 2) | ecosystem: Environmental > Terrestrial > Deep subsurface > Rock core/Sediment | place: Rifle, Colorado... | reverse complement strand
CCGACCCGCGCTTCGGGAGCGCCTCTCGGGGGACTCAGCCGCTGGCCGACAGGTTGGACCGAACACTGATCCAGCTGCCGATCGCGCCCACCCCCAGCCCTACCCCCAGGATGATCGCCGACAGGACCCCCAGGAACTGGCTGCTCACCGCGGTCGGCATCTGGAAGACGCGCACCATGATCGGTTGGATCGGGTCCCACGCCACCGCGACCATCAGGATCGTGATCACCGCGCCGAGCAGCCCACACAGGATCCCCTCGAAGATGAACGGCCAGCGGATGAACGAGTCGCTGGCGCCGACCAGGCGCATGATCTCGATCTCGGTCGATCGGCTGTAGACCGCGATGCGGATCATGTTCACGATCATGAACAGCACGGTGAGCCCGACCAGGCCGAGCGCGGCGATCCCGGCCGTCCGAATGACGCCGATGATCCCGAGCAGCTTGTTGTAGTCGACCTGCCGGGTCGTGATGCGCTCCACTTCCGGCCGTCCGGTGAGTGCGCTGCTGACCCCCTCCGCGAAGCTCGGATCACTAAGCGAGATCTCCAGGCTGGCGTACAGCGTGATCTCGGCTCCCCCCAGGTCGAGCACCTGGCCCTGGTCTCGATACGCCTCGCGGAGTCGGTCCATGGCCATCTCCGGGCTGACGTAGGTGACCCCGGAGACGCCTTCCAGCGTGAGCACATCGGCGGTCAATGCCTCGCGCTCTGCATCCGGCAGCTGTTCCCGCAGCCTGGCTGTGACGCCGACCTTGCTCTCGATGAACTCGAGACCGCTGTTCAGCCCGCCGAGCACGATGAACAGCCCGGAGAGGAGGACGAGCATCAGCACCACCGTTGCGGTGGCCGCCAGGCTCATCATCGCGTTGCGCCAGAAGCCCTGCCAGGCGCGCACCATCGAGAACGCCACGAAGCGGACGAATCTCATCGGGCTCAGTACTCCCGTTCGTAGGCTGCGCCGAACTCGTCGCGCACCAGCCTGCCCTGCTCGAGCGCGACCACCCGCCGGCGCATGGCGTTGACGATCTCCTGGTTGTGGGTCGCCATCAGCACGGTTGTGCCCATGGCGTTGATCTGGATCAGCAGCTGGATGATCTCCCAGCTGGTGACCGGATCAAGGTTGCCGGTCGGCTCATCGGCGATCAGCATGGCCGGGTCGTGGACGAGCGCCCGCGCGATCGCGGCGCGCTGCAACTCCCCACCGGAGAGCTGCGTCGGCAGGTGGTCGTCGTGCTCGTGCAGCCCGACCAGGTTGAGGAGCTGCGGAACCCGCCGCCGGATCTCCTGGCGCGTGCCTCCGGTCACCTCCAGCGCGAAGGCGACGTTCTCGAAGACGGTCTTGGCTGGCAGGAGGCGGAAGTCCTGGAAGACGATCCCGATCCTCCGGCGCAGCCCGGGCACCTGGCTGCGCCGAATGCGGGCGAGGTCGTGGCCGGCCACCACCACGCGGCCGGCGGTGGCCAGCTGCTCGCGGATGAGGAGGCGGATGAAGGTGCTCTTGCCGGCGCCTGACGGGCCGACCAGGAAGACGAAGTCACCGGCCAGGATCGTGACGGTCACGTCCACCAGGGCGACCTTGCCGTTCGGGTAGATCATCCCGACGTCGGCCATGGTGATGACCGGCTCGCCGGTCGCCGGCCGCAGCGCGATGGGGCGGGCGAGCATGCTGGTCACGTTCCCGCCACCTGACCGATGCGCGAGCGCAGGTAGCCCTCGATGAAGGCGTCGAGATCGCCGTCGAGCACCGTCGTCGGGTTGCCCGACTCGACCCCCGTGCGAAGGTCCTTGACCATGGTGTACGGCTGCAGAACGTAGCTGCGGATCTGGTTTCCCCACCCGGCCTCGACGTGCACCCCGCGCAGTCGGGCCATCTCCACCTCCCGCTCCTCCATCTGGCGCTCCACCAGCTTGGCGCGCAGAACGGCCATCGCCCGCTCGCGATTCTGGGTCTGGCTGCGCTCGTTCTGGCAGGTCACCACGATGCCGGTCGGGAGGTGCGTGAGGCGCACCGCGCTGTCTGTCTTGTTGACATGCTGGCCGCCGGCGCCGCTGGCCCGATACGTGTCGACGCGCAGGTCCTTCTCATCGATCTCCACCGCCACGTCATCGGCGACTTCGGGCATCACCTCGACCAGGGCGAAGCTTGTGTGCCGGCGCTTCTGGGAGTCGAACGGGCTGATCCGCACCAGGCGGTGCACTCCCCGCTCGCTCTTCAGCCTCCCGTAGGCCCAGCGACCGTCGATCGCGACCGTGACGCTCTTGAGGCCCGCCTCTTCGCCCTCGGTCTGGTCGAGGATCTCGGTGCGGTAGCGGTTTCGCTCAGCCCAGCGCAGGTACATGCGCAGCAGCATCTCGGCCCAGTCCTGGCTCTCGGTGCCCCCGGCCCCCGCGTGGACCGATACGATCGACGGCCGCTCGTCATAGGGGTCCGACATGAGAAGGCGGCCCTCCATGCGCGTCCAGTCGGCGTTCAGCGCGAAGAGGTCCCGGTCGAGGTCGGCCGCCATTGCGGCTCCGCCATCGGGCTCCGCGCCGGCGAGTTCGGCAATCTCGGCAAGCGCGATGGCGCGCGCCTCGAGATCGCGCCAGCTGCCGACCTCCTCGCGCAACTCGTCCGCGCGGCGCAGCAGGGCCTGTGCGGCGGCGGGGTCGTCCCAGAGGCCGGGGTCACCTGAGCGCGAGGTCAGCTCGCTGAGCTCAACTTCCTTTGAGGGCAAGTCAAAGGCGCACCGCCGTGTCGGCCACCAGGCGCGCGAGCCGCAGCGCCTCGTCCTTAATTCCGTCCAACGGATGCCACCATCGGAAGCTCCAGTTCGGTCAAGCGCACGCTCTTGCTGCGGATCTTGGCCGGGTTCACACACGGGCAGTACGACTGACGAGCACAGGGGCCGCAGTTGCCATCGCAGTCGAGGGTCATGGCGTAACTGCAGCGCATGCAATCGCGCTCGCACAGGATGAGGTCTTCATAGGGGAGGGTGGGGTCTCTGAAGCGGGTGACCAGCGGAAGAGCGGCCGGTTGGGGGGCCGGAGCGGTCGGGGTTCCGTAGTCGGAGCCTCGGCCGGGAGCGGTCAACTGCTTCACAAGGCACTCCACTTGCGCTGAACCACGAGGTCACCGCGCCCCGCGATCCTGAGCGCCTATGGTAGCCCGTCCGTCCGAATTCGCCAACCCCCTGGTTTGGCGGATCACGCCCCGTGGCAGCGCTTGAACTTCTTCCCTGACCCGCAGTAGCACGGGTCGTTGCGACCGATCTTGGGACCGCCCATCACCTGTCGCGCCGGGCCGTTTCCCGATGCTCCACCTGCGCCGGCGGCCCCGCCGGCCGCGATGACGGCCCCGCCCTGTGCCAGATCGAGCAGGCCTTCCCGCATCTGGCGTGGCCTCGGCCCGGCCGGCTCCCGTGTCACGGTGACCCGGAAGATGGTGTGCGTCACGTCGGTGCGGATGGTTGTCTTCAGCTCGTCGAACATGCGGTAGGCCTCGACCTTGAACTCGTTGAGCGGGTCTCGCTGGCTGTAGGCGCGCAGGCCGATGCCGCGCCGCATGTCGTCGATGGCGGTGAGGTGCTCCACCCACAGCGAGTCGATGACTCGCAGCAGCACGACTCGCTCGAGCAGCAGCATGGCGGCGTCGCCGATCTCGCTTCGCTTGCGTTCGTAGGCAGACACCACCTGCGCGACCAGCTCCTCCGCGATCTGGGCGCTCTCCTGCGCCTCGTCGATGACGGCGAGCTGGGGCGGGCCGAGCGCGGGGACCATGGCCGCTATGCGCACGGTGAGCCCTTCGTGGTTCCAGTCGCCGGGAAAGTCACCGACGGTGTGCTCGTCGACCAGGGCGCGAACCTCGTCCTCGAGCATGCCGAGAAGGGTCGGGGCCAGGTCGTGCGCGCGGAGGATGCGCTCCCGCTCGTGGTAAATGGTCTCGCGCTGCCGGTTGATCACGTCGTCGTACTCCACGACGTGCTTGCGCGTATCGAAGTTGAAGCCCTCGACGCGCGACTGGGCGCCCTCGATGGTCTTGCTCACCATGCGCGATTCGAGCGCGGTCTCGTCGTTGAAGCCGAGCGTGCGCATGATCCCCTGCACGCGGTCGCTGGCGAAGCGGCGCATCAGGTCATCCTCGAGAGACAGGTAGAAGCGGCTGCTCCCCTCGTCACCCTGCCGGCCCGCGCGGCCACGCAGCTGGTTGTCGATGCGGCGGGCCTCGTGCCGTTCGGTGCCGATGATGTGCAGCCCGCCGGCGGCGATCACCCGGTCGTGATCCTCGGCGCACTGGCGCTCTGCCTCCGCGAGCGCCGCGGCAGACTGCTCGGGCGACGCGTCCAGGATGGTGACACCCTGCTTGTGGAGGAGCTCGGCGGCGAGCATCTCCGGGTTTCCGCCGAGGAGGATGTCGGTCCCGCGGCCGGCCATGTTGGTGGCGATGGTGACCGCTCCGCTGCGGCCCGCCTGCGCGATGATCTCAGCCTCCTTCTCGTGGAACTTGGCGTTGAGGACGTGGTGCTTCACGCCCCTGCGCTTCAGCATCTCGCCGAGCATCTCGCTCACCTCGACGCTGATCGTTCCGACCAGGACCGGGCGGCCCTTCTCGTGCTCCTCGACGATCTCCTCGATGACCGCCCCCCACTTTCCCTTCTGGCTCGCGAACACGAGGTCGGCGAAGTCGTCCCGGATCATCGGCTTGTTGGTCGGGATCGCCACCACCTCGAGCCCGTAGATCTTGCTGAACTCCTCCGCCTCGGTCTCGGCGGTTCCGGTCATGCCTGCGAGCTTGTGGTACATGCGGAAGTAGTTCTGGAAGGTGATGGTGGCAAGGGTGCGGGACTCGCTCTGGACCTTCACCCCCTCCTTGGCCTCTACCGCCTGGTGCAGCCCCTCGCTCCAGCGCCGGCCCGGCATGAGTCGCCCGGTGAAGTCATCGACGATGACGACTTCGCCGTCTTTGACCACGTAATCGCGGTCCCGGCGGTAGAGCGCCTCGGCCTTGAGCGCCTGTTCGAGGTGGCGCGCCATGCTGAAGTCGTTGTCGAAGAGGTTGTCGATGCCGAGCAGTCGCTCCATCTTGTCGGTGCCCGCCTCGGTGATGGCCACCTGGCGGAACTTCTCGTCGATGATGTAGTCCTCCTGGGCGCGCAGCCGCGGTACCAGCCGCGCGAATTGAAGGTACTTGTCGGCCGACTCCTCGGCGTTGCCCGAGATGATCAGCGGGGTCCGCGCTTCGTCGATCAGGATGTTGTCGACCTCGTCGACGATGGCGTAGTAGTGGCCGCGCTGCACGCGTGCCGCCAGGTCGGTGACCAGGTTGTCCCGGAGATAGTCGAAACCGTACTCGTTGTTCGTGCCATAGGTGACATCGGCGGCGTACGCCTCCGCCCGGCTGACGGGACGCAGGTTGCGGAGATGCTCGTCCGTCTGCGGGAAGTCGGGGTCGACCAGGAACGCCGCGTCGTGCTGGATGCTGCCGACACTCATCCCCAGGCGCCAGAAGACCTGCCCGATCCACTGGGCATCACGCTTGGCGAGGTAGTCGTTCACCGTCACGACGTGCACGCCGCGCCCGGTGAGTCCGTTGAGATAGGCGGCCAGCGGCGCCACGAAGGTCTTCCCCTCGCCCGTCTTCATCTCGGCGATGGCGCCGGAGTGGAGGACCATGCCCCCGACCAGCTGGACGTCGTAGTGCCGCTTGCCGAGGGCTCGACGCATCGCTTCGCGGACCGCGGCGAAGGCCTCGGGGAGGATCTCGTCGAGCGCCGCGTCGATCTGGGCGCGCTCCCGCTTGCGCTGCGCGCGACGCTCCTCGCTCAGGCGGTTCGGGTCGGAGACCGCGAGCTCGGAGCCCTCTTCGTCGGCCTCCGGCGCGACGCGCTGCTCGATCGGGATGAGCAGGTCTCCTACCGCGTCGCGCAGCCGACTGCGGAGCAGATCGGTCCTGCCGCGCAGCTCCGCATCGGTGAGGGGGGTGAACTGCGGCTCGAGCTCGTTGATCCGCGCGACCGTCGGGAGAAGCCGCTGGACCTCGCGCTCGTTCGAGTCGCCCAGCCGCGTGAGGAACTTCAACATCGGGAGGCGGAGTATAGACCGACCGACCGTCGAGCCCGAGACCGCGGCCTGGGCCTCAGCCCTCGACCGGGATTGCGGCGGCCTCCGCCTCGTCGGCACTGCTGCCGCCCCAGAAGGTCATCTCCTCGACCATGTGCACTTCGGACGAGAAGAGCGCGCCGACACTCTCGCCGCGGTGGATCCGCTTGATCGCCTCGCCGAAGAGCGGGGCGATGGAGAGGACGGTGATGCGATCGTGGATGGCCTGCGCCGGGAGCGGGATCGTGTCGGTCACGATCACCTCGGTGATCGGGCTGCTGTGGATCCGCTGCAGCGCGTCGTGCGAGAAGACGCCGTGGGTGGCGCACGAGTAGATCGCCCCGGCGCCGTCGGCGACCAGCGCATCGACCGCCTCCATCAGCGATCCGGCGGTATCGATCTCATCGTCGATGATCACTGCGGTGTGCCCGGCCACCTCGCCGATGATGTTCATCAACTCGGTCTTGTCCTCGTTGCCGACGCGCCGCTTTTCGACGATCGCCAGTGGTGCCTGCAGGATCTCCGCGAAGTTGCGAGCCCGCTTGGCGAAGCCCAGTTCGCTGACGACCACGATGTCCGGCAGGTTCTTGGCCTTGATGTAGCGCGACAGGATGTGGATGGCGGTGAGCTCGTCCACCGGGATGCTGAAGAAGCCCTGGATCTGGCCCTGGTGAAGGTCCATGGTGAGGACCCGATCGGCACCAGCCACGGTCAGCATGTCGGCGATCAGCCGCGCGGTGATGGGCACCCGCGGCTGATCCTTCTTGTCGGACCGCCCGTAGGCGTAGTACGGCATCACCGCGGTGATCCGCCCGGCACTGGCTCGCTTGAATGCGTCGATCATGATCAGCAGCTCCATGATCGAGTCGTTCACCGGGCGGCTGGTCGGCTGCACCAGGAAGACATCCTGCTCGCGGACGTTCTGCATGACGCGCACGAAGGTGTTGTCGTTGGAGAACTTGAAGACCTCGGCCTCGCCCAGCTCGGTCGCCAGGTAGCGGCAGATCAGCTGGGCCAACGGGCGGTTGGCGTTGCCGGCGTAGATGCTGAACTCGTCGGCGTACAACGTCGGTCTCCTGAGGGGAGGTCTCGCAGCCCGATTCTAGCCGCAGCGCGGGCGCGCGCGGCGGCAGATGGAGCCGGCTACTCCTCGGTGTCTGCGGGGGGTTCGTCCGGGCGGTCGTCCGGGCGGTCGTCCACGAAGACCGCGATCGACACGATCCGATCGTCAGGGTCGAGCTTCATGACCGTCACCCCACGCGAGGCGCGCCGGTAGCGATTGACGCTGCTGACCTCGGTCCGCAGGATTGTGCCGTCCTGGGTGATGAGCATCATCTCCTCGTCGTCGCGCCCGACGATGCGCACGGCGGCCACGTCGCCGGTCGCGGCATTCAGCGAGTTGGCGATGACGCCGCCGGTGCCGCGGTGTGTGACCGGGAAGTCCTGGAGCGGGGTCCGCTTGCCGTAGCCCTGCTCGGTGACGACCAGCAGTTCGGCGCCCGGCCGGACCACCTCCATCCCGATCACCTCGTCGCCGGGACGGAGGCGGATGCCGGTCACGCCACGCGTGTCGCGGCCCATCGGCCGAACCTCCTTCTCATGGAAGCGGACCGCCTTGCCCTTGGCCGTTGCCAGCACGATGTCGTCGGAGCCATCGGTCAGGCCAACCCATCGAAGCTCGTCGCCGTCGACCAGGCTGATGGCGATGAGGCCGTTGCTGCGGATCTTGGCGTACTCCGCCAGCGAGGTCTTCTTGATCATGCCGCCGCGCGAAGCCATGGCCATGTAGTGGTCGGCCTCGAACTGGGGGAGGCTGATGATGGAGCTGACGAATTCGCCCTGATCGACCTGCACCCCCGGCAGGTTGATGATCGGCAGCCCCTTGGCCTGGCGGCTCGCCTCCGGCAGGGTGTGGACCTTGGTGATGAAGACCCGCCCGCGGTTGGTGAAGAAGAGGATGTTGTCGTGCGTATTCGCGACCAGCAGGTGGCGGACCGCATCCTCCTCGCGAGTGATCATCGCCAGGCGCCCCTTGCCACCGCGCCGCTGCGACCGGAAGGTGCCGATCTGCTGTCGCTTGATGTAGCCGCGTTGGCTGAGCGTGACGACGACATCCTCGGCGGCGACCAGATCCTCCGCGGTGAGCTCCCGGTTGACGTCGGCCTGGATGCGCGTCTTGCGCTCGTCGCCGTACTTGCGCTTCAACTCCTCGAGCTCGGTGCGGATGGCTTCGAGGATCTTGCGGGGATTGGCGAGGAGGTCCTCGAGCTCGGCGATGAGCCGGATCACCTGCTCGTACTCGTCCTCGATCTTCTTGCGCTCGAGTGCAGCCAGCCGCCGCAGCTGCATCTCGAGGATCGCGTTGGCCTGCGCCTCTGAAAGCTTGAAGCGCGACATCAGCGCCGCGCGTGCTGCGTCGCTGTCGGCCGAGGCGCGGATCGTCCTGATCACCTCGTCGAGGTTGTCGAGCGCGATCTTCAACCCCTCGAGGATGTGCGCACGCTCCTGGGCGCGGGCCAGGTCGAAGGTGGTGCGTCGTCGGACGACCTCTCGGCGATACGTCACGTAGTGCTCGAGCATTCGTTTCAGGCCGAGCGTCAGCGGCTGCCCATCCACCAGCGCCAGCATGTTGGCGCTGAAGCTGCTCTGCAGCGCCGTGTGCTTGAACAGTTGCTGCATTACCGTGTGCGGCGACCCGTCCCGCTTCACCTCGATGACGATCCGCATGCCGGTTCTGTCGCTTTCGTCGCGAATGTCGCTGACATCGGTGATCCGCTTGGATCCCACCAGTTCGGCCATCTTCTCGATGAGCGTGGTCTTGTTGACCTGGTAGGGAAGCTCGGTGATCACGACCGAGATGCGCCCGCGCTCGTTCTCCTCGAAGGCGACCTGCCCGCGGATCACCACCCGGCCGCGGCCGGTGGCGTACATGTGGCGGATCACATCGACCCGCTCCTTCTCGCCGGTGAGCGAGTTGCGCTGGTCCTCGGAACGGAAGATCGTGCCGCCGGTCGGGAAGTCTGGACCCTTGACGATCTCGCACAGCTCGTCGACGGTCATCTGCGGGTTATCGATCAGGGCGATCACCGCGTCGCAGATCTCATTGAGGTTGTGCGGCGGGATGTTGGTGGCCATCCCGACGGCGATCCCGGAGCTGCCGTTGATCAGGAGGTTGGGGATGCGCGCCGGCAGGACGGTGGGCTCGCGCAGGCGGCCGTCGTAGTTCTCGACGAAGTCGACCGTGTCCTTCTCGATGTCGGCCAGCATCTCGTCGCTGATGGCCATCATCCGGGCCTCGGTGTACCGATACGCGGCCGCCGGATCCCCGTCGATCGAGCCGAAGTTGCCCTGGCCGTCAACCAGTGGATAGCGCAGGCTGAAGTCCTGCGCCAGCCGCACCAGGGCGTCATACAGCGCGACATCGCCGTGCGGGTGGTACTTGGCCAGCGCGTCGCCGACCACCCCGGCACTCTTCCGATAGCCCGACGTCGAGCGCAGGCCCATCTCGTGCATGGTGTAGAGGATTCGCCGATGCACCGGCTTCAGGCCGTCGCGCACGTCGGGCAGCGCACGCGCCACGATGACGCTCATGGCGTAATCGATGTACGCCGAGCGCATCTCGTCCTCGATCGCCACGCGGCGGATGATCCCGAGCCGCTGCATCTCCATCGGTCTGTTGTCTACCTCGTCGCTGCTGTCGTGTATGTCGCGAAGATCATTCGGACGGTGCCCCGGGGGCGGTCACCTCGGCCGGCATCCCGTAGCGAGCCTTGAGCGCCACCTTCTCCGACGGGCTTGCGCCCAGGAAGCGACCCTCGGCCTCGGCGATGATCCGGTCGTCGGCACCCCTAACCTCGCCGCGCACGCGGTAGAGGCGCCGCCTCCGCTCGGTCACCCAGCCGCGCGCGCGGAGCTCCTCGCCGGGGTTGGCCGATGATCGATAGCGGATCGCCATCTCGGCGGTGACCGCCCACGAGTCGTAGCTCGACGGCGCCCAGGCCATCACCTCGTCGAGCAGCGTAGCCAGGATCCCGCCGTGTACCTTCTCTTCCCAACCGACGAATCGCGGATCGGCCACCCAGGTGGTTGCAGCCGCGCCGTCCTCGAGCTCGATCTCCAGGTGCATGCCGATCGGGTTTGCCCCGCCGCAGGCAAAGCAGTTGTGGTCGGCGAAGGCATAGCGCGTTCCGCCACGCGAGGCATCGTTGCGGGAGCCGCCACGCGGCGCGCGGCCGGCACCGGTCGAGGCGGTCACCAGGAGTCTTCCTCGTCGCCCCAGAATCCGCCCTCGAAATCGTCTCGCGAGCGGCGCAGGCAGTTGTCGGCGATGGCGAGGGCGAACGCGTGGCTGACGGCGTACCCGTCTCGGAGGAAATTGACCGCTTCGCGGCGGTCGCCGATCCCATTGGCCTCCAGGAGTGCGCACCAGTCCTCGAGCTTGCGCCCGGTCTTCCCCTCGACCTGTCGGATATCGGCGATGTGTCGGCTAGGCATTCGGTTGCCTCGTTCTCCAGTTGGCTAGATATCCAGGTTGCGAACCTTGCGCGCCTCTGCGCGTATGAAGTCCCGGCGCGGCTCCACTCGTTCGCCCATGAGCGTGCTGAACACGTCATCAGCCTCCGCGGCGTCCCCGACCGAGATCTGCAGCAGTGTGCGGGTATCGGGGTTCATGGTCGTCTCCCACAGTTGTTCGGGGTTCATCTCGCCGAGCCCCTTGAATCGCTGCACACTGACGTTCTTGGTCTTCCCCGCGCGCGAGAGCTCTTTCACGGCAGTCTCGCGCTCCTTCTCATCCTTCGCGTACCGGGTCACCTTGCCGGTGCTGACCCGGTAGAGCGGCGGCTGGCAGAGGTACAGGTACCCGTTCTCGATCACCTCCGGCATGTGCCGGAAGAAGAAGGTGAGCAGCAGCGTACTGATATGCGCACCGTCCACGTCGGCGTCAGACAGGAGGCAGATGCGGTGGTAGCGCAGCTTGGCGATGTCGAACTGGTCACCGATGCCTGCGCCGAGGGCGATGATCAGCGGCCGGATGTTCTCGCTCGACAGGACCCGATCGAGGCGCGCCTTCTCGACGTTCAGCAGCTTGCCGCGCAGCGGCAGGACCGCCTGTGAGCGTCGATCTCGCCCCTGCTTGGCAGAACCGCCGGCCGAGTCGCCCTCGACGATGTAGAGCTCGCTTCGCGCGGGGTCGCGCTCCTGGCAGTCGGCCAGCTTGCCCGGCAGCGCCATGCCGTCGAGCGCGCCCTTGCGAATGACCAGGTCGCGAGCCTTGCGCGCGGCCTCGCGGGCGCGCGCGGCGGTGAGCGACTTCTCGATGATCCGGCGACCGTCGGCTGGGTTCTCTTCGAGGTGCTGGATGATCCCGTCGGTCACCGCTGTCTGCACCGCGCCCTTGACGTCGGCGTTGCCGAGCTTCGCCTTCGTCTGACCCTCGAACTGCGGGTCGGTGAGCTTGACGCTGATCACCGCGGTCAGCCCTTCCCGAACGTCCTCGCCCGACAGGTTGGCGTCCTTTTCCGAGAGGACGCCGGCCTTGCGCGCCCAGTCGTTGAGCGAGCCGGTCAGGGCGGCACGGAACCCGGTGACGTGCGTCCCACCATCCACCGTGTGAATGTTGTTGGCGAAGGCGAGCACGTTTTCGGCGAAGCCGTCGTTGTACTGGAGCGCCACCTCGACGCTCGTCGTGTCGACCATCCGCTCAACGTGCATCGGCTGGTGGTTGAGCACGCCTCGGCGCCGGTTCAGGTGCCGCACGAAGCTGATCACGCCGCCTTCGAAGTAGAGGTTCTTCTCACGGTCGGTGCGCCGGTCGCGGAGGCAGATCCAGAGCCCCTTGTTGAGGTACGCGGATTCGCGCATCCGCGTGGCGATCAGGTCCCAGGAGAAGTCGAGCGTCTCGAACATCTCGGGATCCGGCTGGAAGGTGGTGCGGGTCCCGTGCTGGCGATCCCACCCAGGCGTGAGACCGCGGTTCGCCTCCGCCGCGCCGCCCTGCTGGCGGACCGCGGAGGTGGGCTTGCCCCGCGAGTATTCCTGGGACCAGCGCTTCCCGTCGCGCAGCACCTCCACGCGCATCTTCGACGAGAGTGCATTGACCACGCTCACGCCGACGCCGTGGAGACCGCCCGACACCTTGTAGCCGCCACCGCCGAACTTGCCGCCGGCGTGCAGCACGGTATGCACCACCTCCAGCGCGTCCTTGCCCGAGGAGTGCTTGCCGACCGGGATCCCACGCCCGTCGTCCACCACTTCGACCTGCCCGTCGGTGTGCAGCGTGACCTCGATCCGCGTGGCGACCGACGCCATCGCCTCGTCGATGCTGTTGTCCACCACCTCCCAG
>Ga0209521_10003634_pt1 | contig 12430 bp, 12 predicted proteins | sample Rifsed19ft4_FD_184016 | JGI IMG/M metagenome (GOLD analysis project Ga0209521, IMG submission 184016) | Soil microbial communities from Rifle, Colorado, USA - sediment 19ft 4 (version 2) | ecosystem: Environmental > Terrestrial > Deep subsurface > Rock core/Sediment | place: Rifle, Colorado... | reverse complement strand
GGCCATCCACGTCTTAGCATTGGATGCGCGTGAAACCGTGGATGGCCGGGACAAGCCCGGCCATGACGAAGTCTCGTGTTTGACTGAACTCCTAAAGTTCTACAGTCGTTCAAGGATTTTCGCGGCGGTGCTCTCCACCGCGACACCGGGAGAGTCCTCGACATTGAGCGCTTTCACCACGCCGTCCTCGACCAGCGCCGCATAGCGCTTGGAGCGGGTGCCGAGGCCGACCCCGCTCCCGTCAAAATCCATGCCGATCTTCTTGGTGAACTCGGCGTTGCCGTCCGAAAGGAACAGCACCTTGCCCTTGCCGCCCGAGGCTTCCGCCCAGGCGCCGAGCACGAAGGGATCGTTCACGGCGACGCAAGCCACGGTATCGATGCCCTCTTTCTTGAACTCGTCGGCGCTCTCGATGAAGCCCGGAAGGTGCTTGAGATGACAGGTGGGAGTGAAGGCGCCAGGCACCGCGAACAGCACGACCTTCTTGCCGCCGAACAATTCGCCCGTGGTCATTGTCTTTATTCCATCAGGCTCCATGATCCTGAAGGTGGCCTCGGGAAGACGGTCTCCTATCGCGATGGCCATCGGTACTCTCCCTGAACTCTCGTGTTGCCCGGCACCATACCTGCTCTATCAAGTGCGGGAAAGCGGGGGGCCTCACCCTTCGAGACGGCCGCGTTCCGCGGCCTCCTCAGGATGAGGAGGAGATTCCTCATGGTGAGGAGCGCCGCTTGGCGGCGCGTCTCGAACCATGAGGCCCCTTACTCCGCCGTCCACATGGTCTCGGTCGAACCCTGGTCGGACACCAAGGTCAGGGCCAAGGTCTTGCCCTTGACGGCAGCCGATTCCGACGGCGAGGCAAAGATGACGGCGAAGCGCTGCCTGCCATCGGCAAGGGGGCCGGGCTCCGGCACCGGAACAAAGACATCGCCCCCATCGATGAAGAGATCGGTCCCGGTCGCGCCGGGGGGAAAGAGAGCATTGACGACAAGCTTAGGCGCGTCGCCATCGAGCTTGGCCTCGACGCCGCTCACTTCAGGCAAGGCGCCCGACTTGGCCGGCTTCGGCACGCGCGCGAGGAAGTTCTCAAGCAAGAGCGCATCGCCCTTCCCCGCATCTGCAGCAAGCGCAAGGCCGAGGTTCACATCGTTCGGAATGCAGAGATCCTTGCAGAGACCGTAAGCGAACGCGAGCTTCAGCTCGATCGGCTCACCTTCCCGTTCGGGCGTGAGCCTGACGGGAAATACGACCTCGTCGTCATAACCGATCGCCATGCCGTTCGCGTCGGCAAAGCGGTGGGGCGCGGGATAAAGCAGCTCGGCATGCTTCAAATTCTTCGATCCCGCCCAGTCGAAACTCGGCGGCACGCCGGAATCGCCAGGGTTCTTCCAATAGGTCTTCCAGCCGGGATTCATGCGGAGTTGGACGCCGGCAAGGAGCGTGGGCTTGCCGTCAAGATCGACCGTGCCCGACACGAGCCGCACCTTGGAACTGGTCGAAGCGATCCAAGGGGACGCGCTCGCAACTGCGCCGAGAGCGGCGCCCGCGGCGGCCATGCCCAAGATTGCGCTAACGGCGAGCGTAACGGGAAAGGGCGCGGCGATGCGCTGAAAAAAGGCAAATCCCATCGTCATGTCCCAAGAAGCGAACTTCGGGGCGCAACTCTAGCGGCAGGAAGCGCGCGGCGCGACTTGAAGCAAAGATAAAAGCGTCACTCTTTCGTGAGGCGCAAGCGGCGAAAATGCCTCGCTCCGCGTTAATCGAGCAATGGCCCTTCCCTGGGCGTAGAACTGCTGTAGTCTGTTGCAATGTCAGCTCGTAGCTCAAAGACAAAGCCGCAACGCGAAGGCTATCTCGACGGCCAATTGCTCATCGCCATGCCGGCCATGGGCGATCCGCGCTTCGCGCGCTCGGTCATCTATATGTGCGCACACTCGGCCGACGGCGCCATGGGCATCATCATCAACCAGCGTGCGCCCAATATCGATTTCACCGAGCTGTTGGAGCAGCTCAACATCGTGCCGCCGCAAGACCGCATCAGGCTGCCCACCGGTCTGCATGCCATGGCCGTGCATCTCGGCGGTCCGGTCGAAACGGGGCGCGGCTTCGTGCTGCACAGCGCCGACTATTTCAAGTCCGAGAGTACGCTGCCCATCGACGAAAGCGTCTGTCTCACCGCGACCATCGACATCTTGCGCGATATCGCCAAGGGCACGGGCCCCGACAAGGCGCTGCTTGCGCTCGGCTATGCCGGCTGGGCGCCGGGCCAGCTCGAAAGCGAGATCCACGCTAATGGCTGGCTCAATTGCGCGGCGGACCCGGAGCTGATCTTCGATCCCAAGGTCGACCGCAAATATTCGCGCGCCTTGAACAAGATCGGGATCGATCCGATCCGCCTCGTCAACGATTCAGGCCACGCTTAGGAAGCGGACGGCACCGTGCCGGGTCCGGGTAGAGCGGGCAGCGGCGCGGGGCCTCCCACCTGCACTTCCAACCCCTTGGGCGCCTGGGGCTCGGCCGGCGCGCGGGCGCGCTCGCGCTCGCGGCGCTTGCGGTGACTGGCGAGCGCGGCGAGCAGGCTCGCCACGTCCTTGGCCGCCATCGGCTCGCCGTAATAATAGCCCTGGCCGTATTCGCAGCCGATCGAGCGGAGATAGCTCGCGTCAGCCTGCGTTTCGACGCCTTCGGCCACCACCTCTTTGCCGAGCTCGTGCGCGAGCGCTATGACCGAGCGGAGAATCAGCGGGGTCGAGCCGTCGAGCCCGCTGTCGCGGACCAGCGAGCGGTCCACCTTGATGGTGTCGCACGGGAAGCGGTGCAAATAGCTCAGCGAGCTATAGCCGGTGCCGAAGTCGTCGAGCGCGAGGCTGGCGCCGAAGGTCTTGAGCCAGGTGAGAATCTCTACCGCACGCTCGGGATTCTCCATAACCAGCGACTCGGTGATCTCGAGCTTCAGCGTCCCCTTGGGCACCGCCTCGCGCGCGAGCATCAGCCTGATCTCCTGCACCATGTCCTGGCGGAAGAGCTGGCGGCTCGACACATTGACGCTGACGAAGAGCGGATCGCGGTCGCGCGGCAGCAATTTGTGCCAGCGTCCCGCCTCCTCGAGCGCCTGTCCCAGGACATAGCTGCCGAGCTCGACGATGAGCCCGGACTCCTCGGCGAGCGGGATGAAGTCCTCGGCGCCGAGCCGTCCCCGCGTCGGATGGTCCCAGCGCAGCAGGGCCTCGAAGCCGGCGAGCTGGTTGGAGGCGAGCCGGGTGATGGGCTGGTAGAGCACGGCGATCTGCTGCCGCTCGAGCGCCTTTCTTAGATCGCTTTCGAGCGGAAGCTTGCTCTCGTCCTCGCCCCGCATGGCGGGATTGAAGATCTCGATGCGGTCGGCGCCGCCGCGCTTGGCTCTCAGCATGGCCAGCTCGCCTTCGCGCAGCATCTCCTGAGCCGTCGCCTGGGTCCCATCATGCACGACGATGCCGATCGAGGCGGTGAGGATGATCTCCTTGGCGCTGATCTTCATCGGCGTCCGCAGCGCGCGCCTGACCCGCTCGGCGAGCGTCGCCACATGATGCGGGTCGGACTCTGAGATCAGGAGAATGGCGAACTGATCGCCGCCCAGGCGGGCGAGCGTGTCCTGGGGATTGAGGTGACGGCTCAGCCTGCGGCCGAGCGTAAGCAGCATGCTGTCGCCGACGACGAGGCCGAAGCTCTTGTTCACATTCTTGAAGCGGTCGATGTCGATGAAAAGTACGGTGGGACGGTTGGCCTGGCCCTCGCGGGCGCGGGTGATGCCCCCTTGCAGGCGATCCATGAACAGCTCGCGGTTGGGAAGGCCGGTAAGGCTGTCATGCACCGCGTCGTGGATCAGCCGCTCATAGGAGCGCTTCAGGTTGGTCACGTCGCGCAGCAAGCCGGTGCAGCGAAGGAGCCGCGCGTTCTCGCTCGGTGTGGCGTGGGCGTGGAGGTCATACCAAAGATAGGTGCCGTCGTGGCGTCGCAGGCGGAAATCGATTTGCAAGTCGCCGCCTTGCTTCTCCTGTAGCGACCACAGCATGAGCCGGAAGCGCTCGCGGTCGGAATTGTGCATGTGCTGAAGAAAGTCATCGACCGCCACGTTGAGGGCGCCAGGCTCGAGCCCAAGCTCCTGCTCCACCTCGTTCGCCACGGTGATCTGGTCCCTGCCGGCGTACCACTGGAAGACATGGGCGCCGGAGCCGTCCACGGCGAGCGACTTCATCTGCACGAGGCTCGGCGGGCCGAGGCTTAAGGGTGCGCCACCGGAGCGGAAGGCGAATTGCGTCACGGTGAAGCCGAGCAGCACGAGAATCAGCACGAGGCCCGCGACAAGCCCCGAGACGACGAGGTCGCCGGACAACTTGCCGAGCACGATCATGGCGGCGCCGAACAGCCATACGACGAGCAGCATCCAGCTTGGAATGAGTGAAAGCGCCCGGTCCTGTCCACGCAGCGCAAAATAGGCGATGAGGCCGGTGCCGACGCCGGCGATGGCCACGAGCGAAGCGCGCGCCAAGCCCGAGGCAAAGGCCGGATCGACAATGGCGACGAGGATGAGTCCAAACTGAACCGCGATCCAGCCCCAGAACAAGGTCCTGATCCAACCGTGCCAAAGCCCAATACGGAGAAAGGCATAGAGGAAGAGCACTAAGCTCGCGGCGAGCCCCGCTTCCGCAGCCGCGCGGTAGAGCGCCGTGCGGTCGGGACCTATTGGGAAGATCTTGTTCCAGAAGCCAAAATCGACGCAGAAATAGGCGAGGGCCGCCCAAGCCACGAGCGCGGTCGCCGGGAAGATAGCCCGGTGGTTGGCGGCGAAAATCGCGGTGAGGAAGATGGCAAGCAGCCCGGTGATGCCGAGCAGCACGCCATTGAACAACATGCGATCCTGCTGCTTAGCCTGATAGGCATTGGGGTCCCACAGATTGAGCCGCGGCACCTGCTGCGAGCTCATCTCGGCGGCGAAGGTGACGGTCTGGCCGGGCTCCAGGTTCAGCCGGAACATGTCGGCGCGGTCGCTCTTCAGCGTCTCGGGGCGGAAGCCGAGCGACGGGGTAACGGCCGCGATGCGGGGGGCATCGAGGATGGGCCAGAACACGCGCGAATCGGCGAGCGTATAGCGCGACGCGACCAGCCAGCGCACGATGCGCTCGGACGTCGGATTGGACAGGGCAAAGACGAGCCAGCCCGGATTGGTGCCGGGGATGGAGGCGGCAACCGCCATGCGGCCGATATAGCCGTCGGGGCCGGGCGCCGTCTCGATTTGCAGCCGGTCGCCGCGGCCTTCATAGAGCTCGCCCTTGGCGGTGATGTCGATCTTTTCCAGATTGGGCTCGACCGGGATCGCCTCAATGGCGTGAGCGTGGGCCGCAGACAAGAGGAGACCGGCGGCGACGATGGCGCAAGCGAGCGCAGCCGTCCGCCCGCCTCGATGCCAGGAAGGCGCCGCTTCACCTCGTACTGAGGCGCTCAACTCCGCCATTCCTCCCCCGTCTTCCTTGCCGCTTGCGATGCGCGCGGCTTACCGGCGCGTATCGGTGTCAAGCAGCGCGTAAAGCAGATGGTCCTGCCAAACGCCGTTGATCCGCAAATAGCGACGCGCGAGTCCCTCGCGCTTGAAACCCGTCTTCTCCAGGAGCTTGATCGAGGCTGCATTGCTCGGCAGGCACGCCGCCTCCAGCCGGTGCAACTCTAGCGAATCGAACACGAACGGGGTAACAGCCCGGATGGCAGCCGTCATATAGCCTTGCTGGGCGTATTTGGCGCCGATCCAATAGCCGAGCGTGCAGGACTGGGTCACGCCGCGCCGCACGTTGCACAGCGTAAGGCCGCCGACCATCGCGCCGTTCGAGGCGGCGAAGATGAAAAGCGCATAGCCCACATCCTCGCGGAGGTCGCGCAAATAGTGACGAACGCGCCGGCGAAACGAGGCGCGGGAAAGTTCGTCGGAGGCCCATAGCGGCTCCCACGGCGTCAGAAACTCGCGGCTCGCAGCCCTAAGCTCAGCCCAAGCGGGGAAGTCGGACATCTGCGGCGTACGCAACATGACATGCTCGGACTCGATGACCGGCCCAAGATCGCTCGGGGATGCGGTTCGCAATAGCGCCATGGCTTTACGGCATTCCCTCTCAAGCGGCCCTGATGGATGGAACAGTGAATTTCTCCGCCACCCGGTCGAATCTTGCAACATGAAGAATGGGCCCAACCGTGGCAAGGCTGGCCGGCGAGGCGAGCATGCGCTCAACCAAGGCTTGCAGGTCGTTAGCCTCGACGTTTTCCACCTTCTCGATCAGCTCCTCGGTCGACAGCGGGCGGCCATGGATCAGGATCTGGCGGGCGAGCTGCTCGACGCGCGCGCTTGAGCTCTCAAGCCCCGCCAGGAGCCCCATCTTGAGTTGGGCCTTGACGCGGGCGATCTCGTCGGGGCGGAAGCCTTCCTCGGCAGCCTTGACCAGCTCGTCACGGATCACCGCGAACAGCTCATGCGCGCGATCGGGGCCGCCAGCGGCGTGGATGGTGAACATGCCGCTGTCGGAAAGCCCGCTTGAGAAGGCATAGATGGCGTAGCACAGCCCGCGCCGCTCGCGCACTTCCTGGAAGAGGCGCGAGGACATGCCGCCGCCCAGGGCACCGGCGCAAATCTGCGCGGTGAAATAGTCGGCATGGCGGTAGGGCGTCCCCTCGAAGGCAAGCACGACATGGGTCTGCTCGAAGGGCTTCGCCGAGCGCCTGACGCCCCCTGAATAAAGAGCACTTTCCGGCTCTGGCGCCGCCTCGGTATCGAAGGAGCCAAGCCAGCGCTCAGCTTCGGCGACGAGCGCCTTGTGATCGACGGCGCCGGCGGCCGCCAGCACCATGTTGGGGCCGTGATAATGGGCGGAAAGATAGGCGCCGAGATGGGCGCGCTTGAAGCGGCCCACGCTTTCCACCGTGCCGAGGATCGACCTGCCGACGGGCTGGTCGGGGAAGGCCGCCTCCTGCACCAGGTCGAAAGCGATGTCCTCGGGTGAGTCCATGGCGGCCGCGATCTCCTGCAGGATCACGTCGCGCTCGCGGGCAAGCTCGGTGCGATCGAAGCGCGGGGCTAGGATGATGTCGCTCAAGATATCGAGCGCGAGCGGCATGTCCTTGCGCAGCACGCGCGCGTAATAGGTGGTGGAGTCGACGCCGGTCGCGGCATTGAGCTCGCCGCCGACTGCCTCGATCTCTTCGGCGATATCCTTGGCGCTCCGGCGCGCCGTCCCTTTGAAGGCCATGTGCTCGAGGAAATGGGCGACGCCATGCTCGCCAAGCGCTTCGCTCCGGCTCCCGGCACCGATCCAGATGCCGAGGGAGACGGTCTCGACCTCGGCCATGGCGTGACTGACTACCGTCAGGCCATTGGCTAGCGTTGACCGCTCAATGCTCACGCGCGCACCTCGGCCCGGCGCCCGCGGGAGGGCGCGTTCTTTCCCTGCGCGCGAGCATGTGTCTCGATGAAGCTGGCAACGGCGCCGACCTCGTTGGGGAGGAAGGCGCAGCGCTCGTGCTGGCCGAGCCTTAGCCTTAAGCGCTCGGGCTGCTCGGGCACGCGGCCGCAAGCCCGCTCGACGGACTCGGGAAACTTGGCGGGATGGGCCGTGGACAGCACGACCATGGGTGCGGCTCCAAGGCCGCTCTCCGCCCGCGCCGCCGCCACGGCAACCGCGGTATGGGGATCGATAAGCATGCCCGTCTCGTCCAGGAGCCCGCGAATGGTCATCTCCGTCTCAGGCTCGCCGATGGCATGCGCCGCGAACAGCTCACGCAAGCCGGCAAGCTCGGTCTCGCTCAGGCGGAAAGCCCCCGTCTTGCGCAGCTCCTCCATGAGCGCCCTTACCCGCGCGGCGTCGCGCCCGGCGAGCTCGAACAGAAGGCGCTCGAAATTGCTCGCAAGCTGGATGTCCATGCTCGGGCTAGAGGTGGCGATCACGCTTCTAGGCTCATAAACCCCGGAGCTTAGGGCGCGAACGAGACTGTCATTGAGGTTCGTGGCAATAACGAGGCGCGCGACCGGCAAGCCCATCGCGCGCGCCGCGTAACCCGCGAAAATATCACCGAAATTTCCAGTGGGCACGGTGAAGGCGACGGCCCGGTAGGGAGCGCCCAAGCTGACGCCCGCGGTGAAGTAGTAAGCGATCTGGGCGAGGATCCGCGCGAAGTTGATGGAGTTGATCCCGGTCAGCTCGAGCCGGTCTCTGAGAGACATGTCGCCGAACAGCGCCTTCACGATGTTCTGGCAGTCGTCGAAGGTGCCTTCGACGGCGATGTTGTGGACGTTCTCTTCGCTGGCGGTCGTCATCTGGCGCCGCTGCACGTCGCTGATGCGCCCCTTCGGATGCAGAATGAAAATGTCGATCGCCTCGAGCCCGCGAAACGCCTCGATGGCCGCAGCGCCGGTATCGCCTGACGTCGCCCCGATCACCGTCGCATGCGCACCTTTCCGTAAGAGCGCACGGTTCATCAGCCGCGCCACCACCTGCATGGCGAGGTCCTTGAAGGCGAGCGTCGGCCCATGAAACAGCTCGAGGATGAAAGTGTTCGGCGCGATCTGCCGCAACGGCGCGACCGCAGGGTGATGGAAGCTGCCATAAGCCTCTTCCAGCACGGTTTCGAGGTCGGCAAGGCAGGGATCGCCTTCGAGATAGGGACGCATGACACGATAGGCGGCGTCGGCATAATCGAGGCCGGCCAGCCCGGCGATCGCGTCGGGCTGAAGCTTGGGCCAGGCTTCCGGCAGGTAAAGTCCGCCGTCGCGGGCAAGCGCGGCAAGGAGCGCGCCTTCAAAGGAAAGCGCCGGCGCTTCACCGCGCGTTGAGACAAACTTCAAGACAGGCCTCTTGGGGCAGGAAATGGGGGCTTTGTCGTGGGTGACCCTAGCGGGCGGAGAGTTCGCCCGCAACAGGACCAAGGCCTCATCCTAAAGGGGTGGCCGCCGGTAAAGGCTCCGTACGTAAAGTCCGTAGACGATGAGGAGACCGGCGGCGAGGAGGAACCAGGTGATGGCGTATTGCAGATGGTTATTGGGGATCTCCAGCCGCGTCTGACCGCCTTCAGGCCAGCCACCGGGGAACTCGCTCTTATCCGCCTCGAGGAAGAAGGGCGCCACTTCGGTCGTGCCGCCTGGGAACATCGACCGCGCCATGCCGGCAAGATCGCGCCAGAACCAGCGATTGACCTTGGGCTCGTTATCGGGCGTGAAGACGGTTTGGGTTTCCGGGGTGCGCACGATCCCGGTGACGGTAACCACGTTCTCGACCTGTCCGAGGGCGCGGGCGGAGGGGTCTTTCAGCTCGTCAGGCACGAAGCCGCGATCGACAAGAACCACATCGCCGTCTTCGGTCTCGAGCGGCGTGATGACATGCCAGCCGACCCTCCCCTCCGAGACGGCGTAGAGATAAAGCTCCTTGGCGTGGTGGAAGCGGCCATCGACGCGGACGCGGTAATAGCTCGGATCGCGCCCCTCGCCAGCAAGCGCGACCGCGTCCTCAAGGGTGATGGGCGGGCCTTTGGTGCGCGCCTCGATCTGCGCGATCAGCCCTTGTTTCCACTCGAGCCGCTTGAGCTGCCAGACGCCAAGCCCGATGAGCACGGCAAGGGCGGCAAGCATCAGCGCCGTGAGCCCGACCAGGCTTTTCGTCTGCATCAGGGCCAGCCTTACTCGGAGGCGAGCTTGCCCGGTTCGGCTTTGTGCCTGAACTGGAGGGCAATGAGCGCGCCCTTGAAGGACCGAAGCAGGACGAGCGGCAGGAGGATGGCGAGCGGGCCCCAAACGGCAGCGTGCAGCCAATAAGGCGGGGCGTAACGCATCTCGGTGAACAGCGCGAGGCCCGTGACGATGAACCCGGTCACCAGGATGACAAAGACGGCAGGCCCGTCGCCTGAATCGGCGAAGCTATAGTCGAGGCCGCACACGTTGCATTTGGGGGCGAGCGTGAGATAGCCGGAATAAAGCTTGCCGCGGTGGCAAGATGGGCAACGCCCGGCGATCCCGGCCCATAAGGTCGAGCCGAAGGACGGAACGTCCCCTCGCTTCTGCCCTTGGTCCATCAAGCCTCCTCAAACGAAAAGGGGGCGATCCTCGAAGACCGCCCCCCGGATTTGCGCCAAACGCCGCTAATGGGCGTAGTTACTGCCGGCTCCCCACACATAGATGCAGGTGAACAGGAACAGCCACACCACGTCGACGAAGTGCCAGTACCAGGCGGCAGCCTCGAAGCCGAAATGCTGCTTCGGCGTGAAGTCGCCGCGCATCGCCCGGATCAGGCATACCGTCAGGAAGATGGTGCCGACAATGACGTGGAAGCCATGGAAGCCCGTGGCCATGAAGAAGGTCGAGCCGTAGATGTGGTTGGCGAAGCCGAAGCCGGCATGCATGTACTCATAGGCCTGGGTGGTGGTGAACAAGATGCCCAGTACGATGGTGCAAGCGAGCCCAAGCACGAGACCTCGGCGATCGTTGTGGAGCAGCGCATGATGCGCCCAGGTCACCGTCGTGCCCGAGGTGAGCAGGATCAGCGTGTTGACGAAGGGCAGGCCCCAAGGATCGAAGGGATGCTTGAAGCTGCCGAGGCCCGCGATATCGGTCTCGGCGCTCGGGATGGGCGGCCACTGGCCGCCGAGCACCTGGGTGCGGGCGTAGGTGATCGCATCGTCGGGATAAAGCGCCGCATCGAAATAGGCCCAGAACCAGGCGACGAAGAACATCACCTCAGAGGCGATGAATAGGATCATGCCGTAGCGCAGATGGAGCTGCACCACGGGCGTCTCGTAACCCTCATGCGCCTCCTTGATGACGTCGCGCCACCAGCCGAACATGGTGATGATGATGATCAGGAGGCCCGGGATCACGTACCAGAGATGCGGCGTGCCCGCCTTCTTCGAGATGAAGAACATGATCAGGCCGACCGCGAGCGAGAGCGCGCCGATCGCACCCACGATCGGCCATGGGCTCGGATTGACGAGATGATAGTCGTGTTGATTGGCGTGGGCTTCAGCCATGGTTCGCTCCTGTTCCTCCCAAACTTGCCGAGGCGGCTGCCCGCCTCATATCCATCACGATCCCGAATTGCCGGCAGCCGGCGCCGCGGCGACGCCAGGCTCTCCGGTGCGGTAGAAGGTATAGGACAGAGTGATCTCGGAGATGTTCTTGGTATCCTCGTCGTCGACGATCTTGGGATCGACGAAGAAGGTGACCGGCATCTCGATGCTCGCGCCGGCGGCAAGCGTCTGCTCCTTGAAGCAGAAGCACTCGATCTTGGTGAAGTAGCGCCCGGCAAGCTCGGGCACCACGTTGAAGACGGCGGTGCCCGCGACCGGAGCGTTCGAATTATTGGTGGCCTTGAAGAAGACAAGCGCCGTCTCGCCGATCTTGACCTCGACTACGCGCTCGACCGGGCCGAAGGTCCAAGGCAGGGCATGATCGACATTGGCGTCGAAGCGGACGCGGATGGTGCGATCGAGAATCTCGTCGGGCGCGCGCTCGGCACGCTGCGGCACGCCGCCATAGCCGGTCGTCTGGCAGAATAGGCGATAGAGCGGCACTGAGGCAAAGGCGAGCCCGGTCATGCCGGCGACCAGGCCGACCAGCGAGAGGGCGACGACGCCGTGGCGGCGTTGCTGCTTTTCCTTGTGTTGCCCGGTATCGCTCATGGCCGAAGCTCAAAGCGGCCGGACGGCCACATTGCCGCCGAGCCTGACAATGGTGACGATAAAGAACAGCACCACGAGCGCCGCGAGGATCCAGGCGATGGCCACAGATCGCATGCGTTGGCGGCGTTGGCGCTCCTTTTCCGCATCTTGCATCACAACGCCCAGAGGGACGGCAAAGTGCTGCCGTCAATGCCGAAGCCCTGCTCGACGAGGAGAACCGCGAACAGGAGGAACAGGTAAAGCACGGAATAGGCGAAGAGGCTCTTCGCGGCGCGGTCGGCCTCCTCCCCTTCCCTTTCACGGTAGCAGGCAATCGCCATGACCACGAACAGCGAGCCGAGCACCGACGCCGCGATCATATAGAGCGTGCCGCCAAAGCCGATAATGGCCGGCACCATGCCGAGCGGCGCGAGGATGAGGCTGTAGATGAGGATCTGAAGCCTGGTGGCGTCGGGGCCCGCGACGACCGGCAGCATGGGAACGCCGGCTTTGGCGTAGTCGCGCGTCCTGAGCAGCGCGAGCGCCCAAAAATGGGGCGGCGTCCAAACGAAGATGATGAGGAAGAGCACGAAGGATTCGAGGCTGATGCCGCCCGTCGCCGCCGCCCAGCCGATCATCGGCGGCACGGCGCCGGCAGCGCCGCCAATGACGATGTTCTGCGGCGTCGTCCGCTTGAGCCACATCGTATAGACGAAGACGTAGAAGCCGATGGTGAGGCCGAGCAGCGCGGCGGCAAGCCAATTCGCCATCA
>Ga0209521_10003630_pt1 | contig 12438 bp, 10 predicted proteins | sample Rifsed19ft4_FD_184016 | JGI IMG/M metagenome (GOLD analysis project Ga0209521, IMG submission 184016) | Soil microbial communities from Rifle, Colorado, USA - sediment 19ft 4 (version 2) | ecosystem: Environmental > Terrestrial > Deep subsurface > Rock core/Sediment | place: Rifle, Colorado... | reverse complement strand
ACTTCGTCACCCACGACGAGGGCACCGGCCTGGTTCACCTGGCGCCCGCCTTCGGCGCCGACGACTATGCCGCGGTGCAACGGGAAGGCCTGCCGTTCTTCAACGTGGTGGACCCGGGCGGGCGGTTTGCCGGGACCCAGTGGGACGCCATCAACGGCAAGACTGTGTTCGAGGCCAATCCGGTGATCGCCGAGCGGTTGGAGCGCGAGGGCAAGGTGTTCGGCCGATACCAGCCCGAGGGCTACGAGCACAGTTATCCTTTCTGCTGGCGCTGCGATTCGCCGCTCATCTATTACGCGCGCAAGTCGTGGTTCGTGCGGACCACGGCGTTCCGGGATCGGATGCTGGAGATCAACCGCGGCATCGGGTGGTTTCCGGCGGAGGTGGGGACGGGGCGCTTCGGCGAGTGGTTGGAGAACAACGTGGACTGGGCCTTGTCGCGCGATCGCTATTGGGGCACGCCGCTTCCCGTGTGGCGGTGCAGCGAGCGCGAGGAGCATCTCGTGGTCATCGGCTCCTATCGGGAACTGACCGAGCGCCTCGGCGTCACGGAGCTTCCGGCGGACTTTGACCCGCACAAGCCGCACATTGACGAAGTCACCTTTCCCTGTCCCCATTGCGGACCCCGCCGGGCCCGCCGCGCCCCGGGGTCCGGCCGCAGCAAGACGACGCCCGGCACGATGCGGCGCGTCCCCGAGGTGATCGACGCGTGGTTCGACTCCGGGTCCATGCCCTACGGCCAGTGGCATTTTCCGTTCGAGCACGAGGCGGAGTTCCAGCGGCATTTCCCGGCGGAGTTCATTTGCGAGGGGCTGGACCAAACCCGCGGATGGTTCTACTCCCTGCTCGCCATCGCCGCCGGCGCCTTCGACCAGCCGGCCTTCCGGCACGTGATCGTCAACGGCCTGGTGCTGGACGCGGAAGGGCGGAAGATGTCGAAGCGGCTGGGCAACGTGGTGGACCCGGTCCAGGTGGTGACCGAGTTCGGTGCCGACACGGTGCGACTCTACCTCCTGGCGTCGAGCCAGGTCGGCAATCAGAAACGCTTCGACCCGAAGACCCTTCCGGAACTGGCGGGGGGATTCATCCATCGGCTCCGGAACACCTACGGCTTCTTTGCCCTGTACGCGGAAGACTGGGATTCCAAGGCCGCGCCCCCGGCGTCCGCCAGGGCCCCGGTGGACCGCTGGTTGCTCGGCCGGCTGGACGCGCTGGTGGCGGCGGTACGGGAAGCCTGGTCCGGCTACGACGTGACCGCCGGAACGCGCGCCATCATGGACTTCTGCGACAATGACCTGTCCAACTGGTACGTCCGGGTGAACCGGTCGCGCTTCTGGGCGCCGGACGCCACCGCCGACCCGGCCGCGCTGGCCACGCTCCACGACGCGTTGGTGACGGTGACCCGCCTGTTGGCGCCGGCCGCGCCCTTCACCAGCGACGCCATCCATCGTCGAGTGGCGGGAACCTCGGTGCATCTGGCGCCGTTTCCAGACGACCTTGGCCGACAGGAACCGGACCTCGCGTCCGCGATGCGGGCGATCCGCACGCTGGCCTCTCTCGCGCGGGCCGCGCGGGATGCCAAAGCCTTACGGGTACGCCAGCCCCTGGCCCGGATGCGCGTCGCGGTGCCCGCCACCGTGCGCCGGGACGTGTTCGAGGGGTTGCTCCCCCTCTTGGGCGAGGAAGTCAACGTCAAACAGGTGGACGTGGTGGCGTCGGACGAGGAGTTGGTACGGCTTCGAGCCAAACCGAACTTCGCCGCGCTGGGCAAGGTGTACGGGCGGCAGACCCCGGTCGCCGCGGAGGCGGCGCGCTCGCTCTCGCCCCCGGAGCTCAAGGAGCTCGAGGCCGGCCGCCCGGTGAGCATCACGCGAGATGGCAAGACGTTCACCATCCGGCCGGAGGACGTGGTGGTCGAGCGGGAGGTGGTGAGCGACTGGCTGATCCAGTCGGAAGGCCCGTTCGTGGTGGCGCTGGACCCCACACTGTCCGAGGAGCTGGTGCGCGAGGGCCTGGCTCGGGAAGTGGTCAATCGGGTCCAGAGACTACGAAAAGAGGCGGGATATGATTATGCTTTGCGGATTGCCGTGAGCCTTTCCGGCGCCCCGGAGGTGTTGGCCGCCGCGTCGCGGTACCGCGACTTCATCGCGGGCGAGACGCTGGCCCGCCGTCTGGAAACCGGTTCGGACCTGCCCAATCCGGACGTGTCGCAGCGCGTGGAGATTGACGGGCGCGAGGTCGTGATCTCGCTCAGGCGACAGGACGGCTTGGGGCACCACGGAACGACCGCGTGAACTGCGAGGACGCCGCATGAACAAGAAGCAACTGGCTCACCTGGAGAAGCGCCTGCTGGAGGAGCGCGCCCGGGTGTTGAAGGAGCTGGGCCACTACGAGGAATCCTTCAGCGCCACGCTCCAGGGCGCCGACGGCGACCTCTCGTCGTACTCCTTCCACATGGCCGACCAGGGCACCGACGCCATGGAGCGCGAGAAGCAGTTCCTGTTCGCGTCGCAGGAAGGCCGTTACCTCTGGCACGTCAACGAGGCGCTCCGCCGCCTCTATTTCACGCCGGAGAAGTTCGGGAAGTGCCACGAGTGCGGCGAGGAGATCGACTTCGAGCGCCTGGACGCGCTGCCCCACGCCCGCCTCTGCATCAAGTGCAAGGCCAAGGAGGAAGATGGTAAGCGGCGCTAACCGCTCCTTCTTCTGGATGGTGGCCTCCGGCGTCGTGGTGCTGGATTTCCTGACCAAGCGGCTCGCCGTGGCGACCCTGGCCCATCGCCCGGTCCCGCTGGCGGGGGATTGGCTCAGCTTTCAACTGGTCTACAACCCCGGCGCCGCGTTCGGCATCCACGTCGGCGGGTACTCCCGCTGGGTGTTCATGGCGCTCGCCATCGTCGCGTTGGTGGTGCTGGGCTCCATGGTCCGGCAGACCGACCGATCGCAGCCCGCCCGGCTGGTGGCCCTGGGGCTGGTGTGCGGCGGCGCGGTGGGGAACCTCATCGACCGAATCACCAGCGCGCGCGGCGTGGTGGACTTCATCGACGTGTGGATCGGGCCGTTTCACTGGCCCACCTTCAACGTCGCCGACATGGCCGTCTCGTGCGGCGCGGTGCTCCTGGCCCTGATCCTCTGGAACGAGGGCCGGCGCGGCGAGCCGGCCCGGGGAGAACAGGCCGACGTCGCAGGCGCCTCCTAAATGGGGTAAGGGGGAGCTGCGACGGCGTGAGGGGTGAGGGGTACCCCTCACCTCTTACCCCTTACGCAGTTCTCCCTCGGTGACTCACGACACGTTTCTCTTGACGTTTCAGGTCACGGTCGCCGCCACCGAGCGGCTGGACCGATTTCTCGCCGACCAGCTCAGCCTCTCACGCACCCAGTCGGCCCGCTTGATCGCCGCCGGCGCCGTGGTGGTGAACGACGCGCCCGCGCGAGCGTCCCGCACGTTGGTCCGCGGAGATCTGGTTCGCGTCGCCCTCTCCCGGGACGAAGCTCCGCGACATCTCACCCCTCACCCCTTACCCCTCACCGTTTGTTACGAGGACGATGCCATCCTGGTGCTGGAGAAACCCGCCGGCCTGGTGGTGCACCCGGCCCCGGGACACTGGGACGACACGCTGCTCAACGCGCTGGTCGCCCGCGGCACGCCGCTCTCCAGCCTGGCCGGCGGGCGCCCCGGCCTGGTCCACCGCCTGGACAAGGACACCTCCGGCCTGCTGGTCGTGGCGAAAACCGATCAGGCGCACCGCGTGCTCGGCCGGGCCCTCGCGGCTCGGCGCGTGGAGCGGGTATACGCGGCCCTCATCTGGGGACACCTGGACCGGCTCCTCGAGATTGACGCCCCCCTCGCCCGGCACCGGGTGGATCGCAAGCGTATGGCCGTGACCGCGGAGGGGCGGGCCGCTCGGACCCGGGTGGAGCAAGTCGCGCGCTTCGCGGTGTGCGACCTGGTGCGCGTGAAGCTACACACCGGCCGCACCCATCAGGTCCGCGTGCACTTGGCGCACGTGGGCCGGCCGGTCCTGGGAGACCGCGTCTACGGCGGCGGGGGAGCACGCGGCGTGTCGGGGCCCCTTCGCCCTCGGGCCGTAGAACTGGAGCGAGTAGTCCCACGCCAGGCGCTGCACGCCGCATGGCTCCGGTTTCTTCACCCGACCAGCCAGCGACCCGTCGAATTCCGCTCCGAGTGGCCTTCAGATCTGGCTGCTGCGTTGGCGGTCGCCAGCGGCGACTCCGCGCTGCTTGCTCGGCCTAACCCCTTGCAGTACATTGGGTTCTTCGCCTAATGGCCGATCGCGCGGGCCCCGCAACGGGGTCCGGGGCGGGGCTTCGGCTCCTCGTGTTTCGGGTGGGTGATTTGACCTGCGCCGTCGAGGTGCGGGCGGTGCGGGAGGTGTTGCCCGCCCAGCCGGTCACGCGGGTTCCCGGAGCCGCCCCGGCCGTGGCCGGGCTGGTGAACGTGCGGGGCGCCCTGGTCCCGCTGGTGGACGGTCGACTCGCGCTGGGGCACCCGGCCCGTGATGGCGGGTCCGTCATGTTGCTCGAGGTTGCCGGACGGACGGTCGGCGTGGTGGTGGACGAGGTGCTGGACCTCGTCACGGTCGGTGACGGCGAATGGGCCGAGCGGCGGGAGTTGCCCGGCGTGGATCCCCGGGTCGTCCGGGCCGTTGGAAAGAGCGACGGGGTAGCGTTTATCCTGCTCGATCTTGAGCGCCTGCTCGCGCCGCTCCTCGGCGCGTAAGTCCGCCGGCCGCCCGGTCGTGCGGCGTTTTACTCTTCAGGAGGTAGCGTGAGTCACACCGTGCTCGTCTGCGACGACGCGATCTTCATGCGCACGATGATCAGCGACATCCTGACCCAGGCCGGCTACGAGGTGGTGGGGGAAGCCGAGACCGGGGCCCAGGCCGTCGAGCGCTACAAGCAGCTCAAGCCTGAGCTGGTGACGATGGACATCGTCATGCCCGACATGGGTGGCATCGACGCGGTCCGGGAGATCATGCGACTCGATCCCGCCGCCAAGATCTTGATGTGTAGCGCGATGGGGCAGCAGGCCCTGGTGATCGAAGCAATCCAGGCGGGGGCCAAGGACTTCGTGGTCAAACCGTTCCAGCCGTCGCGGGTGCTGGAGGCGGTCCAGCGCGTGCTCGGGTAGCCATGGACCTGGCGCAGTACGCCGAGCTGTTTCTCGCCGAAGCCCGAGAGCATTTGGCGGCGGTAAACGACCTGCTGCTGGCGTGGGAGCGGGACCCCGCGTCCCGCGAGCCCATCGGCGGGATCTTCCGGGCGGTCCACACCATCAAGGGCATGGCGGCGACCATGGGATACACGCCGGTGGCTGACCTGGCGCACCGCATGGAAAGCTTGCTGGATGGCCTGCGCCGCACGGAACGGGCGCCCTCGGGAGAGACCCTGGAGCTCTTGTTCCGCACCACCGATGCGCTCGAATCGGGCGTCAACGCGGCCGTGGCCGGGCGCGAGTCCGCCGCCGCCGCCGACCTGACGTCCGCGCTCGAGCGGGCGGCCGCGGAGTTCCAGCCGGCGCGCCGCGCCGGGCCGCCGCGCGCGGGGGAAGCCGCGGTCGAGCCGCGGCCGGGCGGCGCAGCACCCGGCATCCCCGTGCGGGTGACCCTCAAGGCCGACGCGGCGCTCAAGGGACCTCGTGCGCTCGTGGTGTTGGCCCGGGCCCGCGAGCTGGGCGCCGTGGACGCGGTCCATCCTTCGCCCGCGGAGTTCGAGCAGGACGACTTTGACGGCGAGGTGAGCTTCCGCCTCGACACCCAGGCGTCGGCCGAGGCGATCGAGGCCAAGCTGCGCGAGGCCGGGGACGTCGCCCGGGTCACCGTCGGGGCGGCAGCCGACCTGGAGCGGCGGGCGGAGCCCGGGACCGGCGCGCGCCACGTGCGCCTGGATCTCCGGCGGCTCGACGGCCTGATGAACCTGATCGGCGAGCTGGTGACCGCCCGCGGGCAGCTGATGGAGGTCGCGTCGAGCCAGGCCGACATCGCCCTGGAAGAGGTGAGCCGGCGCGTCTCCCAGCTCACCACCCAGCTCCAGGACGAGATCCTGCAAGCCCGCATGACCCCGGTGTGGCAGGTGTTCGATCGATTCCCCCGGCTGGTCCGCGACCTGGCGCGTCGGCTCGGCAAGCAGGTCGAATTCGTGATTGAAGGAAAAGACATCGAGCTGGACCGGGCGCTGCTGGATGAGATCAGCGATCCGTTGGTCCACCTGCTGCGGAACGCGGTGGACCATGGCCTGGAACCGCCGGAGGAACGGCTCGCGGCCGGTAAGCCGGCGATGGGGCGGGTGACGCTGGCGGCGGCGCGGGAGCGCGATACCGTGGCCGTGCGGGTGGCCGACGACGGGCGGGGGATCGATCGGGCCCGCGTGCTCAGCGCGGCCAAGGACCGAGGGCTGATCGAGTCCGAAGCGGACATCTCCGACGAAGAGGCCCTGATCCGGGTGCTGGCCCGGCCCGGCTTCAGCACCGCGGCGCAGGTGTCCGACGTCTCCGGACGGGGGGTCGGGATCGACGTCGTGGTCACCAAGGTGCGCGCCTTGGGCGGCGCCGTCGAGCTGCGAACGGCGCGCGGGCTGGGCTCCACCTTCACGCTGCGGCTCCCGACCAGTCTGGCCATCGTGCGGGCGCTGATGACCCGGGTGGGCGAGGAGCGCTACGCCGTCCCGCTCACGCACGTGGCGGAGACCGTGGACCTGGACCCGCGGCGGGTGACCACGCTGGAGGGTCGCGACGCGCTCGCGTTTCATGGCCGGCTCATCCCGCTGGTCCACTTGCGCCGCGTGCTCCAGATCGACGGGGAGCCGCCGACGCGGCGGCCGGTGGTGGTGGTGGGGGTGGGGGAGCGCTACTCCGGGCTGGTGGTGGACGCGATGCTGGGACAGCAGGAGATCATGGTCAAGCCGTTCGCGTCGCCGGCCGGCACGTTGCCCATCTTCACGGGGGCCACGATACTCGGTGATGGGGCGCCGGTGTTGATCCTGGATGCGGGTGGCCTGGTCTGACGCCATGCCGGATTGTGGTGAAGTATTCACCGCGATCTCCGTCTCGGTCGTTATGGTGGCCTGGAGAGACTGATGGACGATGTGCGTGATCTGAAGGAGCTGCAGCTCGACGCCCTGCGCGAAGTCGCGAACATCGGCGGAGGGCACGCGGCCACGGCGCTGTCGCAGATGACCAACCGCCGCATCATGATCAGCGTCCCCAAGATCTTCGTCTCCCACCTCGACGAAGTCTCGGGACAGATCTTTGACCCCGGCGCCCCGGTCGCGGGCGTGCTGATGCACATGATGGGGGATCTCACCGGTCGCACGCTGTTGCTGGTGCCGGAGGCCAATGCCACGGTGCTGTGCGACCTGCTGATGAGCCGGGCCGTGGGCACCACCCAGCATCTCGGCGTGCTGGAACAATCGGCGCTCAAGGAGGCGGGCAACATCCTGGGAGCCGCATACCTGAACGCGCTCTCCGACTTCATGAAAATGATGGTTCTCCCCTCGGTGCCGAGTCTGGTGATCGACGCGGCCGGCGCCGTGGTGAGCAGCGCGTACCTCAACTTCGGGCGGGAGCGCGACTACGTCTTTTGCATCGAGACGCAGTTCGAGTTCGACGAAGCAGGACGCATCCTACCGGGGTACTTCTTGCTGCTGCCCGACCTGGTGTCTCTCCGAGCCATTCTCGACGCCATCGGCTTGGGTTGAGCCATGGCGGCTCCGGTCCTTTCGGAACGGGACCTGGCGGTCCTCCGCTCCTTCGCCCGGCGCATCGACCCTTCGGACGCGGGCGCGCACAATAACCTGGGCGTCCTGTACTACCAAAAAGGCCTGGTCGACGACGCGATGGGCGCGTTCACCCGCGCCCTCGAGCTCGATCCCAAGATGCAGGTGGCGCAGCGCAACCTGGACATCGCCTACCGCCAGACCGGCTATTACGACCGGCGGGTGGCCGAGCTGAGGGAGCGGTTGCGGGTCCGGCCGGGCGACCGCGAGGCGCGCTGGGAGCTGGGCCGCACCTACGCCTCGCTGGGTCAGCCCGACCTGGCGGTCCAGGAGTTCCAGGCGCTCCTCACCGAGGCACCCCACGACGTCGCGACGCTCATCCAGCTCGGGCTGGCCGAAAAGAGCCGGGGCGCGCTGGAGGAGGCCACCGAGTGGTTTACCCGCGCGCTGGAGCAGGACCCCCAGAGCAGCGTGATTCACTTCTACGTCGGCGAAGCGTGCTATAACCGGGGCCTCAACCAGGAGGCGCTGGAGGCATTGACCCGCGCCACCGAGCTCAACCCGGATCACGCCGACGCCCATTACCTGCTGGCGTTCGTGCTGGGCGACCTGGGGCGGCACGAGCAAGCTCGGGCCGCGAGCAAGCGCGCCATTCAGCTGAACCCCAACTTCGCACGCGCGCAGACCAACCTGTCGCTCGAGAAGGGTCTCGCGGCGGCGGTTGACCGGGCCGAGGCGTCGCCGGTTCCGGAGGTGGCTCCGGGAGGCGCGCTGGCCCACTACAACCTGGGCCTCGCGTTCCGCCAGAAGGGCTATTACCTCGAAGCCCTCCGGGAGTATCGCGTCGCGCTCGACGCCGGCGAAGACCGCCGCCTGGTCCTCCAGGCCGTCGCCGAAGTCCACCTGCTCCGGCGCGATTATCCGGTGGCGCTGGAGTTGTACGAGCGCTTGCTCGAGGAGACGTCTGACTCCCCCAAGCTGTGGAACGAGCGGGGCGTGGTGCTGCACCAGCTGGGGCGTCTGCCGGAAGCCCTGGAGTCCTACCAGCAAGCGGCGAAGCACGCGCCCGGCTACGCGCTCGCGCTCAACAACCTGGCTGTTGCCCTGGCGGTGCAGGGCCGTTACGAAGAGGCGGTGGATACGGTCCGGGACGCGCTGGCGCAGCAGCCGTTCCTCATCGTTCCGGGACTCAACCTCGGGTTGTTGCTGTTTCGCTCGGCCAAGGTGCAGCTGGCGCTCCAGGCGTTCCGCAAGGTGTTGGAGCTGGATCCCACCTGCGCGCCGGCCTGGAACGGGCTCGGTCTGATTCTCAACGAGATGGGTCGGGGGGCCGACGCCCGCAACGCCTTCGCCCGGGCGGTCGAGGCCGATCCCGATGCCGCGGAAGGCCACTACAACCTGAGCTTTGCGTTGTCCGCGCTGGGCGACTACGACGGGGCGCTGCGGGAAGTCACGCGCGCACAGGAGATTGATCCTTACTACACGCCGCACAAGTTCCAGCTGGTGATCGACCTCCAGTACGAATCGGCCACCATCGCGGTGGTGCCGGAGATCTCCGGGGACGTCACCACCGAGCTGGCGCCGCAGTCGCTCAAGATCGAGCAGGGCGCCGTGGACCAGCTGTTTCGCGGGCTGGAGCCTCGGGCGGCGGGCCGGCCGGCGAAAACGGTCGGGGACCCCTTCGCGCTGGCTCGCGACTACCTGGGCAAGGGGCTGTTGGAACTGGCCGCGGCGGAGACCAGCCGGGCCGTGAACCGGGGAGCCGACCGGGTGGAGGGCGACCTGCTGGCCGGGGAGATCTTCCGGCGACGCGGTCTGCATGGGGAGGCGCTGGAGCGATTCCGCGCGGCGCGCGCCCAGCAGCCGGACCGGCGCGAGGCCCGCTTCGGCGAGGTCCGGGCGCTGCTCGCGCTGGGGCGCGGGTCAGAGGCGGTTCACGACGCCGAAGCCTTGGCGCAGGAGGCGCCCGGCGACGTGGACGTCCAGATGGCGCTGTCCTCGAGCCGCCTGGCAGCCGGCAACCCGGCCGGCGCGCTGGACGCCCTCCGCGTGGCCCGCGAGCGCGCGCCGCAGCGGGCCGACATCCTGAAACTGGAAGGCGACATCGCGGTGACCGTGGGTAACACCCAGGCCGGGCTGGACGCCTACCAGGCGGCGCTGGCGCTGGATCCCCACTACGTACAGGTGTACGTGGATGTCGGCAAGACGCACGAGGCGCGGGGCGACGCCCGGGCCGCGGAAGCCAGCTTTCGGGCGGCGCTCGAGATCCTGCCGACCCATGCCGAGGCGGCGCTGGCCCTGGCGAACCTGTATCGCCGCAGCGGGTCGCCGCGCGGCGCGGTGAACCTGCTGGTGGATCTCCTGACCAACGATCCCGCGGACGTGGAGGCCCTGCTGGCCCTGGGCCGGGCGCTGCTGGAGGACAACCGGCTGGACCCCGCGCTTCAGGTCCTGCGACGGGTCCTCGCCTTCGACGACAAGCACTGCGGCGCGATGTTCTTCGCGGGCGTGGTCCTGGCCCAGCTCAAGCGCTATCGGGAGGCGGTCGCCATGTGGGAACGGGTGATCTCGCTGGATCCCTCTGGCCCATTCGCGCAGGAAGCGCGAAAGCACGCCCGCACGGCGCTCGACCTGCAGCACATTTTCCGGAGCGACGCAGCGTAGCCCATGGCGATCGAGGGCCCGCTCAAGGAACTCGGCATCCACGACGTCTTCCAACTGCTCGACGTGAGCCGGAAGACGGGGGTGCTGCGGATCACGTCCAAGATCCGGCACAACCAGGGGACCGTGTACTTCGACGGCGGCGCCGTAGTCCACGCGGAAATCCAGAGCAATCCCCACCGGTTGGGGGAGCTGCTGGTGCGGGCCGGGAAGCTCGGCGAGGCGGACCTGAACCGGGCCCGCGAGATCCAGCAGCGGGGGGACCGCCGGCGACTGGGCCAGATCCTGGTCGAGATGGGGGCGGTCACCGAGCGCGAGCTCGAGCGGCAGGTTCGGCGGCAGATCGAAGAAGTCGTCTTCGAGATGATGAGCTGGCAGGAAGGCTACTTCTCGTTCGTCGAGGGTCCGCTGCCGGCCTCCGCGGGCGACGGCACGGTCCGGCTGCCCACCGAGGCGCTGCTGATGGAAGGGGCGCGCCGGATCGACGAGTGGTCGCGGATCGAGAGCAAGATCCCGCATCTGGACGTCGTGCCCGCGCTCCCGCCGGTGGAACAGGCGTCGGAGGGGCTGCTCGACCTGTTGCCGAGCGAGTGGGAGGTGCTGGCGGCCATTGACGGGGAGCGCTCCATTCGCGGGATCGCGGCCCTGCTGGGCCGGACCGAGTTCGACGTAGCGAAGATTGTCTTCGGCCTCTCCGCGGCGGGCATCGTGATGCTGGCGGACCGGCGGCGCGGCGGCGGTGGGGAAGCCACGGCGGTCCAGGAGGTGGGCGAGCTGGTGCGGCGTGGCGCCAGTGCGCTGGCGGCCAAAGACCTGGAAGCGGCGCGGGCGGCGGCGCAGGCCGCGGTGGACCGGAACGCCCACGACCCCGCGTCGCACCTGCTGTTGGGACGCATCGCGCTCGTCGTGGGGCGCGAGGCCGAGGCGGAGGAGCACTTCCGCCGCGCGCTCCGGCTGGACGCCATGCTGGTGGACGGGCACCGCCTGCTGGGCCAGGCGATGGCGCTCCAGGGCCGTTTCGCCGAGGCCGTGGAATGGTGGCAACGGTGGCTGCAGCTGAACGCGGGGAGCCCGGAGCGCTCGGCCGATGTGGACCGGATCCAGGAGGCTATCCACGCCGCGCAAACGCTCGAGATGCTGCTCCGGAGCTCCCATGACTGACGACGTCCGGGCGCTGAGCGCCGAGCTGGCGCGGGATCCGGGCAGTCTGGTGTTCGTGGCGCTGGGGGAGGCGCTGCGCGTGCGGGGCCAGCTCGATGCCGCGGCGAAGGTGGCGTTGGCCGGACTGGAGCACCACCCCAACCTCGCCGACGGGCATGATCTCTACGCCCGCATCGTGGCCGACGCGGGCGACGTCGAACGGGCGGCGGACGAGTGGAGCATCGTGCTGGCGCTGGACCCGCGCCACGCCGGGGCCCACAAGGGTCTCGGCTTCGCCAGCTTCCAGCGGGGGGACCTGGATGCCGCGCTGGAGCACCTCGAGTTGGCGCTGGCGGCGGACCCCACCGATCAAAGCGTCGTGCAGGCCCTGCACACCGTCCGGCGGGCCGCTCAGCATGCCACGTCCCAGCCGGCGGCCGTGGCCTCGGTCGAGCGTCCCGCCGTGTTTGCGGGGCTGGAGGGGGCGGACCGCGGATTGCTCCTGGTGGATCCGCAGGGGCGGGTGCTGGCCGGCGGGCTGCGCGCGCAGGGCGGCCCGGACGTCGCCGAGGAAGTCGCCGCCTATCTCGCCGGGGTATCGCAGGAAGCCGAGCGAAGCGCGCGGCTGCTGGACCTGGGCGAGTGGCGCTGGATCATGGCGGAAGGGGAGCACGGACATCTGCATCTCAGCGCGCCGTCCCCGAGCGCGCTCCTGCTCCTCGCCCGGGACAAGAGCATCCCGTCGGGCCGTCTGGCGATCCTGGCGGCCCGCGCGGCCGAAATGGCGCGCCGCTGGCTGGAGGCGCAGACCCTGTGACCACCAAGTTCCAGGCGGCGCTGGACAGCGTCACCCGGGTGCGGGGCGTGCGGGGCGCGATGCTGGTGGCGGGCGACGACGGGTTG
>Ga0209521_10003625_pt1 | contig 12443 bp, 10 predicted proteins | sample Rifsed19ft4_FD_184016 | JGI IMG/M metagenome (GOLD analysis project Ga0209521, IMG submission 184016) | Soil microbial communities from Rifle, Colorado, USA - sediment 19ft 4 (version 2) | ecosystem: Environmental > Terrestrial > Deep subsurface > Rock core/Sediment | place: Rifle, Colorado... | reverse complement strand
CAAAGCCCGGGAAAGTTCCCCACGTGAAAGAATGCAAAAGCACATTGAAAAGATAAGGGTTCTTTTTGAATCGCTTCCTTATATAAGGAAGTTTTACAATAAGACCATCGTCATAAAATACGGGGGGAGCGCGATGGTTGAGGACGCGCTCAAGAAGGGGTTCGCGCAGGACGTGGTTTTGATGAAGTATGTGGGCATAAACCCGGTGATTGTGCACGGGGGAGGCCCCCAGATAGCCAAACTCCTTTCCAGGCTCGGGAAGGAATCAAGGTTTGTAAAGGGCATAAGGGTAACGGATGAAGAGACGATGGATATTGTTGAGATGGTATTGGGGGGAAAGATAAATAACGAAATCGTCGGCCTTATAAACCACTACGGGGGGAAGGCCGTTGGATTGAGCGGAAAAGACGCCGGGTTTATAAAGGCAAAAAGGATCAGGATAAAGGGCGAGGAGATGGGCTTTGCCGGGGATATTGAATCAATAAACCCGCGGGTCATTAAAACGCTTGAGGAGAGTAATTTTATCCCGGTGATAGCCCCCATAGGAGCCGACGAGAAGGGTTTGAGCTACAATATAAACGCGGATACCGTTGCCGGGAAGGTGGCGGGCGCCATTGCGGCTGAAAAACTCATACTCCTTACCGATGTCCCCGGAGTGCTTGACAGGGATAAAAAACTGATTTCCATGCTGAGTATTTCCGAGGCGCGGAGCCTTATAAGGAAACATGTCATAACGGAAGGCATGATTCCCAAGGTTAAATGCTGCGCCGAGGCCGTTGCAAACGGGGTGAATTCAGCCCACATAATAGACGGAAGGATTGAACACGCGGTCCTTCTTGAGGTATTCACGGACGCCGGGGTCGGGACCGTAATAAAGGTAAAGAGGTAATGGTGGAGGCGGTGGATACTGTTGAGACGGTTTCGGACCTGGTTTTGTGGGCGGAAAAAAACCTTAAAGAAAACACGATAGACGGGGCGGAAAAAGAAGCGGTTTTCCTGGTCTCCAGCCTTCTTAAGATAAAACCTTCAGGGCTTGCCGCCAGTTCAAAAAAGAAAATAAGTTCTACGGAATTGTCCGTCTTAAAACAGTGGATAGACAGAAGGATAGGGAGAGAGCCTCTTCAATATATTCTCGGCGAGGCGGAGTTCTGGGGGCTTACATTTAAGGTCGGGCCGGATGTCTTAATTCCCCGGCCTGAGACAGAGCATCTTGTCAGTGAGGGGATTAAGATTTTAAAGGGCAGGCCTGCCCCTTTGATACTGGATCTCTGCACGGGAAGCGGCTGCGTCGCGGTCAGTTTCGCGAGGGAATTCCCCGGCGCGAGGGTTTTTGCGGCCGACATATCGGCTCCGGCGCTTGCTGTTGCAAGGGAAAACGCGGTGATAAACGGCGTGGAAGAAAGGATCAGATTCTTTAAGGGTAATCTTTTCGGGGCGCTTGCCGCCCTTTCTCCGGAAGGATTTGACCTTATCGTCTCAAATCCCCCTTATGTGAAAAGTTCGGAGGTAAAAAAACTTGAGCCGGAGATTTCTCTTTATGAGCCGGGAACCTCTCTGGACGGCGGAAAGGACGGGCTGGATTTTATAACCAAGATTATAAATGAGGCCCCCCGTTATCTTAAACCTGACGGGGTATTGCTCGTTGAGATCGGCTACGGGCAGTCGGATGCGGTAAGAAGTATCGCGGGCGGAATTGAAGGGTTTAAAGGTTTTGAGATAATCAGGGACTATTCCGGGATAGAAAGGGTTTTTAAGGCAGGAACCCGCCCCCGGCTTCGCATGGGTTCCCAGTAAAAAGGTTCTTCTGAAATTCCAAAAGTTTTCAGATGCCGTTCCTGCGAAGGCGGGAATCTAAAAGGTTTCTGCCAAAGAAAGGAAATCCAGTTTGACTAACAAAGAGATAATAGAGTTGACCCGGAACTTTGTCGCTGACACATACAGGCGTTTTCCCGTCGCGTTTGTAAGGGGAAAGGGCGCAAGGCTCCAGGATGCGGACGGTAAAGGGTATCTTGATTTCGTGGCGGGCCTTGCGGTCTGCAATCTCGGGCACTGCCATCCAAAGGTCACCGAGGCGATAAAAAAACAGGCGGGGACGCTGATACACACTTCCAATCTCTATCACATAGGGCCGCAGGCGCGCCTGGCGAAACTCCTCTGCGAAAATTCATTTGCCGACAAGGTTTTTTTCTCAAACTCCGGGGCGGAGGCAAACGAGGCCGCGATAAAACTCGTAAGGAAGTTTTTCAGTTTAAAAGGGGAATCGAGGTACAAGATAATCACGATGGAAAAGTCCTTCCACGGAAGGACCATGGCAACGATGTCCGCAACAGGCCAGAGAAAATTTCAGGAAGGGTTTGAGCCGCTCCTTGAAAAATTTGTTTATGTGCCGTTTAATGATATAGGCGCCGTCAAAAAAGCCGTAAAAAAAGATACGGCGGCCGTTATGGTTGAGCCCATTCAGGGGGAAGGCGGGGTGAACGTCCCGTCCCCCGGTTACCTGAAAGGGCTCAAGGCGCTCTGCGCTGAATCCGGCATCCTTCTTATTTTTGACGAGGTGCAGGTCGGGATGGGTAGGACAGGAACCCTTTTTGCCTATGAAAACTACGGCGTTAAACCGGATGTAATGACCCTCGCAAAGGGGCTCGGGGGAGGGTTCCCGATAGGGGCGATGCTCGCAAAAGACGAAATAGCCCGCGCGTTCAGGCCGGGAAGCCACGCATCCACCTTTGGAGGAAATCATCTCGCAACCTCCGCAGGCATAGCGGCGGTGAACGCTACGATTAGAGGAGGCGTGCTGGATAATTGTAAAAAGGTTGGAGGGTATCTTTTCGAAAGGCTTAGTGGACTGAAAAAAGATTTTCCGTTTATAAAAGAGATAAGGGGAATGGGTTTGATCTGGGGCATGGAGCTGAAAATCCCCGGCTCTCCCATTGTGGATAAGTGCCTTAAAAAGGGGCTTTTGATCAATTGCACGGGAGAAACCGTCCTTCGCTTCATTCCGCCGCTTATTATTAAAGAAAAAGACGTTGATGAGATGATGCGGATATTGAAGGGGGTTTTAAAGGAGGTCCACCCCGGCCCTACTGCCTCACGTACCCGAACATAAGCGTGCATATCGCAATAAAAACAATATCGGGAAAGAATGCGGAAAGAAGCGGCGGTAAAATCCCGGCCTGCCCGAGAGACCTCGCAAATCCGAATATAACCCAGTAACCTACGCTTATCATGATGCTGATGCCGATGCCGGCGGAAATGCCGCTGCCCCTTCCTGTTTTAAGCGCAAACGGTATTGCCACGAGGACCATTATGAGGTTTACAAACGGATAGGAGATTTTTGAATAGAGTTCAACCCGGTATCTGGATGTATCGTACCCTTCTTTTTTCAGCGCGCGTATATAGTTTCCCAGCTCTATCCAGCCCATCTTCTTATAACTTCTTTCAAAGTCTGAAAATTCCTCGGGCCCTTTGAGGGCGGTGAATACGAAATCCCTGACTACGGCCTTCTCAACGGCCATGCCGGTAACCTGCGTTACCGTTGCCGAGTCCGCGACCCATCCCTGGCCCTGGCCCTGGTCCTTAAAGCGGGCCGAATCCGCGCTTATGCGTTTTTCCAGGGCAAACGGCCTTATAAATTCATATACGCTTATCCCCTGGAGGGTTTTCCTCTTGATGTCAACGTTTTTGATGTTATATATGGCGTTGCCGGATGCAAGCCACGCGCCCTCTCTTCCCAGATGCAGCGCCTCTTTTTGCCTCAGGTATTTCTTTTCTATTGAGTCAACGGACCTGTTTGCCCACAGGGTGATTGTTTCGTTCATGACCATGACGGTTGCGCTTATGACAAGCCCTGCCATGACAAGGGGGTAGAGTATCCTCGCCAACCCTATGCCGGACGCCTTTATTGCGGTAATCTCGCCGTGTCTGTTCAGAAGCCCGAGGGAAAGAAGCACGGAAAGAAGCACCGCCATGGGGAATATCTCGTTAACCATGGACGGGACCTTGAATATATAAAACCTTGCCGCCGCCTTGAGCGGCACGCTGTGTTCAATGAGTTTATCGCTGTTTTCAACGATATCTATTATTAAAAGCAGGAAGGCGAGGGAAAGAACCGTTATAAAAAGGACCTTTCCGAATTCCCTGAGTATGTGCCTTTGAAGGAGTTTCATTTTTTGGACCCCGTAATCCCCGTGATTTTATCTATAAAGAAAGTCAATATCTTTTCGAATATCGCAACAATAAAAATCTCTTTTTCCCTTAAGGCCATTGAGAATATGTAAACGCCCGCAAGCCCCAGTATAAAGAGGGTTCCCCATACCGCGATAACAGGGTTTATAAACCCTGCCTGCCCGAAGGACTCAAGGGTTCTTGTAAGAAGGTAATAGATGATAAGAACCCCCGTGGCAAGGCCAAACCCCGTTGCCCTGGCCTGGCGCACCCGCTGCATTCCAAGGGGAACCCCCAAAAGGGCAAATACAAAAACCGCCGCCGGCATGGCGAATCTTTTTTGAAGCGCTATTGAGTAAGACGCCGACGGCGCGCCTTCTCTCTCCGCCTCCCGTATTTTCTCTAAAAGTTCCCCGGCGTAGAGTTCCTTTTTTGCCCTGCCCTGTTCTTCTTTTGTCTTTTCTTCGAGCGCAAGCTCAAGCGTATAGTCGGAGAATCTCGCGATGTGGTAAACATCCTCTCCGGGGCTATTTTCGTGGATTTCGCCGTTTTCAAGTCTGAGTACTATTGAAAAATCCTGCGGCCTCGGGACAAAAACCCCTTTTTCCGCGACAACTATCCGGGACTGATTGTCTTTTTTTTCGGATATGAATATGCCCCTGAGTTCACCGCCCCCCGCCGGGATATGGTCCACGTACAAGACCACATTCTTGAATCTGTCGTAGAAGGTCTTCTCTTCTATCGCGGCTACCGCCTTGCTCTTTGCCACCTCAAAAAAAAGTTTTTTAAGATTGAGGTTCCCCCACGGGTAAAGATACATGGTGATAAGGAGGTCTAAAAAAAAGACAACCGAGGCAAGAAAAAAAACAGGCTTCATGACGGCAAAAAGGCTTATGCCCGAAGACTTAAGGGCCGTTATTTCGCTGTCTGAACTCAGGCGCGTGCAGGCTATAAGAACCGCTACCAGAAGAGAAGCCGGCAGCGTGTAGATTAAAAAAGAAGGCGCAAAGGAGATTATAAACCAGGCTATATACTTAACCCCCACATCCTGCACTATAAAGAGCTCCACAAGCTTTATTATCTTCCCCATAAGCATGGTAACGGAGAGGAATGCGGCGCTCAAAAGAAAGGGTATTACCATTTCCCTTATTATGTAGGTGGTTATAAGCCTCGGCATGCAGGGTAATCTTACTATAAAATCTATTCCTTCGGCAACCTGTAAAAGCAGGAACCTTTGCTGAAACGATGCTGAAACGAGTTCAGCACACGTCTACAAAAAGGGTTCCCCGGGTTTTAACTTGCCAATGACGGAAATTACTGCTAATTTTTGATATTATGAAGGGGCAAAAAAGAGCGGTGGTTATAGTGATAGACAGCCTTGGCATCGGGGAACTCCCGGACGCCCATTTGTATAAAGATGAGGGCAGCCACACACTCGATAACACCGTGAAGGCCTCTGCCGGGCTTGTAAAACTCAGGAACCTTTCGTCTCTCGGATTGGGGCTTATTGAGGGTGTAAATTCAGTAAAAAAGGTTAAAAAGCCCCAGGCCTGTTACGGGAGGATGAAAGAGGCAAGCCCCGGAAAGGATACCACAACAGGGCACTGGGAGATGTTCGGCATAATACTCAAAAACCCTTTTGCAACATTTCCAGGGGGTTTCCCCGGGAAAATAAAGGATGAGTTCAGGAGAAAGACCGGATACGGGTGGCTCTGGGGAAAACCGGCCTCTGGAACCGAGATAATAGAAAGGCTCGGGAAAGAGCACATAAGAACAAAAAACCCCATTGTCTATACCTCCGCTGACAGCGTATTCCAGATAGCCGCCCACGAAGATGTAATGCCGGTTGAAGAACTTTACAGGGTATGCGAAGTAGCCAGAGGGTTTTTAAACAGGTATAATATAGGAAGGGTGATAGCAAGGCCTTTTACAGGCAGAGGCGGTTCATTCAAAAGGACCGCGGGGAGAAAGGATTTTTCAATTCCTCCGCCGTCTTTTACCCTTCTTGACGCGCTTAAAAAGAAGGGGTTTTCCGTGGTTGGCATAGGCAAGATCGGCGATATATTCGCCCACAGGGGACTTACGGAGGAAATACACGCCGGCGGAAACATGGAGGTTCTGGAGGGGGTTATGGATGCCTTGAAAAAAACCGGAAACGGACTGGTACTGGCAAACCTCGTTGACTTTGACATGCTCTACGGCCACAGAAACGATGCCCCTGGGTACGCAAGGGCGCTTGAGGATGCGGATGGAAGGATACCGGAGTTGAAAAAACTTCTTAAAGGCGGGGATATCCTTATCATAACGGCAGACCATGGATGCGACCCCACAACCCCTTCAACAGACCATTCGAGGGAATACGTGCCGCTTCTTGTATTCGGAAAAAAGATAAAAAAAGGGGTTAATCTCGGAACGCGCGGGAGTTTTTCGGACCTTGGGCAGACACTTGCGCAATTTTTTGATTGCGGGGGTCTTTTAGCCGGCACTTCCTTTCTTACTTCTATTCTGCCGAAGCCGGGCGGGGAGGGTGTTTTTCGTGGCAGACGTGGATATTGAGATAAGGAAAAGATTTAAATTTGCGGTAGTTCTTACCGGGATAATATTTCTGGCGGAGCTTATAGGGGGCTATATTACAAACAGCCTCGCGCTCATGTCGGATGCGGCCCATGTTTTCATGGATTTTCTGGCGCTCTCGGTGAGCCTTTTTGCCGTTTACATCTCGGCCCTTCCGCCTACCGAGAAAAGAACATACGGGCTCCACAGGATAGAGGTATTTGCCGCTTTTATAAACGGCGCCACACTCATTCTCCTTACCCCTTTTATATTTTATAAATCCTATCTGAGATTTTTTAACCCGCAGCAGGTTGAAAGCAGGGGAATGCTTCTCGTCGCGGTCGTGGGCCTTGTTGTCAATGTGGCTGTCGCGGCGCGTCTTGGAAGTTTTGCAAAGACAGACCTGAATATCAAGAGCGCCTTTTTGCATGTAATCGGGGACGCAGTCGCATCAGGGGCCGTGATAGCGGCGGCAATTATTATATCCTTAAGCGGCCTCTATGTCATGGACCCTATAGGGAGCGCCGTCATAGGCGTAATAATACTTTTCGGCGCCGTAAAGATAGTTTCGGAGTCCTTGCACATACTTCTTGAAGGGGTGCCGCGGGAGATAGATTTCAATAACGTGGTAAACGACATGAAAGCCGTTACCGGGGTGATTGGCGTCCACAGCCTCAATATCTGGAGCATATGCCATAACATAAACGCCCTGAGCGCCCATGTGGATGTGGACAACCGCCACATATTAAGGCAGGCGGATATTTTGACGGCAATCAACGAAAGACTTGCCCGGAGGCATCATATCTTCTATACTACTATTCAGGTGGAATGCCCCGGGTGCGAGACCAACGGGGCATTAAGAAAGATTACGCACAGGGAGCGCCGGGGTTGATACTTTTAGAATTTTAGACACTCGGAGGAATTATGGCAAAGGTTAAACCGTTACCGCCCGGGGAACTGACATGGAAGTGCCATCCCGACACCTTCTCTTTTTCAAACACCAGGGAGCTTCTGGAACCAAAACCCGGGGTCATAGGCCAGGACAGGGCTATAAAGTCCATTGACTTCGGGCTGGGGCTTTCAGACCACGGCTACAATATTTATATTCTCGGCGAAAGCGGCACAGGGAAGGAATCTATTGTAAAGGAGAGGCTTGAGGAGAAGGCAATAGACGAGAAGGTGCCGGATGACTGGTGTTATGTGTATAATTTTTCAGACCCCGACAGGCCCAGCGCCATGAATCTTCCGCCCGGCATGGGAAGTGTTTTAAAAGAGGACATGGGCGAGCTCGTGGAAACCCTTAAAAGGGACATTCCAAGGGTGTTTGAGAGCAAGGACTACGAAAAACACCGCGACGAGATACTGGATGGGCAGCAGGAAAGGACAAAGGCGTTTTTTTACAGGGTCGAGCAGAAGGCCGTGGAAAAGGGTTTCATACTTAAAAAGACCGTGAGCGGGCTTGCGGTGGTGCCGGCAAAGGACGGCAAGCCCATGGGCCAGCAGGAATACGATGCGCTTCCCAGGGATAAAAGGGCAAAGTTTGATGAAGAACTGGCGCTGCTTCAGGACAGGCTCAGCGACGCCATAAGGGAGGCCCGGATTGTTGAGAAGGAGACAAAAGAGAGGATAAACGCCCTCGACAGGGAGGTTGTCCAGTACGTGGTGAACCCTCTCCTTAACGAGCTTCTTGAAAAATACAGGGGCTTTGAGAAGATCGTTTCGTATCTGAACGGAGTCAGGGAGGATGTGCTGAAAAATATTGATGACTTCAGGCCCAAGGAGGAAATACCGCTTCCCTTTGGAATAAAGATGCCGAAGTCGGAGGTTACCTTTGAACGCTACATGGTGAACGTGGTTATAAGCAACCGTGATACAAAAGGCGCCCCGGTGGTGATGGAGACAAACCCGACTTATTATAACCTTTTCGGGAGGATTGAACACAGGGTGCAGTACGGGATTGCGGTCACGGATTTTACAATGATAAAGGGCGGAAGCGTTCACAGGGCAAACGGAGGGTATCTCGTTATAAACGCGCTGGATATGCTCAAAAACATCTTTGTCTACGATTCGATAAAAAGGACGATAAAAAACAGGGAGGTAAGGATAGAGGATGTCTGGGAGCAGTACAGGCTTCTTTCCACAACTACTCTTAAGCCGTCCCCTGTCCCCATTGATATCAAGGTAGTCCTCATAGGAGAACCTTTCCTTTATTACCTTCTTTATAACCTCGACCCGGAATACAGAAAACTTTTCAAGGTAAAGGCTGATTTCGACGATGTAATGCAGAGAAGTTCCGTAAACATAAACAAATATGCCAATTTTGTGGCGGCAAGGTGCATGGAGAGGAATCTGCTTCCCTTTGACAGGGAAGGGGTGGCGAGGGTGGTTGAGTACGGATGCCGCCTTTCGGGCGACAAACTGAAGCTTTCCGCGAGATTCGGCGCGGTTGAAAATATCATTGTAGAGGCAAGCTACTGGGCCGGGGTGGAGAAAAGCCCTGTTGTTTCGGCCGCTCACGTGGAGAGGGCTATAAAGGAAGCGATATTCAGGAGTTCAAAGATAGAGGATAAGCTGGGGGAGCTTATAAAAGAAGATACGCTCATGGTTTCAACGGAGGGCAGCGTCGTTGGACAGGTAAACGGCATAGCCGTGCTTGACCTCGGCGATTACGCGTTCGGGAAACCATCAAGGATTACGGCAAGGACGTTCATGGGAGACGAGGGGGTTGTGGGCATCGAGCGGGAAGTCAAGATGAGCGGCAGAATCCACAATAAGGCGCAGATGATAATGAGGAGTTTCCTCGGCGAAAGGTTCGGAAGGGATTTTCCGCTCGCGCTTTCCGCCTCCATATGCTTTGAGCAGCTCTATAACGAGATAGAGGGCGACAGCGCCACATGCGCCGAGGTATACGCCCTTTTTTCAAGCCTCGCGGATATTGCGATAAATCAGGGCATCGCGGTAACCGGCTCGATGAACCAGAGAGGAGAGGTTCAGCCGGTAGGGGGCATAAACGAAAAGATAGAGGGTTTCTTTGACACATGTTTTGCAAAGGGTTTGACGGGACGCCAGGGGGTGATAATGCCCAACCGGAACGTAAAAAACCTTATGCTTAAAAAAGAGGTGATTGACGCCGTAAAAAAGGGTATGTTTGCCATATATCCGATAGAGGCCGTGGATGAAGGGCTGGAGATACTTCTGGAGACCCCTGTCGGGGGGAGGGGGCCGGACGGGAAATTCCCCGAGGGGACAGTAAACTATTTTGTTGAGAAAAGATTAAGGGAACTCGCAACGAGCCTTAAAGAGTTCGGCCGGAAAAAGGGCGGCGCCGCCAGGGGCGAGCCGGACGAGGACAAAAGATGAGGACAAAGGATAAGGCGCCTTTATGCTGATAAGCGAAATATTCTTGAGCATCCAGGGTGAGTCGACATATATGGGGCTTCCCTGCGCGTTCGTCAGATTTGCCGGATGCAACTTAAGCTGCAACTGGTGCGACACCGCCTACGCGAGGGACTCGGCAAAGGGGATAGAGCTTACAATAGATGAGATTGTGAAAGAGGTTAAGAAATTCCCTCCAAGGCTTGTTGAGCTTACGGGGGGGGAGCCGCTTCTTCAGCCGGGGGCGGGAAAATTGGCGAACAGGCTCTTTGAAGAGGGCTACACGGTTCTCATAGAGACAAACGGAAGCATAAGCCTTGAAGGGCTTGATTCGAGGGTTATAAAGATTGTTGATGTAAAGTGCCCCTCAAGCGGCCACGGCGGCTCATTTTTGATGGAGAACCTTAATTATATAACCGAGCAGGACGAAATAAAATTTGTCATAAAAGACAGGGCCGACTACGAGTACGCAGAAAGATTTATAGAGGAAAACATCCATGACCGCACAACAAAGGTACTGTTCACCCCGGTAAAGCCGGACCTTGAGCTTTCGGTCCTTGCCGACTGGATACTGAAAGACGGGCTTAAGGTCAGGCTTCAGCCGCGGCTGCACGCCTACATATGGGACGATGAGAGGGGAAGGTAAAGACAGGCATCTATGACGTTTCTCATTTTTTCTTCCCTTTTCCTGTATGCGGCCGGTCTTATAAGCATTGTATTTTATCATATCTCAAAAAAGAGGCCACTGCCGGCGCTTTCGGCGGTATTTATTATTTCCGGCCTCGCATCCCACAGCGCCGCGATTTTCTTGCGCACATTTGTAAGCGGACACCTTCCTGTTGCAAACGTCGGCGAAACCCTTCTTTTTTACAGCTGGGCAACGGTTTTAATAAGCGTAATCGTAATACTGAGATACGGGGAAAGATTCACGGAAATTATAACAATACCGCTTGCAATACTTGGTCTTATAAATTCTTTTTTTACCATGACCTCTCCCAGGCCCCTTCCCCTGATACTGAGGACATACTGGTTTGAAATCCACGTCATAACATCCTTTGCCGCGTATGCGCTTTTTACGCTGGCCTTCTCGGGAAGCCTTCTTTATCTTCTCGGCAATATGAAAAAATCGGAGGAGCCGGAACGCCTGCGCGACTTTCAGGATATCTCGGTCAGAGGGGTTCTGTGGGGGTTCTTCTTTTTTTCCGTCTCCATGTTCGCAGGGGCAATATGGGCGTATCTCGCATGGGGCGCTTACTGGATGTGGGAGCCGAAGATACTCTGGTCTTTTATAGTCTGGTTCTGGTACGCGGGGGCGATGCACGCCTTTTATGTAAAGAGGTGGCAGATAAAAGGGCTTGCGGTTTTATCGGTCATAGGTTTTTTTATCGTCCTTTTTACTTATCTCGGGGTGGGGCTTCTTATGAAATCAAGCCACAGTTTTTAGATGTTCACGCTGAAAAATGCCCGTCTGCCACGTTGCCTTCGTCGCTTCGCTGCTCACATACATAAAAAGTATGCTCCGCTGCTCGCTCCTCGGCGCCTTGCATCAGTGCAATTTTTGAGCATGAACTAAAGGATAATTCTAAAGGGTTGCGGAAAAACCTTGCATTGTCATTGCGAGGAGCGTTCTTTTGCGACGAAGCAATCTCTAATCACTTGATTTTACTTAAAGACGAGATTGCTTCGCTCCACTCGCAAAGACGGAAAATTTAATTTTTCAGCAACCTGCTAAGTTTTGAATATTTAACCACCCTAACGTTTTCAAATAATTCCCCCGGCATCTTGCCAACTCCTTTTAGGGTTTTGACGTATTCAAAAATACGGTTTGCTTTTTCGGAGGTCTTATTATTTGTAATAACAAGACCATATAAACCTATCATGCTGGCAGTAGTTATATCACCTAAAATATGTTTTGAGGAGCCGCTAAAAGATATTTCAATAGCCAGGCCACATCTGGGGTTTGGATTTTGGGATAATCCATTCAAAAGAGTCTTCAGTTTCCGAGGAATTTCATTCGAAAATTTTCGCTCAATTTCGTCTTTGCGATTCCCTTGAGTAACATTGAAAGGGCCGACTGCAATATCCAAACGCGGCGAATATCTTTTACTGTTCGCAGAAAAAGTATCGGTGGCATTTTTAGATACAGTCCATTCCTTTTCAACTTCACTAAAATATCCCTCCAAAGTTTGTTTTAATTTTTCCTGGAATGACTTTGCCTTCATAAAACAACCTCCCCCTACTTCCTCCACCACATAACAGCCGACTTTTTCCTGAATCTTGCGAGCAGCCCGTCTTTGATTCTTTTCAATTTCTTTTCAAGGAACTTCCGGAGAACCTCATCGTGCTCCTCC
>Ga0209521_10003618_pt1 | contig 12452 bp, 11 predicted proteins | sample Rifsed19ft4_FD_184016 | JGI IMG/M metagenome (GOLD analysis project Ga0209521, IMG submission 184016) | Soil microbial communities from Rifle, Colorado, USA - sediment 19ft 4 (version 2) | ecosystem: Environmental > Terrestrial > Deep subsurface > Rock core/Sediment | place: Rifle, Colorado... | reverse complement strand
ACGCGATGCTCGATGAAGCGAATGTGGGCAGATTCCGTGACCTGCTTTTCGAATTAAGCCAGGACACGCAGTTCATCATCATCACGCATAACCGTAATACGGTGCAGGCGGCAGACGTGATCTATGGCACTACCATGAGGCGCGATTCGGCGAGCCAGGTGATCAGCCTGCGATTGGATCAGGTTACAGATGAGATGTTGAAGATAGGATGATTCAACGCGCAACTGGCAATCCATGAAAAAGAAATCGCCCAACTTTTCATGAGCGGGCGATTTTAGTTTATTCTCCTTCAAGAGATGTTACTGTGGGAGCTGGCCCGTGGATGGAGGCGCAGTTGGTACGCGCTCTTTCCAAACTTCAAAGATCGTGACTGTTGATTCTTCGCGAGTCTTGGTGAGCCACTCGGTAAAAGAAGTCTGGCGTTTTTCGTCGTACTGGGAGGCGTTTACAGGAAGCTCTTCGTGACCGAGAACCTGGATGATGTGATAGCCGAATTGACTTTTAACGGGCTCCCCGATCTCGCCAATCGCCTGGCTGAATGCGGCTGCTTCAAATTCAGGGACCATGGCCCCTCTGCCGAACCACCCCAAATCCCCGCCCTTCGCACCAGAGCCCGTGTCGGTGGAAAATTCCTGAGCGAGCTTGGCGAAGTCCGATCCGTGCTTCAAAAGGGCCATGACCGTCGCTGCCTTGCCCCCATCTGCCACCAGAATATGACGCGCCCAAACCTGTTCCTCGGTACGAGGCGTATCTTTGGTGAGCTCCTCCAGGAGTTTCTCGCGAAGGAGTCGGCTTTCGTAGGCAGAACGTAGTGTTGCTTCGCTCACACCGGATGCCTTGAAGTTGTCTACAGACTCACGATATTGGGTCTTGAATCCATCCAGGGTATAGGGAGTGACGGTAGCTGTTGGATCTTGCGGAACAAAAGTTGGGGTCGGTGGCGCGGTTGTAGATGTTGCAGTTGGCGTGACAGCTTTATCAGGGGTGTTGGTTGGCGCGGGGGTGGATGTTAATACCTCCGTTGGGGTGGCGGTCGCAGGATAAATGGTCAATTGTTCTGCGGAAAGAGTTGGGAGCGAGAATTCAGTCGGCGTGATGGTCGGTGTGGGCGTCCCGTTGGGGAAGAATCCATAAGATTCCTGTACGGCGGCTTCCACTTCATCTGCTGAGACGGAGATGCCGCGCTTTTCCGCTTCCTGGCGGATGAGGATCTCACCAACCATTTGGTCCAGCACATCCTGACCGAGTATCTCTGGTGACTGCAGAGTGAGCTGAATCTGTTGTAGCTGTTGAGAGGTATCCATGCCAAAGCTCTGTTGGTAGAACTGGTAGGTCTGGTAAAGATTTAACAGGTTAACCCGCTGAAGCTGCACGCGTTCCTGCCACTCGCCTGTGGTGATCGTCACGCCGTTGACTTCAGCAACAGGTTCGCGCAATTGCAGAACATTGAGTTTAAGGTAGCCGTATCCAAGAAGGAGAACGACGATCAGGATTCCGCCGATGGCAATCCCTCGGATGATATTAGACTGTCGTCGTTCCCGTTCGAGGCGGGCCATGTGTTTTTTAGTGACAACTTTTGGTGCAGGACTTTCTTTTGGCATTCATGTTCTCCATGACGCAAAGACGGGGTCCCATGCCCCGCGATCGCTTTCGAGGTTAGCGCCCGTCTTCCCAGTGTTTTCCCGTGAAAGGGATGAGTGCGATATGGCGGGCCTGTTTGATTGCCGCGGCCACGACGCGCTGGTGTTTGGCGCATGCACCCGTCTGGCGGCGCGGACGGATCTTGCCGTCTTCGGTGATATAGCGCCTGAGCAGGTCCACCTTTTTGTAGTCAATTGTCAGGGTCTTATCTGCGCAGAATTGACAATTTTTAGGCTTCGCAAAGAAGCGGCGTTCGCCGCCTGCTTGTGTTGCCTCAGATGTTCTTCGTTCGTCAGACATTTATTTCTCCAAATCTCTTTTTTTATTTTGAGATCTGACATGTTTTATCCTGTTCATAGACTTGCTTATGAACCTTTGCACGGCAATCTTCATCGCCGATAGATGCTGCAGGGAGACATGTCAGGCCTGGTCAGAATGGGAATTCATCCTCATTCGGGGCCAAATTGCTTTCTTCGGGCGTGCCTTCCGCTGCCTGCTGGGGTTGATTGGTATGTTCGCGGCGGTCGCCGAGCATCATCATTTCGTTGGCAACGACTTCAACGCTGGTGTGTTTCATGCCTTCCTTGTCATCCCAGCGGCGGGTCTGCAGGCGTCCTTCGATGTATACCTGCTGGCCTTTGTTGAGATACTGTTTGCAGATCTCCGCCAGGTTGCCCCAGGCAACGACGTTGAACCATTCCGTCTCATTGTGACGTTCTCCGTCAACGGTGTTCCACGAGCGGCTGACTGCCACTGTGAAAGTTGTGACGGGGCGCCCTGAAGGGGTATAGCGCATTTCGGGATCGCGTCCCAGATGACCAATAATCTGAACTTTATTTAAGCCTCGGCTCATGTCAATCTCCTTGTAATAAAAAGACCGAGTTTCAACACCATAGATAGATCTTACCTACACTGTAGTCAGCATGTGACGCAACACGGGTTCAAGAAACCGAATGTTTCGCTCCAGAGCGCCAGCGGACTTGGGGTCGAGCGTGAGATTCAAGAGAACATACTGACCTTCTCTCTGTTTGTGGATCTGGTAAGCCAGCCTGCGGCGTCCCCAGATATCCACTTTATCCACGCTTCCGCCTGCTTCGGTAATCCAGCCTTGAACGCGTTCGACGGCGCCCTTAAAGGCAGTTTCATCCAGGTCTGGCTGGATAATGCAAACCAGTTCATATTTGCGCATGAGGGATTTTCCTCCTTTCCATGGGATTGCTCCTGTTCAAACCGTGGGTTTGCCGGGAGCGGAAAGGCACGTATAACGTACCTGTTTGAGCGGCCGGAAGTTTATCATGAATTCCGGAAAAGCGGAGGGTTATAATCAAAACAAAGAGAGGCCTTCATGTTCGAACTCCCTGACGATGAAATATTATCCCTGTCGAAGGAGCATGTTTTCTTTACCTGGTCTGCGCAGTCAAAGGTGAATCCCATCGCGGTGCAACGCGCAAAGGGTGTTTATTTTTGGGATGTGGACGAGAAGCGTTACCTTGACTTCAACTCGATGACCATGTGCGTCAATATCGGTCATGGAGACGAGCGCGTGATCAAAGCCATGCAGGAACAGGCGGCGGAACTTCCTTATGCCGCACCGGGGATGACGACCAAGATCCGCGCGCTGGCGAGCAAAGCAGTAGCGGATCTGACTCCGCATCAGGCTCTGACGAAAGTGCTGTTCACGCTGGGTGGGGCGGATGCCAATGAGAATGCCATCAAACTTGCGCGCGGCTACACAGGCAGGTACAAAATATTGGCGCGTTATCGCTCCTATCATGGAGCCACTGCCGGAGCGATGGCCGCGACAGGTGACCCGCGCCGTGTCGCCTGGGAACCCAACCTGATGACCGGCACCGTGCATTTCCTCGACCCGTACCGTTATCGCTCCACTTTCCACCGCACCAACCCCGATATCCCCGAAAAAGAGTTCGCCCAGGATTATTTGAACCATCTCGAAGAGATCATCCAATATGAAGGGCCGGAGACCATTGCTGCCATCCTGATGGAATCGGTCACTGGCACAAACGGTATCATCATCCCACCCGAAGGGTATATGCAAGGCGTGCGCGCGTTGTGCGACAAGTACGGCATCATCATGATCGCGGACGAGGTGATGAGCGGCTTTGGACGAACGGGCAAATGGTTCGCGGTGGAACACTGGGATGTGGTGCCTGATATCATCACGATGGCAAAAGGCCTGACCTCCGCCTATGCGCCGCTCGGCGCGGTCGCCATGAAGCCGGAGATTGCTTCTGCTTTCGATGAGCGTGTCTTTGAATCCGGGCTGACTTACACCTCACACCCGGTCTCGCTGGCAGCTGCGGTGGCGAACATCCGCGTCATGAGGGAAGATGGAATCGTTGAGCACGCGGCAGGTATGGGTACGGTCTTGAAGCGCATGTTGACCGACCTGGGCGAGAGTCACCCCTCGGTTGGGGAAGTCCGCAGTATCGGGCTGTTTGGCATCCTGGAATTAGTCAAAGATAGAAACACGAAGGAGCCAATGGCTCCTTGGAACAGCTCATCACCAGAAATGACCGCGCTGAGGAAATATTGTCTGGATCACGGTTTGTTTTTGTATACGCACTGGCATACGGTGCTCATCGTCCCTCCATTGATCATTACAGAGAACCAATTGAAAGAAGGTTTTGATATTTTGGATAAGGCATTGGAGATTACAGATAAGGCCGCATTTGATGACAGGTGACAGTCACTTTTGCGTAACACTCCCGAAACAAAGGGCTGGAATCTGGGTGACTGTCACCTTTTTAATTTAGTCCCAGGCAACATCAGCTGATTTAAAGAAATTGATATCCATCGCCTCCATGCGCTTGCCATGCAGGGCGAGACGATGTTTGAAATTATCCCAGCTCTGACCTTTTGGTGACCATGCCAATTCGGCGAGTCCGATAATGCGGGGAAATGCCATATATTCAATATCCTTGATCGTGAGCAAGGTCTCACTCCAGAGCGGCGCCTCGAGGCCAAGGATGTCGCTTTCCTCAAGTTCGTTCATGTAGCTTCCCGGCTCCCAATCGTAGGAATCCTTCACGCTCACAAGCCCAGCCCAATCCAGACCGAGTGGTGATGCGTTGTCGTACTTCATATCCAAATATGTTTTGTTTGCAGGGGAGAGAATGATCTTTGCACCCTGCCGTTTTGCTTCCTGATAGGACGCGCCGACCCAATGCTGGGCGATGGTGCCTGACAAGATTTCAGCCTCACCGATCTCTGACCAGCCAATTGCGATTTTGCCATGTGAAATGACGATTTCCTGAATGCGCTTAATGAACTTTTTATAATCCTCTTCAGGAGTAGATCTGGCTTCATCACCGCCTATATGAATATATGGTGTCGGTGTAATGGCAGCAAGTTCCCGGATCACATCATCCAGGAATTGATAAGTGATTTCCGTGTTGATCCACAACGTGCTGAAGCCTACTTGTGTACCTTCATATAGAGCAGGCGCTTCCTCTGAACTATTTAATTCCGCGTACGATGCCAGCGCGGCATTCGTGTGCCCGGGCGTGTCGATCTCAGGGATAATCATGATGTAGCGACTGCGCGCATAGTCCACGATCTCTTTGTATTGCTCCTGGGTGTAGTAGCCTCCGCCTCCACCATTCACTTGAGTTCTCGCACCGATCTCGGTCAATTTGGGCCAGGACTTGATTTCAACGCGCCAGCCCTGGTCATCTGTGAGGTGCAGATGCAGGCGGTTCATCTTGTAGTGTGAGATCAAGTCAACGTATCGCTTTATGTCCTCCACGCAGAAGAAGTGTCGCGCCACATCGAGCATGGCACCGCGCCACCTGAAGCGGGGAGTATCGCGTATCGAAACGGCGGGCAGTCTGACGCTTCCCGCGCGGTGCGTGGGCAGGAGCTGCCGAAAAGTTTGGATGCCGTAAAACAATCCCGCTGGACGATTTGCGCTTAATTTGATTCCATCCGTTGAAATGGATAGCTCGTATCCTTCTTCGCCCAAACCTTCATCGCTGCCCAATGCGATCTGGATGCGTCCCACCTTTTGGTTGACGCTTGCAGAGTTGATCGCGGTCCTGATCCCGGTTGCCTCTCTTATCTGTTCAACAATGTAATTGCCAAGCGCTTCCAACTCACCAGACGGTTCAATGAAGATTTCAGTTGTGTTCGAAACCACAAAATTTCGTGTAGATTGAAGGATAGAGGCAGGGAAGGGGATGAGGCTATGCTTCATTGTGTGGTATCCTTTCCTACTAATGATAAGCGGATTTGCTATAATTCACAATAAAAATTGATTTCTTATGGATGACCAACCCTCTTTTGACCGTGAGCTCCTTCTCCCGATTCTGCTTGGGGGTTTCTCAATTCTTGGGATTATCATTATCTTGTCGATCGGACGCCTGAACGCATCCCGGGCATCTGTCCTTGTGGTTGAAACTGAAACGCCATTTAGATACATTTTTCTTGGTACGGAGCCGATTAATCCTACCGGAAGCGCGGAAGCATCCGAAACAGAGCTATTGACCGATCTTCCATTTGACGGCGCAACTCCAAGTCTGCCGGATACTACCCCGGTTCTTGTAACACCGGCTCTGGGAACGCCACCGTTGATGACGCCGGTCAATACTCCTTCTCCCACTTCCACCTCTGCATCCGGAGCGCCGCTTGGCTCCGGCACGTTTGATGATGTAGATTCTCATCTCGTATACAATGGGTCCTGGATAAGCCAGACTGGCATAACCGGGGCCTATCAAGGCACGTTGCATGTTTCGCAAGTAATTGAGAGCTCACTTACCTTTAGGTTTATCGGCAGGGAATTGCGTCTCTTTTACCAGGGTAATCCCAGCCAGGGCCAAGTCACTATTATCATTGATGGTCAGGATTTCAATTTAGATCAATCCAATGGCAACGAGTGGATATCTGATTCACTCACAAATAATACGCATACTGTTTTGATTACGCATGCGCGTGGCGGGTCCGTCAATCTTGATTATGTGATCATTCCAGAGGTTGCTCCGACAGGCACACCAACCGCGACGCCAACTCGAACTCCAAACCCGTAATTCTATTGGCCCAACAGGCTCTCTACACTGGCCCGCGCGAAATGGGCGCGATATGCGACAGTCTCCTCAAGGATTCCCTTTACCGAGAGGTACAACTCGCGCTGGAGGTATTGATCTAATTCGCCATTGCCTGTGGATAAAAAGACCGTATCGTCCTCACCGGCAATTGACACGTGGCCCCCGGCCGCCAGCCACTCCAGGCCGAGCCAAATCGTGTTCATACGATGTGCCGTTGCAGCCGCAAGCTCGCCGATCTCTGCATTTCCGCCGCGTTGATTGATGATGAACTTTGCCATTCCCGCTAATCGCGAAAGAAACTCATCTGTTTTTTCTACACCGGGTGAAACACCGAACAGATAGATTCTTTTTGGTTTGACAAGCTCCAACGCTTCGCGCAATTCAGCAGGTGAGGGCGGAGTCGTCCAGATCGCGAATTCGTCCGCCTGATACAACTCAAAACGGTTTTTTCCTTTCGCCTTATCAAAACCTTCCGCCCAGATTTGGAGTGCAGGAACCTGCTCCTGTATTTTCTCCAGCATGGTCTGCGCCTCCAAACGGTAGTCAATGATTTCGATCTTGCGCGGCTTCAGTTCAGGAGGCGCCTCTTCAACGATCCTGAATTCTTTAAACTGCAGCGTGACCTGTTTCTGGCCGCGAAACGTGGAAGCGCGCAGGGAGTAAGCAATATCGAATCTGCTCCCCTCTTCAGGTAACTCGGCGCCCGCGCCGCCCCACCACAGAACCGATTGAACATTCCCATTTTCGTCTTCCACATTTAATCGCAAATGCTCTTTTGCCTTGCCAATTGTGGAAACAGACTTCAACCCAACTTTTCGTGTCGCCAGTGTAAGCGAAGGATTGCCCGCGCCAAACGGTGCAAGCACCTCAAGAGAATCTGCCAGTTCAAGGTTGATCTCGTCCAACCCCAGCCACGCGTCGATTTGCAGAGTGGGCTTTTCCCGAACTGCTTTGCCCAATTGTGCTTCAATCGCTCTACCAAGGCCTCTACGAAAATCAGCAAGTTTTTTGGCTTCGAGTGCCAAACCCGCTGCCATGGGGTGACCGCCAAAGCCAAGCAACATGTGTTTTTGTGTGGTGATTGCCTCAGTGATATGAAGCCCCTCCACCGAGCGCGCCGAGCCGCGCAGAATCCCATCTTCAGATTGGCTCAAAAGGATCGCGGGCTTGTGATAACGCTCCACCAGTTTGTTGGCCACGATCCCCACTACGCCTCCGGGCCAATTTGGGTTGGACAAAACGATCGCTGGTTCAGAGAGTAATTCCGGCCTCTCGCGCAGTTGTGCTTCGGCGGCTTCGTAGACTTGGTTCGTCAATAACCTGCGTTGCGCATTTAATCCTTCGATTTGGGCGGCTAGAACACGCGCTCTCGCGGCGTCATGTGAGAGCAATAGTTCCACCGCAGGATTCGCGTCACTTAATCGCCCAAGTGCGTTTAATCGTGGAGCAAAACTGAAGCCAATCGTTTCTTCAGTAAGCGATTCAAGACTCGTTCCTGAAAGCTCCGCCATGGCTCTCAAGCCGATCCGGCCTGTGTTCCGCAGGACCTGAATACCGCGTTGTACCAGCGAACGGGTTTCACCTTTGAGCAGGGCAACATCCGCGATCAATCCAAGAGCAACCAGATCAAGCAACGAGCGATGAGTGTAGGACGACCCTTCGACTTTGCTCAGGGCAAGCTTTTGACTTTCGAGCAGCGCCTCTGCCAGTTTGTAGGCAACACCCACGCCCGCAAGGTTTGCCAGGATGTGATCTTCAGGCAGTAACTTTGGATTGACAATTGCCGTTGCGTTGGGTAGTGTCTCGCCCAGATCATGATGGTCTGTGACAACCACATCCGCGCCGCGCGAGTTGGCATAGTCAATTGCTTCGTGCGCGGTGATTCCTGTATCGCAGGTGATGATCAACTTCGCGCCGTTATCAATGATCGGCTTGAGACTGTCGATATGTACGCCGTGCCCCTCCTTCCCGCGGATCGGAATGTAATAAACGACATTCGAACCCAGTTCTTGCAGAGTTTGCACTAGGAGCGTAGTGGATGTCTGTCCGTCCACGTCGAAGTCGCCCCAGACGCAGATCATGTCCTTGTCCCGGATAGCCTCATTTATGATCTCTACTGCAAGTTCAATATTTGGAAATGGAGTAGATGGAATTTCATCGGGATGCAGGAATGCACGGGCGGAGTCGGGAGTCAGAATCCCGCGTCGGATGAGAGTCTGCGCGACGAGGGGAGGCAGGTTCAGGTCCGCGAAGGAAGCGGGGATGTTTACAGGATGAGGGTCCAGCCAGCGAGTCATGTGGGTAAGTATCATGTGTCAGGTGTCAGGTGTCAAGTTTGCGTATAATTTCCTGCATGGTTGATGTTGGTTATTCTGGTACCCCACTTGCAAAGAAGCTTGGGATCAAAGCCCCATTGAAATTGTTGATGGTCAACGCGCCGAAGGAATATAAGTCGTGGTTGGGGGGCTTGCCCGAAGGCGTGTCGTTGGTGCTAAAGGCGACCAAACCCATTCAAGCCGCGCATGTGTTCGCAACCGAGAGCGCATTCCTGGATGCGACTCTTTCCAAATTACGAAACGAATTAAAGCAGGATGGTTTCGTGTGGGTCTCATGGCCTAAGAAAACATCAAAAGCGCCAACAGATATAACGGAAGATACGATTCGCGAGATCGCTTTGCCATTGGGTCTTGTGGATATTAAAGTGTGTGCGGTGAGTGAGGTCTGGTCGGGGTTGAAGTTGGTGATACGGAAATCGGAAAGGTAGTAGAATCGTTCAATCTTATGAAAGGAGTGGTAAGAATGAAAAAGATATTCAAATGGATTGGTATCGTTTTAGGTGCGCTGGTTGGTTTGATCCTGGTCGTTGGTGGGGTGTTGTACTTAATGGGCAATGCCCGCCTCAACAAGACTTATGATTTTCCGCCAGCCAACATTGTTATTCCCGCTGACGCGGCAAGCATCGAATTTGGCAGGCATCGCGTGGAAAGCTTGTGCGCGGGTTGTCATGGAGAGGATTTAAGCGGTATTGAAAATTGGTTTGATGGTGGCCCTCTTGGAACGATGGACTCAGCCAACCTGACCTCAGGAGAAGGCGGGATCGGCGATGAATATACCGCCGAGGATTATGTGCGTGCCATTCGGCATGGCATAGACCGTGATGGGAAACCCATCTTTATGGCCGCCGTTGTTTCTACAGCATATTTAAGCGATGAGGATCTGGGTTCGATCATTTCCTACCTGCAAACCATCCCGTCAGTGGACCATGTAACCACCGGGGTAAATTTTACGCCGCTGGCTACTGTTATGTTTGCGGCGGGTGTTCTTGGCAATATGCCGGTGGAGGATGTAAGTCATGAGGTGAACGTCAGCGCGGTGGAACGTGGTGTGAGCGTCGAGTATGGGGAATACCTTATAAACATCAATGATTGCCGCATCTGTCATGGACAGGATTTGGCGGGTGGCCCATTCCCTAACCCGACCATCAAGAAGATTTCCCCAAATCTCACCCCCGGCGGTGAACTTGGTTTTTGGACGGAGGCGCAATTCGTCACCACGATCCGCACTGGCGTGACACCCAGTGGCTATGAAATGGATCCCGAACTCATGTCGTGGACGAGTTATCGTCTGTTCTATGATGATGAGTTGAAGGCGATCTGGGTGTATCTGCAATCTCTTCCCAAGTTGGCGCAATACACCGAGTAATTGTGTAGGTGCCATTGCGAATGTCATTGCGAGGAGCGATAGCGACGAAGCAATCTTCTCGTGGATGAGGAGATTGCTTCAGGCGGAAGAGCGCCGCCTTCGCAATGACATGTTGTTAGAGCGGTTCGAATCTCGCAGTGAAGTGACGCAACATTTCTGGTGCGTACGTAAATTTGTAGCCGCGCAGATCATTGGCGCGTGATTTTATTTTTGCGAGTGTGTCCGCTACGTAATCCATGTGGGTTTGTGTGTACATGCGGCGGGGGATGGCGAGACGCAGTAGTTCGAGTTTGGGGTAATGCCAGATGTTTGTTTCCGGGTCGAGACAGGCAAACATGACCGAACCAATCTCGCAGCCGCGGATGGCGCCTGCGCGATAGAGTTCAACTGCCAATGACTGCGCGGGAAATTCGTAATTGGGTATGTGCTGAAGGACAGCTTGTGCATCTACAAAAACAGCATGCCCGCCAGCGGGTTGGATCGTGGGAATCTCTGCTTCGTTGATGCGCGCCGCGAGATAGGCTGTTTGCACGAGTCGATAGGCGAGATAGGCTTCGTCGAGTCCTTCGTACAAGCCGACTGCCATCGCGTCGAGGTCGCGTCCGGCGAGTCCGCCGTAGGTGGGGAAGCCCTCGCGCAGGATCAATTCATTTTTGACACCCTGAAAAAGCGTTTCATCGTTCAAACATAACAAACCGCCGATGTTGACGATCGCGTCCTTCTTGGCAGACATGGTCATGCCGTCGGCGAGGGAGAACATCTCACGCGCGATCTCTTTGACAGGCACGTGCTCATAGCCGCGCTCACGCCCTTTGATGAAGAAACAGTTTTCGGCGTAGCGTGCCGCGTCCATGTAGAACAGGATCCCGTTTGCGTGGTAGACATCCGCAACCGCTTTGAGATTCTCCATCGAGACGGGCTGTCCGCCTCCCGCGTTGTTCGTAACTGTCATCATCCCGAATGGAATTTTCTCCCGCCCATACTTTGCAACGAAGGCGTTGAGTTTGACGAGATCCATGTTGCCTTTGAACGGATGCGGATTGGCGGGGTCAAAGGCTTCGTCAATGACAAGATTAGCAGGGCGTCCGCCGCGGGCGCGGATGTTGGCGTCGGTGGTGTCGAAGTGCATGTTCGAGGGGATGAGATTGCCAGGCTTGACTAGGCACGCGGCCAGGATGTTCTCGGCGGCGCGTCCCTGATGCGTGGGGACAAAATACTTGAAGCCGAAAATATCATCCACCGCGGCTTTGAGACGATGGAACGAGCGCGCGCCCGCGTACGACTCGTCGCCGCGCATGATGGCCGCCCATTGCTCCTGACTCATCGCCCTCGTGCCTGAGTCGGTGAGGAGATCAATGAAGATGTCTTCGGCTTTGAGGGTGAACGGGTTGTAGCCCGCGGCTTGGAGCGCGGCTTCACGTTCTTCAGGCGAAGGCAAATGGATAGGTTCAACCATTTTGATGCGGAATGGTTCAGGTGGGTAGGAGGGCATTAAGTTCCTTTATTGGTTATTCTTCGTCTTCGGAGTTTTCGTCAAACAAGCTATATTGTGCTTGTTCTTCTTTTACGTACTGATTTCCAAAGTTTTCGGACAAACCAATAAATTGTTCCAAAGGAACTCTTCTCATCGCTTTACGCAAGTATTTCTCTATTTCGCTGTCGTTCATGCGCGTCAAGTCGTGTTTAAAGCCTAATGTTTTGTTCAATACTTGTGCAACTTGTTTTGGCCAATATCCCGCACTCATTTGAATAATTGTGCCTTGCACTTCTTCGGCCATACGCTCAATTCTGCTGTTTACCCCAATGCGGTCCACCAGAATGATGGTCGCCATGAAGAACTTTGAACGGCCCAATGAAATCTCGCGTTCAAAGCGCGTTACTTTGTCGAGTGAAATTTCGGGATTTCCCCTTCCGATAAATCCAATGTCGAATCGAACGCCCTGACCTAATTCGTAAATCAAGGTAGCGTCGCTCTCTCGCTTTTCATTTCGCGAGGCAAGCCAAAAGACCTTCTCGTATTCTTGTGGGGGAGGAACAATATGTTTGAAG
>Ga0209521_10003617_pt1 | contig 12453 bp, 12 predicted proteins | sample Rifsed19ft4_FD_184016 | JGI IMG/M metagenome (GOLD analysis project Ga0209521, IMG submission 184016) | Soil microbial communities from Rifle, Colorado, USA - sediment 19ft 4 (version 2) | ecosystem: Environmental > Terrestrial > Deep subsurface > Rock core/Sediment | place: Rifle, Colorado... | reverse complement strand
CGCCTGGCTCAAACAATCGGGACGCGACGAGGTCCCGGCGCGGGCGCCGGGCGCCGGCCGGTTTGCGCCGATCGAGGATGCGCCTGGCAGCTACTTGAAAGTGCGCGATTAGCGCCGCGCGGCTGCCGACGTCCCGACAGTGGGGCGACCGGCTCGCTGCTGCACCGACGAGGGAGGGCGAAATGTCGCGGGAATTGTTCTGGCTGACGCTGACGGTCGCGCTGACGGGTCTGTTGTGGATTCCCTACATGATCGACCGCTGCGCCGTGCGCGGCATCATGGCGACACTCGGCAACCCACGGCCGAACGACGTAGCGCAGTCGCCATGGGCGATGCGCCTCTATTTCGCGCACACCAATGCCGTCGAGAACCTCGTGGTATTTGCGCCGCTGGTGCTGATCCTCGATTCGCTCAACATCTCGACGCCCCTCACAGCGACCGCGTGCGCGGTCTATTTCTGGGCGCGCCTCGCCCACGCCGTGATCTATGCCATGGGGGTGCCCGCGCTGCGCACGCTGGCGTTTGCAGTCGGATTTCTGGCGCAGGTGACGTTGGTGCTCGCGATTCTCAGGCTGGCGTGAGAAGTGCCGGGCGGCTCAAGGACGCCGGTGCCTCACGGGAACAGCGCGACCTGGTCGAGCCCCGTCGTTTCTGGCAATCCCAGCATCAGGTTCATGTTCTGCACTGCTTGGCCGGATGCTCCTTTGACCAGATTGTCCAGCGCCGCGCCGATGATGGCGCGGCCGGCGACGCGATCCTTCGTCACCCCGATGAATGTCATGTTGGAGCCACGCACGTGGCGGGTATGCGGTACCTCGCCGAGCGGCAGGACATGCACAAATGCCTCCTCCGCATAGGCTTTCGACAGGATCGCCTGGAAATCCTCCGCGCTGCGTCCGCCCGTACCGCGCACGTAGATAGTGGACAGAATTCCCCGGTTCATCGGCACGAGGTGTGGCGTGAACGTCACGATCACGTCACGGCCGGCCGCCTTGGAGAACTCCTGGTCGAGCTCCGCCATGTGACGATGATGGCCGACGTCGTAGGCGTTGAAGCCCTCGGAGACCTCGGAGAACAGCATCGCCTCCTTGGCCGAGCGCCCTGCCCCCGTCATGCCGGACTTGGCGTCGATGACGATTTCATCGGAGTCGATCGCGTTCGCCGTGAGCAGCGGAATCAGCGCTAATTGCGCGCAGGTCGTGTAGCAGCCCGGATTGGCGACGAGCCGCGCCTTCTTGATCTCGGCCCGGTAAACCTCGACGAGGCCATAGACGGCTTCTTCCTGCAGCTCGGGCGCCTGGTGTTCGTGGCCGTACCAGCGCGCGTAGGCCGCCGGGCTGAGGCGGAAATCGGCGGAGAGATCGACAACCTTGGTCTGCGGCGCGCGTGCGAGCAAGTCCTTTACGACTTTCTGCGTCGTTGCGTGCGGCAGCGCGCAAAATACCAGATCGAGTTTCTCCCGCGCCCAGTCCATGCCGTCGAGCGGCACGAGCCTGGGCAATGGATAGGGCGAGAACTGCGGGAAGACGTCGCGCATCTCCTGCCCCGCCCGCCGTTCGGCCGTGAGCGCGGCGATGGTCACGTGGGGATGGCGCAGCAGCAGCCGCACGCATTCCGAGCCTGTGTAACCCGAAGCGCCGAGAACGGCGATTTTCGCTTTGCTGGCCATGGTTCCATCCTGATCGCAGTCGCCTGCGCTTGGACCGGAAGACACCGCGGGAGATTTCGGAAATGACGTGCCGCGGGTCTTCGGCGGCACGGCGTGCGATCACGCACGCGCGCCTGCCGCTCGTGGGCGAGGACGCCGAACGGGTGTGCAGGTCATCATGGCAACGCCTATAGTCTCGCGCCGTCGCATCGTCAATCCGAGTGCGGCCGACATCCGGATGTGACCGATATCCGAGTGCGACCGATCTATCCGCCGCGATACTTGAATGCGCCACACAAAATGAAGGCCGCCGAAGCGGCCTTTCGAGGGCTCACGCATCGGGACGTCAGATCACCGGATTCCACATCGCTGGCACCCAGCGGTAGCCGTTGCCGTCCTTTTCCACGTTGACGATGCCGGGGAACCACGCGTGGAACGCCTGGACCGGCATCTTTTCGGCGATCGCCATGTCGTACAGCTTGCGCCGCGTCTGCACGGCGAGCGGCTTGTCGACGTCGAACGCCAACTGCCAGTCGGGGTTGCGCACGAACAGAAACGCGGCGCCGGCCGTGATATCGACCTGCACCAGGACACGGTCGGAGCCGGAGGCGACGATATACGAGGTATGCCCCGGCGTGTGGCCAGGGCTGGCGACCGACGTGATGCCAGCAGCAATTTCCTTGCCCGCGTCGTAGTGAGTCACCTTGTTGCCGAGAGCGCCGAACACGCGGCGCGTGTTCTTGAAGGTTCCTTCGAGTATGGGATTGCCGGTCCCCTTGCTCATCTCGCCATCGTCCATCCAGAACTTCCATTCCGTCGCCGGCACCATGATCTCCGCGTTGGCGAAGGCCGGCTTGCTGTCGGCGGTCAGAAGGCCGTTGATGTGGTCGCCATGGAAGTGGGAGATGATCACCACATCGACGGTCTCGCGCTCAATCCCGGCGGCGGCGAGATTGGTGTGGAATTGCCCGATCATGCCCTTGCTTTGCTGGTAGGCGGCCGGGCCGACACCGGCATCGACGACGATGAGCTTCGAGCCGGTGTTGACGACGATAGGATTGTAGGCGTGGGTCGCCTTGTCGGGCGGCAGATAATTCGCCGCAAGTGCCGCGCTGACGGCCTCCTTGGACGCGTTCACGACATAGTTGTCCGGCCGCGGACCCGACGTGATGCCATCGGTGGCAACGGTGATCTCGTAGGTTCCGACCTTGTAGCGGTAGACGCCGGGCGCCTGCTTGCCGGCGGGCGGAGCGGCGGCGAGCGCGCGCGAGGTTGCGGCAAGCGGAGCGACCGCGCTCGCGGCGGCACCGAAAAGGGCGGTGCGGCGGTTAAGTTCAATCATGATATTCCCCCCGATGGTGGCACCGCGTTGCTGGTAACCGGCGCAACGGCGGCGGCATGTGGCTGACAACACCGCGCCAGCCAGGCTTATTCCGGCCTTGCGACAAGGCTGTCAAATGCGCGGGTCGCAGACACCCGCGGTGATCACACTTGCGTTTTCGCCGACGGCCTCGGCCGCAAAGGTCGCGCCGTGAGCGGGGCTATCTATCCGAACAGGAATTTCAACCCGAACGATCCCGGCGCCAGCAATACGGCGGCCCATACAAATGCCGACGTGAAGTTGGCGATCTGGAATGGCCACCACGGCATGGTCAGGATGCCCGCCACCAGCGGAATCGCGGCGCGCAGCGGCCCGAAGAAGCGGCCGATGAAAATGGCCGCGATGCCGTACTTCTCGATGAAGGCGTGGCCGCGCGGCAGCAGGTTGGGATGGCGCGAAAGCGGCCACATGTGGCTGATCGGCGCCTGGAACTTGCCGCCGAGCCAATACGACACCCAGTCGCCGAGCGCAGCCCCGATCGAGCCCGCCACCCAGATCGGCATGAAGTCGAGCCCGCCCGCGCCGATCAACGCGCCCATGGCGACAAGCGCTCCCCACGCCGGCAGCAGCAAGGAGATGAACGCGAGGGACTCCCCAAACGCGAGCCCGGCGACGATCAGCGGTGCCCATTGCTGGTTCGTGCGCGCGAACTCAATAACCGATTGGGTAAAGTGCTCAAGACTCATGCGAGGAAGGCGTTCGGTGGCGGGAAGCCTTTAACGCGCCGTGGGCGGGGTGGCCAGACCAGCATCGTCGCACCCCCGTTTTCCGCCTGCCGGTCACGATTGCACCATGTCCATGGCATAGTCGGGAAGGTGATTCGGAGTCCCTCCCGTTCCGCTCGATATGCACTACATTCGGCGCGCGACATCCTGAAACGGCACCCATGCCCAGAACCGCCAAGACTGCTTCGAATGCTCCTGACCTGTTTGCTGACTTGACCCCCCCGCGCCGCCCGAGAGGCCGCAAGCCGGCCCGCGGCCCCGCTGCCGAGGCCGGCTACACCGCGCGCCACATCGAGGTGCTGGAGGGGCTCGAGCCGGTGCGCCGACGTCCGGGCATGTATATCGGCGGCACCGACGAGAAGGCGCTGCATCATCTGTTCGCGGAAGCGATTGACAACGCCATGGACGAGGCGTTGGCCGGGCACGCCACGTTTATCGAGGTCAAGCTCACCGCCGACGGATTCCTCACGGTCGCCGACAACGGCCGCGGCATTCCGGTCGATCCGCACCCAAAATACCCGAAGAAATCCGCCCTCGAAGTGATCATGTGCACGCTGCACGCGGGCGGCAAGTTCGGCTCCGATGTCTACAGCACGTCGGGCGGCCTGCACGGGGTCGGGGTCTCGGTGGTCAATGCGCTTTCCGAGCGCTTGGAGGTCGAGGTCGCGCGCGGCGGTCAGCTCTACCGCCAGATCTATCAGCGCGGCAAGCCAAAGTCGGGGCTGGACAGACTCGGCAAGGTGTCAAATCGACGCGGCACGACGGTGCGTTTCAAGCCGGACGAGCAGATTTTCGGCAGGCTGAAATTCAATCCGCAGCGCGTGTTCAAGATGGCTCGCGCGAAGGCCTACTTGTTCGGGGGCGTGGAGATTCGCTGGACCTGTGACCCCGAGCTGCTGCGCGGGGTCGAGGGCGTGCCCGCCGAGGAGACATTCCACTTCCCGCAGGGACTGCGCGAATACCTGGCCGCGACCATCAATGGCGCCACCCTCGTGCATCCCGACATTTTCGCCGGCACGTCGCAAAAGGACGGCGGCCACGGCAGCGTGGAGTGGGCGGTCGGCTTCGCTGCCGATGCCGACGGATTTCTGTCATCCTACTGCAACACCATCCCGACGGCGGACGGCGGCACCCACGAGACGGGCTTGCGCAACGCCTTGCTCAAGGGCCTCAAGGATCACGCCGAGCGCATGGGTCAAGGCCGGCGTGCCGCCGCGATCACCTCGGATGACGTCATGGGCAGCGCAGCCTCGATGCTGTCGGTGTTCATCCGCGAGCCCGAATTCCAGGGTCAGACCAAGGATCGGCTGGCAACCAGCGAGGCGACGCGCATCGTCGAGCAGGCCATCCGCGATCCATTCGACCACTGGCTGGCCGGCAATCCCACCCACGCCAACCGGCTGCTCGAATTCGTGACCGAGCGCGCCGAGGAGCGCATCCGCCGCCGCCAGGAGAAGGAGGCCTCGCGCAAGAGCGCCGCGCGCAAGCTGCGGTTGCCCGGCAAACTCGCCGATTGCACCAACACCGCCGCGCAGGGCTCTGAGATCTTCATCGTCGAGGGCGATTCGGCGGGCGGGAGCGCCAAGCAGGCGCGCGATCGCGCCCGGCAGGCCGTCATGCCGTTGCGCGGAAAGATCCTCAACGTCGTCGCCGCCGGCAAGGACAAGCTGGAGCAAAACCAACAGCTCGCCGATCTCGTCCAGGCGCTCGGCTGCGGCACCGGCAGCCACTACCGCGACGAGGACCTGCGCTACGAGAAGGTCATCGTGATGACCGACGCCGACGTCGACGGCGCCCATATCGCCTCGTTGCTGATCACCTTCTTCTACCGGCAGATGCCGAAGCTGATCGAGAACAACCATCTCTATCTCGCGGTGCCGCCGCTCTACCGACTGTCGCACGGCGGCAGAATCTTTTACGCGCGCGACGATCGGCACAAGGATGAGCTGCTCAAGACCGAGTTCCACCCCAACGCCAAGGTGGAGGTCAGCCGCTTCAAGGGGCTGGGCGAGATGATGGCGAGCCAGCTCAAGGACACCACCATGGACCCGCGCACGCGCCTGCTCCTGCGCATCGTTCTCGCAAACGAGGACCGCGCGGAAACCGCAGGCTCTGTCGAGCGCCTGATGGGCAGCAAGGCCGAGGCCCGCTTCGCGTTCATCCAGGAGCGCGCCGAGTTCGCGCGCGAGGAGTTGCTCGACGTGTGACCTCGGCGGCGCAGCGAGTAGCGCGGATAGAGCGTCAGCGAAATCCGGGCTCCAGCGCTACGCACGCTTCGGCAATCGCTTGATCTCCGCGCCCGCCTCCTGCGTGGCAATGCGGATATCGTAGGCGCCCTGCAAATTGAGCCAGAACTGCGCGCTCATGCCGAACCAGTGGCCAAGGCGCAGCGCCGTGTCGCCGGTGATCGCACGCTTGCCCTGAATGATCTGCGTGATGCGGTTCGCCGGCACCTTGAGCTGCCGTGCAAGCTCGGTCGGCGTGACGGCGATTTCTTCGAGTTCCTCGGCGAGGATTTCTCCCGGATGGATGGCCGGCCTCATGCTCGTCTCTCCTCAGTGATAATCGGCAATCTCCACGTTCGAAGGACCGGCAGCACCACGTGGCCATTCGAAGCAGATGCGCCACTGCGTGTTGATGCGGATGCTGTATTGACCCACCCGATCACCCTTCAATGCCTCAAGGCGGTTGCTCCTCAACCCACGCAAATCATCGAGGCTGCCTGCTGCATCGAGGATTTCGAGACGCCGGTAGGCTTGGCGTGCAAACCCCTGGAATTCGCGAACGACGCGGCCTTCTGCGAAAGCAATAGAACGCTTATCCTTGTAGTTCAGGATCATCGTCCGTGTGGCTTACAAGTATTTACGAGATACGTCAATCGTAAAAAGATGAGGTCCGCTCGCTTGGCCGAGATGCAATCGGTCGAGTGGCTGGTGGGCGCCGCGCCCGAAGCGCGCTTTACCTTCATCCAGGAGCGCGCCGAGTTCGCGCGCGAGGAGTTGCTCGACGTGTGACCTCGGCAGCGCAGCGCGAGAGCCGCGGCCAGCGCGCGGCGGCGGGCAGCGAGATGCTATTGCGGGAAGTCCAGCTTCGCCGCCGCCACGATGTCGGAGAACTTCTTGATGTCGGCGTCGATCAGCTTGCGGAACTCCTCGCCTGGCCCGCCGCCGGGATTGACCGCCATGCCCTTGAGCTTGTCGCGCACGCCGGGATCGGCGAGCACGCGGCGCCACTCGACCTCGAGCTTGTTGACGATCGCAGGGGGCGTGCCGTTGACCACGAACAGGCCGCTCCACAGGCCGACGTCGACCTCAGGGTAGCCGGCCTCGGCCATGCTGGGCACGTCGGGGAATTCATGCGAGCGCTGCGAGCCGGTCACCGCCAGGGCGCGGATTTTGCCGGCTTTCACCAGCGGAACCGTGGGCGGGCCGTCGGCGATGGTGTAGAGCACGTTGCCGCCGGCGACCGCCAGCATCATCTCGTTGCTGCTCTTGTATGGAATACCCACCCCGGGGATGCCGGTTTTCAGCTTGAACAACTCGGTCGCGATGACGAACGCCGGCGACGACGTCGCATAGTTCGCCTTGTCGGGATTGGCCTTGGCGTAGGCGACGAGGTCCTTGACCGTCTTGATCTCATCGCTGGCCGGCCCCGCCAGCACCAGCGGGAAGTTCGCGATCATCGTCAGCGGCACGAAGTCGCGCGTGGGATGATACGTCAGCTTCTTGTAGATGGCGGCCGCGATCGCCATCTGTCCGGTCGCAGCCACCATCACGGTGTAGCCGTCGGCTGGCTGGCGCTTGACGAAGTCGACCGCAATGCGCCCGCCCGCACCCGGCTTGTTCTCGATGACCACCGACTGGGCGAGGTTCTCCGAGAACTTCTGGCCGATCAGGCGGGCGAACAAATCGTTGCCGCCGCCGGCCGCAAAGCCGACGATGAGCTTGATCGGCCTGCTGGGGTAACCGGCCGCCGGGTCGCCCTCGGATTGCGCGGGCGATACCGCGGTCATCGCGAGCATGAAACCGGCCAACACGGCCGCCGGCAGGGCGCGGGCAAACTGCTGGCAATTCATGGTTCCCTCCCAAAATCTTGCGTCTCCCGGCGCCTTCAGACACGAACATGGGACGCCTGCGCAGGTTCGAACGAGCATACAAGGCTGGCCGCGGCAGGCAAAGCGACGACACGCCACACCGGCTCACCGCGGCCAACCGTAGCGCGGGACGCGCGTCTTATAGCGCCGGTAGGCGTCGCCAAACTTGCCTTCGAGATAGCGCTCCTCACGCAGCACCACCCCGCGATGAAGGACGATGGCGGCCGGTCCGAGCGCGATCAGGGTCCAGTCCGATGCGAGCGCGACCGCAATGCCGACGACGATCAGACCCAGTCCGACGTACATCGGATTGCGCAGGCGGCTGAAGACGCCAGTGGTGACCAGGACAATCGAAGGTTTCCATGGCATCACGTTGGTGCCGCCGGCGTGAAACGCCCGCTCGGCGATGAGCGCCAGCGCACCACCCGCACCGACGAGAACAAGGCCGATCACGATACGGAGCACGCCGGAAAACAGCGCCCTGAGCACGTCAAGCGGCAACAGCCAGTCGAGAACGAGCCCGATGGCCACCGCCGCAGCCGCGATCAGCGGTGGCGGCGCGATCACGTGAGGATGGTCGGATCGAGCCATCTGTTCGGCGCGAGATGTCCGGGCGTCGCGTGGTCTGGCCGACGGGGGCATAAAGCCGGATCGGCAAACTGCGGCCATTCGATATCTTTTACTCCTGCCCCGGTACCGCGGGCCAGCCAGCCGCGACCGCACCCGCCGATCGTCCGGGCAGGTCTTGGCCGCGACGACGGGGGCACTCGCGATGGCGCATTGCCCGCAGGAGCGCAGGCGAAGGGGTTCTACTGCGCGCGCAGGCGCTGGATGCCCTGGCGCGCCGGGATGCTGTCGGGCATGATCGTCAAGGCCCGTTCGTAGTCGCGCTGGGCGAGGTCCGGCTCGCCGGCCATCTCGTAGGCGTGGGCGCGCCATAGGCGGGCATTGAGGGCATCGGGGTCGAAGCCGAGGGCCCGATCGAGATCGCGGATCGCCCCGTCATAGTTGCCCGCCTGAAGGCGGACATAGCCGCGGCCGGCGAAGGCGAAAAACCGATCCGTCCGCTCTTTCAGGCCGAGCGCAAGGGCCTTTTCGTAGTCGGCGCCGGCCTCGCTCATCATCTTCAGGTTCACGTAGGCTTCGGCACGGGCCAGATAGAGCGTGGCGTCACCGGGTCCAAGCTTGATGGCCTCGCTGTAGAAGTTGACTGCGTTCACGAAGTCGCGCGCCGCTACCAGCACGCGCCCGGCGCCATACAGATAGCGCGGGTTCTTTCGATCGTACCGCGAGGCGGCGAGAAAGTCGCCAAGCGCGTCCGCGAAACGGTTGCGTCGCAGGTAGAAATAGCCGCGGTCGACCAACGACTGCGGATCGAATGGCTTGATATTGAATATTGCGGTGAGGTCCGCCTCGGCCTTGTCGAGTACACTGAGCTGCTCGTAGAGCGCGGCGCGTTGTTTCAGCAGCGCGCGGATGTTGCCGCCGGACGCAAGCTCCTTGTCGATGGCTTGTTGGTAGATCCTGAGCGCGAGCTCGAACTGCTTGTTGCTCTCCGCCTTGTGCGCTTCCTGGATCCTCTGGATGAGATACTCGGAAAGCGACGCGCGCGCGGCGCTCGCTGCGGCCACGGCGAGGAGCGCCGCGAGCCCGGCGAATGTCAACCACCAGCAACGCAGAATCATCGCCATGCCACCGCCATGGTTCGCCGCGCGCATGAGAACACGCGATCGGCCGACTTTCGCTGCCGCAGACCAACAGCATTCAGTCTTTCTCCGGAAAGCGTTAACGTTTCAGAAATGATGTGCAGCGCATGCGTGCGGCCGGCCTCGCCGCACCGGCAGCGTTGCACGGCCTCGATGAATGGCCTGCGCGCGGAGGCGAAAACGAGGACCGCCTCAGCCGTCGCGCTTGAGCACGCGCACTTCCTGAGGGCCGCGGATGTCGTACGTGATGCCCGCCCAGGTTGTGCGCGTCATCCACAGCGCCGACCAGCCATAGGCGGCACTCATGACCGTCGCGAGCGGCGAGACCAGGGGATCGAGGCGCAGGTAGCCCATGTTCTCCGCAAGCCCCGCCTTTCCCCACAGCCGCCTGACCAGACGCGCCCGGCCGGCGGCGCGCACCACCAGGAGGGCCAGCGCGGCGGCAAGAATTGCGAGGGCGTCCAAGCGCAACGCGAGCGCGCCTAGCAGGCACGCGATCCATCCGGCCGCTGAAAAGGATACCGCGGCGACAGTCAAGCCGTAGGTCGCCGGCATGTGCACGCGCACGAGCATGTACCAGCGCCGCACCTGTGCGGTGACGTCGCCGAAGCCGTCAGTCCGGATCGCCGTGCGCAGCAGCAGTTCGCGCGGCGCCACGATCCTGCACCCGGCCCGCTGGGCCACATTGGTGAGCTGCAGGTCCTCGCTCAGCGTGCCACGCCACTCCTCCGCCATGCCGAGCGCCATGAATTTGTCGCGCCGGATGGCAATCGAACCTCCCCAGGCGGCGTTGAGCAACGGCAGCCGCGGAATGGTGGCGACGGAGGCGGCCATGGATGTGAGCGCATAGCTCGCCAGCTTGCGGTCCTTCGTGACCAGCCACGGGAAGCCCGAGACCAGGTCGGCCGTGCCTTCCACCAGCGGTGCGATCAGGCGTTTCAGCCAGTCACGCTCCGGCCAGATGTCCGCATCGGCGAGGACGAGAATTTCGTCATCCGACGAGAGCTCGGCGAGCGCGGCGCGTAGATTGGTGGTTTTCTGGCCTTCGTCGACGAGATGCAAAGCCACCACCAGCGTGACGCGATCGGGCGCAAGCGCGCGGCACTTCTCGAGCGCTGATACGGCCGGGTCGTCGGCCGCCTCGACGGCAAAAATGACCCGGAATGCGGGATAGTCCTGCTCAAACAACCGCGCCAGGAACTCGTCGAGCTCGAAGTCGTGGCCCTTGACCGGCACGAGGATCGCAACGCGCGGGAAGCGTTGGAGCACGACCGGGCGCCCCAGCCCGACCGTGAACAGCCAGACGAGACCGACACCGATCGCTTGCGTGACGAGCCAGACGAGCAGGAACGATGTCAACATGACGCCGACGCAAGGGCAGACAGGCAAGATGCTCTACCGCCGGCGGCCTGGCAGCGCAACGAGTAGCCGGTGCCGTCGACGGACAGCCGGGATTGCCCAATGCAGCGCATCGCCAGTTTCAACCGAAAAGCCATGCCGGCCGAGAGCCAAACGCACGCGTCGGGTCGCCGCGCAGGCGGGCCGCCGACGGCTGGCTAAAGGACGCGCGGGCGCCGCCGGGTGGACGTGGCGCCGCGAGCGGACTTTGTACCCGCCTTCATCCAACCGTGCGCACCGTTCATGACGAATGCAAAAAATCACGATACCTGATGAACTTGTTGCACTGCGAAGGATTGACTTCTGGCAATCGCCCACTATGTTCCCGGCAACGGTTGAAACGGTTTAGAAGATTCGACCGCCCTTTTCCGCGCATCCTCCGTGTTCTTCACCGGCGCGGTTCGAGAACCGGGCGGTCCAAACTTGAGGGCTTATGTCCTTTTCCCATCTCGGTCTGTCCGAAAAAGTTCTCGCCGCGGTTGCCGCGGCCGGTTACACCACCCCGACCCCAATCCAAGATCAGGCCATCCCGCACGTGTTCGCGGGGCGCGACGTGCTCGGCATTGCCCAGACCGGCACCGGCAAGACGGCTGCCTTCGTGCTGCCGATGCTGACCAAGCTGGAGCAGGGGCGCGCCCGCGCGCGCATGCCCCGCACGCTGATCCTGGAGCCCACGCGCGAGCTGGCCGCGCAGGTCGAGGAAAGCTTTGCCAAGTATGGCGTCAACCACAAGCTCAACGTCGCGCTGATCATCGGCGGCGTGTCGTTCGACGATCAGGACGCGAAGTTGGTGCGCGGCGTCGACGTGCTGATCGCCACGCCGGGTCGCCTGCTTGATCATTTCGGGCGCGGGCGGCTTCTCCTCACCGGCGTCGAGCTCCTCGTCATCGACGAAGCCGACCGCATGCTCGACATGGGCTTCATCCCGGACATCGAGCGCATCTGCAAGCTGGTGCCGTTCGCGCGCCAGACGCTGTTCTTTACCGCCACCATGCCCCCCGAGATCCGGCGGATCACCGAGCAGTTCCTGCACAACCCGGTGCGCGTCGAGGTCTCCCGTCCGGCGACGACGGTCAGCACCACGTCGCAGCAGCTCGTGCGCAGCGGTCGTGAACCGCGCGAGAAGCGCGAGACGCTGCGCCGCCTGGTCCGCTCGGCCGAAGGCCTGAAGAACGCCATCGTCTTCTGCAATCGCAAGAGCGAGGTCGCAACGCTTTATCGCTCGCTGCTGCGTCACGGCTTTTCCGCGATCGCCCTGCACGGCGACATGGACCAGGCGGCCCGCACGGCCGCGCTCGACAGCTTCCGCCGCGGCGAGATCACTCTGCTGGTGGCCTCCGACGTGGCCGCGCGCGGGCTTGATATTTCCGACGTCAGCCACGTCTATAATTTCGACGTACCCCACCATCCCGACGACTACGTCCACCGCATCGGCCGCACCGGCCGCGCCGGCCGCGCGGGAGCCGCCGTCACCATCGTCGCGCCGGCGGACGGCAAGGCGG
>Ga0209521_10003615_pt1 | contig 12456 bp, 10 predicted proteins | sample Rifsed19ft4_FD_184016 | JGI IMG/M metagenome (GOLD analysis project Ga0209521, IMG submission 184016) | Soil microbial communities from Rifle, Colorado, USA - sediment 19ft 4 (version 2) | ecosystem: Environmental > Terrestrial > Deep subsurface > Rock core/Sediment | place: Rifle, Colorado... | reverse complement strand
GCCCCGGCCCTGCGGACTCCTCACCTCCTCCACCCGCGCCTTCGTTACCCGAGGAATACAGGGGGCCTGTGTAGCCCATCTGTCTCCTTTCTCAACGCCCTCCTGCCCACATCATGAGCCTGTTCAACGATAGATACAGGCTATCAAACAATAGATGAAAAAGCCTTGTTTCCGGGTTTCAAGCAGGGATAGCGACAGTTACTCTTAATAGTATAGCCCCCGCTATGATCCCTTGCAAGCTAGCTGGACAGGTCGCTCCCCAAATTATCCCTTGCCTCGGTCTATGCCTCCCTAGCAGCAAGACGGCCCCCCTTCCTAGACCTAACATCGCACATCCCTACGGTTTGAAGACGAAGGCCAAGTTACCGTAGGCGGAGCAGCCACCGGCGTTGCAGGCCCGCACCCGGTAGAGAAGGAGGCCCCTGGGCGCGGACTCATCTGTGAAGGTCGTGGTGTTCGCCCCTACTGTCGCGATCTGAGCGAAAGACTCGGAGGAGCTATCATCCCGCTCGATGCGGAACTCGGCCTCGCCCTGGTGGGCAGCGGCGAAATCGGGTCCCCAACCGGGAGCCGCGTCAAGGTCGTCAACTCCGACTAGCAGGATGCGTGACCCCCCTCGTTCCAGCGCCGCGGACTGGTTGACCAACGGCATCACGCCCACCGCCTCCATGGCGGCCAGGGCCAGTCGGGGACCGGCGAGGTGGTCGTGGTTGCCGAGGATGCCGAACGCCCCGAGGGGCGCATCGATCCCGGAAAAGCCGTGAACGAAGAAATCGGCGTCCACCTGGCGCCGGTCGAGCTGGTCGCCTGTGAACACGACCAGGTCGGGCGAGAGCGCCTCAACCAGGGAACGCACCCGAGCCAGACGCTCCGGGGGCATGAACACCCCGGCGTGCACGTCGGCGACCTGGGCGATGCGCAACCCGTCGAAGGCGCTGGGGAGTTGAGGGTGGATGAGGGTGACGCGCCGCACCATCGGCAGATCGGTGGCCTCGACCCAGCCCGAGCGCGCGAGGATGCCGCCGCCCACGAACGCCATCGCGCCCTTCTTGAGCATGTTCCTGCGGGTCAGGTAGGTGACGGTCTTCATCTGGCGCCAGCAGCGCGGCGCGGAGAATAGCACGAGGCGTCAAGCGCGAACGCTTCAGGGCGACAAAACCTCTTCAGCGGCAACCAGTTAGCAGGCATGGCCGATTCCGGGGGAGGGCGAGGCGGACCGGGTGCGGAGCGGTCCATCACCGGAGCCTGAGAAACAGTCTTTTTGCTAGACTTCCTGCATGCCGCGCAAGGGAAAGAGCGAGTGGAGCGCGCCTCCAGTTCTGGCGCCCCGCGAGCCCGGCCAGCCGGGGGCACGGGTCCGGATCGCCCAGCCCGTCATTCGCCTCGGTCGTGACCCGGGCTGTGACGTCGTGATCTCGGAGGCCACGGTGTCGCGTCGACACGCCGAGGTGAAGTGGGATGGCCGCGAGCTTATGGTGGAGGACCTGGGGTCATCGGGAGGCACGTTCGTCAACGACGTGAGGGTTCAGCACGCACTCGTGCGACCCGGTGACGTTCTGCGGCTGGGCCCCCGCACGGAGTTTCAGGTCGGCACGGACGCCGTGAGCACCCCCCTGGAGATTGCCGCCGAAAAGACGGGCGGCGAGGAAGGCGTCAAACACCTGCAGATGCTGCTGGACGTAGCGCGCGCGCTCAACGCCGCAACGGTGCTCGAGGAGGTCGTCCAGATCGTGCTGCAGTCGGCTGTCCGGCTGGTGCACGCGGACCGCGGGTGCGTGATCCTGATCGAGAACGACGGGTCCAGGAGGACGGTCGCCTGCCATCCACCGGACCTGGGCAAGACCGCGTGGGCCGAGAGAAGCTCGCTGTTCGAGAAGGCGATGAAGGAGCGTCACGTGGTGTCGACCGGCCTCGAACTCTCCCCCTCCACGACGATGGTGGCGCGGGGAGCCGCGATGGCGGTGGCCGCGCCGCTGGTCGTGACTCGCCGGCCGATGGGGCGCGCCGAGGACGCCTCTTTTGTGGCTTCGGTGGACGTCATCGGCGGCATCGTGGTGGAGCGGGCGAAGGCCGGCAAGCCTTTCGGGCGGGAGGATCTGGCCGTCCTCGAGTCCGTCACCGCCGAGGCCGCCATCGCCATCGACAGTGCGAGGCTGTACCGCGAGGCACGCGAGAAGGCGAAGATCGACTACGAGATGTCCCTCGCTCGGACGATCCAGTCTGCGCTCCAGCTCACACCCCCGGAGACGCCGTTCGGTGACGTCTTCGCCTTCTCGCAACCGGCGCGCAGTGTGGGAGGCGACCTCTACCACGGCATCCTGCGCGACGACGGCGCTTTGGCGGTGGCGCTCGGCGACGTCTCGGGCAAGGGGGTCGGGGCGGCACTGATCATGGCAATGGCTCAAGGCCTCATCGGCCTTCTGCACGAGCTTGGCCAGCCAATCGACGCGCTGATGCCCGCGCTCAACCGTAGCCTCCTCAAGCACAACCCGGGGAACCGGTTTCTCACCCTCGGCCTCGGCCTGCTGCAGGCCGACGGGAGCCTGAGCCTCGCCAACGCCGGCCATTGCCCGCTGGCCGTGCTTCGAGCCGACGGCTCGGTGGAGCTCGTGCCGCCCCAGGGGCCGATCCTCGGCCTGCTGCCGATCGCCAAGTGGGGCGTAACAAAGGTGCAGCTGGCGGCTGGGGACTCGATTGTTTTCTACAGCGATGGCATCTCCGAATCGTTCTCGCCGGAAAGCGAGGAGTTCGGCGTGGCGGGCGTTCAACGCACCCTGGCCGGCCTCGCGGGCAGGGACGCCGAGGCCGTGGGCCGGGCGCTGCTCGACGCCGCCGCCAAGCACCGTGCCGGCCGCGAAGCCGACGACGACGTCACGTTGCTGGTGCTCCGCTACCGAGGTTAGGAAGCGGGAAAAGGCAAAAGGAAAACGGAAGACGAGATAAGACCTTTTCCTGCGACGTTCTCGGCTTTCAGTTGGCGGCGGTGCGAAGCGTGATCCGGACAATCTCGCTGGGCAACCACAGGCGCATACGCGGGCCCCAGGTGCCTGTGCCGCGGCAAACGATCACGGACATTCCGCTGACCTCGTAGCGCCCGCCGAGCAACGGGTAGGCGAACCGCACGAGGTAGCCGAACGGCCAGATCTGGCCGTCGTGAGTGTGGCCCGAGAGCATGAGGCCGGCGCCCGCCGCTGCGGCCGCATCGGCCTTCAGGGGCGAGTGCGAGAGCAGCACGGTTGCCCCGGCCGGGCGACCCGCGAGCGCTTTCTCGACCGGCCGGTCAACCTGGCCGAACTGACGGCGCGCGGTGAGGTCGTCCACACCCGCCAGCACGAGCCCGGGGGCGGCCTCGGCCCAACGGTCGCGTAGAACGGTGTAGCCTGCATCCTCGAGGAGTTGCACACTACGGTCGATCCCCGCGTACCACTCGTGGTTGCCGGTGACCGCCCACACCCCGAGTGGGGCCCGCAAGCGCTTGAGGACCGGCAGCAGCGGCTCGACCTCACCAACGTTTCCGTCCAAAAGGTCGCCGTCCACCACCACGAGGTCTGGCTTCATCGCATTGACGCGATCCACGAGGCGGGCCATCCAGCGCTCGCCGATGAGCGTTCCGAGGTGGATGTCGGAGATTTCGATCAGCACGGTGCCGTCTCGTTCGGCCGGCAACCCGGCGAGGCGGACCTCGTAGTCGCGCACCACCGGTTCTCGAAGCCCCTGCACCAGCGCGACTACCGAGAACACCAGCGCGCCAGCGACCGCCCAGCCCCTCAGTGTCGGCACTGTCCCGCGATACAACAAGCCGCCCGCCGTCACCACGTCCACGACCAACAGGGCGGCGAAGAGAAGGAAGAGCGTGCCCATCCAGGTCGCGCCTGCGTACTCCAGAGGCCGAGCAACCGTGCTCAGATTCCAGTGGTACAGGAAACGAGAGAGCGGATAGCCCATCCAGAGGGCCACCGCGGCCACCACGAGCACCCTGTGCGCGAGTGGCGTGTTCACCGCCGGCAAGCGCCACACCCGCCACAGCACGTAAGCGTGGACCGACGTCCACACGCTCAGGACGATGATGACGAACACGGCCATCCTCCCTGCACTCACATGCCAATCGTACGCGATCCTTCCGTTGGGAGTTCCCCACGGGGGATCGGGGCGCCGTTTTCCGTGTACGATACCGGACGGCCCGCGGCTGCGGGCGGGAGGACGCCATGCTTCGGTTGCTTTCATTGACTCTGTTCCTCGGCCTGCTGGTGGGACCGGTGCACGCGGCGGAGACGCACCCGTTCTCGGTCCGCGACATGCTGGCCATGGACCGGATTTCCGATCCAAGGGTCTCGCCCGACGGCAAGGTCGTTGCCTTTTCGGTGAGTGTCACCGACCTCGAGAAGAACAAGCGGCGCAGCGATCTGTACCTGGCCGTGGTGGACGGCTCCTGGGTGCGCCGACTGACCACTCACGACGCCGGCGACACACAGCCGCGCTGGAGCCGCGACGCAAAGAGCATCTACTTCGTGTCCACCCGCTCCGGATCGTCCCAGGTCTGGCGCATCGCCGTGGACGGCGGCGAGGCGGAGCAGGTGACGACCCTGCCGCTGGACGTGGACGCCCTGGAGGTCGCACCCACCGGCGACTTCCTGGTGTTCTCGTTGGCGGTGTTCCCCGGCAAAACCCCCGAGGAGACCAAGCAGTTTCTGGATGAGAAGGAGAAGACGAAGGCCTCGGGCATGCTCTTCGACCGGCTGTTCGTGCGCCACTGGGACACGTGGGAGAACGGCACGCGCAACCACCTTTTCGCCTACCCGCTGCCCTCCGGCCCCGCTCGCGACCTGATGCTTCCCATGGACGCGGATTGCCCGAGCAAACCGTTCGGCGACAGCAACGACTACTCGATCTGCCCCGACGGGAAGACAGTCGTGTTCTCGGCTAAGGACGTGGGGCGCGACGAGGCCTGGTCCACCAACTTCGACCTCTTCGCGGCGCCGACCGACGGCTCCGTGACGCCCCGCAAGCTCACCACCAGTCCCGCCACCGACAGCGCGCCTAGGTTCTCCCCGGATGGGAAGACCCTGGCCTACCTGGCGATGAGCCGCGCCGGCTACGAGGCGGATCGGTACGAGATCGTGTTGCGCGACGTGGCCACCGGCGCCGAGCGCAAGGTCACCCTGCGCGTCGACGACTCCGCCCGCGGGGATCGCTCGCCGGACGGGTTGGTGTGGTCGCCCAACGGAAAGGAGCTCTTCTGCACGGCCGAGCACCTCGGGCAGAACGCGATTTTTGCGGTGGACGTCGCCTCCGGCAAGACCCGCATCGTGGTGGGCGAGGGAACGTGCACCGAGCCGCAGGCGTACGGTGGCGGCAGGGTTCTGTACGGGATGAACTCCCTGCTCGGCCCCGCCGAGCTGTACACGGTGGCGCACGACGGCCGCGACGTAAGGCGCGTGACGCAGCTCAACGATGTCAAGGTCGCAGCGGCCCGCTTCGGCAAGCCGGAGCGGTTCTCCTTCAAGGGGGCGAACGGGGACACGGTGTACGGCTACATCGTCCACCCGGTGGACTTCGACCCGGCGAAGAAGTACCCGGTGGCGTTCCTGATCCACGGCGGCCCTCAGGGCAGCTTCGGCAACGATTTCCACTACCGCTGGAACCCGCAGGCTTACGCGGGCGCAGGGTACGCCGTGGTGATGGTGGACTTTCACGGTTCCACCGGCTACGGGCAGGTGTTCACCGACGCCATCAACAACGACTGGGGCGGCGCGCCGTTCGAGGACCTGATGAAGGGGTTGGACTACGCCCTTGCCGGGCATCCGTTCATGGACAGAGACCGGGTGGGGGCGCTGGGCGCCTCGTTCGGCGGCTACATGATCACCTGGATCGAGGGCCAGACCGACCGCTTCAAATGCCTGGTCTGCCACGATGGAAACCTCGACGAGCGCATGGCCTACTTCGACACCGAGGAGCTGTGGTTCCCGGAGTGGGACCACCGCGGTCTGCCCTGGGTCAACCCCGAGAACTACAGCAAGCAAAACCCAGTCGAGTTCGTGAAAAACTGGAAGACACCGATGCTGGTGATCCATGGGATGAAGGACTTTCGGGTCGTCTATACGCAGGGGATCTCGACGTTCACCGCCCTGCAACGCAAGGGGATTCCGTCGAAGCTGTTGGTCTTCCCGGACGAGAACCACTTCGTGCTCAAGCCGGCCAACTCGATCCAGTGGCACGAGACCGTGATCGGCTGGCTGGATCAGTGGCTGAAGAGATAGGGAACAGGGAACAGGGACTGAGCAAGAAAAGGGCAGCCGGAAGGCAAGAACCCACGGGCGACACGAACGTGACGGGGGAGGAGAAGAACCTCCCCCGCGGTTTGTGAGAACAATCTCAGAATCTCGGGACCGGCATCCGTAACGCGTTCGTGAGGAACGCCAGGCGATCCGTTGCCTCGTTGATCTGCTTGGAGGTGGGCCTGCCTGCGCCGTGCCCTGCTCGTGTTTCGATGCGGATCAAGATCGGGTCGGCGCATCCTTGCGCGGCCTGAAGCGTCGCCGCGTACTTGAAAGAGTGCGCGGGGAACACCCGGTCGTCGTGGTCGGCGGTGGTGATGAGCGTCGGCGGGTAGCAGGCCGCCGGCTTGACGTTGTGAAGCGGTGAGTAGGCTCTCAGGATGGGAAACATCCTGGGGTCGTCGGAGGAGCCGTACTCCGAGGTCCACGCCCAGCCGATGGTGAACTTCTGGAAGCGCAGCATGTCCATGACGCCCACCGCCGGGATCGCGGCACCGAAGAGGTCGGGGCGCTGGTTGAGCACGGCGCCGATAAGCAGGCCGCCGTTGCTGCCGCCGTAGATCGAAAGCCTGTCCCGGGATGTATAGCGGTTGGCGATCAGCCACTCGGCCGCGGCGATGAAGTCGTCGAACACCTTCTGCTTGCGCTCGAGCATGCCGGCCTGGTGCCAAGCCTCGCCGTACTCGCCGCCGCCGCGCAGGTTGGCGAGCGCGTACACACCCCCCATCTCCATCCACACGAGGTTCGACACAGAAAAGCTTGGCATCTCGGGAATGTCGAAGCCTCCGTACGCATACAGCAGCGTCGGATTGCGGCCATCGAGCTTGAGGCCCTTGCGGTGTGTGAGAAACATGGGGACGCGGGTCCCGTCCTTGCTGGTGAAGAATACCTGTGAGGTCTCGTAGGCGCCGAGGTCGGCGTTGACGCGCGGCTGCCTGAAAACGGTGCTGGTGCGCGTGGCCACGTCGAAGCGATTTATCGTCCCGGGCGTCGAGAAGTTGGTGAAAGAGTAGTAGGTCACGGCATCGGTGCGCTTCCCGTCGAAGCCGCGGGCGCTGCCGATGGCCGGGAGCTTGACCTCGCCGAGCGGCTTGCCATCCATCTCGTAGAGCAGCACGGCGTTCGACGCGTCTCTCAGATAGCTGGCGATAAACGTGTCGTGGACGAGGGAGACGCCGCGAAGGACGTCGCGGCCCTCCGGGATGAGGGTGCGCCACGCCGCACGGTCGGGCGTCCGGATGTCGATTGCCACGAGCCGGCCCCTCGGGGCGTCGAGGTCCGTGCGGAAGAAGAACACGGGTCCGTCGTTCTCCACGAAGCTGTATGCGGCATCGAACTGGTTGAGCAGCTCGACCACCGGAGCGTTGGCTTGCTGGAGGTCCCTGTAGAACACCATGGTGCGGCGGTCGGTTCCGACGCGCACGTTGATGATCAAGTAGCGGCCGTCCTCGGTGATCTCGGGGCCGAACTGCCAGTCCTTGTGGTCGTCGCGCCGGTAGACGATGGGGTCGTCGGATTGGGGCGTGCCGAGGCGGTGGTAGCTGAGCTTCTGGAAGTAGTTCGTTGCCTTGCGCTCGGCGCCCGCTGGCGGCTGGTCGAAGCGACCGTAGAAGAACCCTTTGCCGTCTTTCGTCCACGCCGCACCGGTGAACTTGGTCCACTCGAGGCGGTCATCGGTGTCTTTTGCGGTCGCCACGTCGCGCACGTGCCACTCCTGCCAGTCGGAGCCCGCCGTCGAGAGACTGTAGGCCAGCCACTGCCCGTCGTCGGAGACCGATGTCGTCGAGACCGCAATCGTTCCATCCTTGGAGAGCGGGTTGGGATCGAGGAGGACGCGCGGCTCGGCGCCGCCGGCGTCCAGAACGTACCACACGCTCTGCGCCTGCAGCCCGCTGTTGCGAGTGAAGAACGTTCGCCCGCCCTCGACGAACGGAACGCTGTAGCGCTCGTAGTCCCAGAGCTCGGTCAGCCTCTTGCGAATCGCGTCCCTGCCGAGGATCGCCTCGAGGAACGAGAACGTGAGCTTGTTCTCCGCCTCGACCCAGGCTCGGGTCTCGGCCGAGTCGATCTCCTCCATCCAGCGGTACTGGTCCGCAACCTTCACGCCGTTGTAGTCGTCCACCACCGGGCCCCTGGGGGCCTCGGGGTAGGCGAGACCGGCAGTTACGGGTGGCGTGGGGGCGGTGGAGCAGCCCCAGAGCAGCGCGGCGAGCACGACGGACCCAAACGCTAGGTGGGTTTTGATCATCGGCGGTTCCCCCTGGGGCCGGCCAGTTTTGCAGGGCGGCGCGCGGCGACATCCTACGCCGTTCTCGGCCGCCGGCGCCACCGGCCAGCGCCCCCCGGGGCCCGCGGTCGTGCAATGCTGAGGCCACGAGCGCGCTTGACAGAAGGTCGCTCCTCGCGGTAGGATCTCACCCCTTCGCGAGTCGAGGTATGCCTCGCGGGGCTTTCGTCAAGCGAGTGGAGAGTGAGATGAAGACGTACGTGCCTACAAAGGGCGAGATCCGCCACGACTGGTTCGTCGTAGACGCGGCCGACGCCGTGCTGGGACGGCTGTCCACCACCATTGCCACGCTGTTGCGTGGGAAGCGCAAGCCGACCTTCACGCCGGGGGTGGATACCGGCGACTTCGTGATCGTGGTCAACGCCGGGCGAGTCAGACTGACCGGCAACAAGTGGGACAACAAGCGGTACTACCGTCACTCCGGCGACCCCGGCCATCTCAAGCAGGAGACGGCCCGGGAGTTGCGTGACAAGTCCCCGGAGCGCATCGTGCGTTACGCGGTCTGGGGCATGCTGCCCAAGAACCGCCTGGGCCGGGCGCTGCTCAAGAAGCTCAAGGTGTATGCGGGGCCCGAGCACCCCCACCAGGCCCAGCAGCCGCGGGCCATCAAGGTCGAAGGGTAAGGAGAAGAACCGTGGCGAGCATCCAGTACTACGGGACCGGCCGACGCAAGACCGCGGTCGCCCGCGTCTACCTGCGTCCGGGGACCGGCAAGATCACGGTCAACAAGCGTGACTTCGAAAGCTACTTCCCCAACCGCGTGCTCAAGATGATCATAAAGCAGCCGCTGTTGATCACCGAGAACGCAGAGAAGTTCGACATCCTCGTCAACGTCTCGGGCGGCGGAATGAGCGGCCAGGCTGGCGCGATCCGGCACGGGCTGTCGCGTGCCCTGCTCGAGTTCAACCCGGAGCTGCGGCCGAAGCTGAAGAGCGCGGGCTTCCTGATGCGCGACGCCCGCGAGGTCGAACGCAAGAAGTACGGTCAGCCCAAGGCCCGGCGCCGGTTCCAGTTCTCGAAGCGTTAGGAATCAGAAAGCCGAAAGGAGAAAGGCTCTTGGCTTCCATCTCGATGAAAGAGCTGCTCGAGGCTGGCGTCCACTTTGGTCACCAGACCCGGCGCTGGAACCCGAAGATGCGTCCGTACATCTTCGGCAAGCGTAATGGGATCTACATTGTTGACCTGCAGAAGACGCTGCAGCTCTTCGAAGAAGCCTCCAACTTCGTCCGGGACGTCGTGGCCTCGGGCGGAACCGTGCTGTTCGTCGGCACCAAGCGTCAGGCGCAAGATGTGGTCAAGGAGGAGGCCGCCCGGTGCGGCATGTTTTACGTCGCGAACCGGTGGCTAGGCGGCACTCTCACCAACTTCGTGACCCTGCGCCGGTCGGTTGACCGGTTCAAGGACGTGGAGCGCCAGCTCGCCAACGTGGACGCCCAGATCACCAAGAAAGAGCGCGTTCGCCTGGAGCGCGAGCGCATCAAAATGGAAAAGAACCTCGGCGGCATCCGCGACATGGAGTCCCTGCCGGACGCGCTCTACGTGATCGACACCAACCACGAGCACAACGCCGTCCACGAAGCCAACCGCCTTGGCATCCCGGTGGTGGCGGTGGTGGACACGAACTGCGACCCCGACGTCGTGGACTACCCGATCCCCGGCAACGACGACGCCATCCGCGCCATCAAGCTCTTCACCGCGCGGGTCGCTGACTCGGTGCTGGAGGGGCTGGCCATGGTCGAGGGCCGCAGCGAGGCGGAGGTCGAGCTCGTGCGGGCGCCCGCCCCGCCCGTCGAGGTGGCCGTCCCCGAGAAGCCCGAGAAGCCCGAGGAGGTCGAAGAGGCGGCACTGCCCTCGCTTGAGGAGACTTTTGAGGAGTACGACGAGGAAACGGAGCAGTACGAGAAGCGCTGAGCTAAGAGGGAGCAGGGGACAGGGTTTAGGGATCCGGTTTTCTCTCCCCTGACCCCTGGGAACTGAACCCTGCTTCTGCGGGCCAGGGGCGACGTGCTTCCTGGCTCTTTTCATGGAGGGTTGAAATGGCGATTTCCGCTGCCAGTGTGAAGGAGCTTCGCGAAAAGACGGGTGCCGGGATGATGGACTGCCAGCGTGCGCTGCAGGAGGCGAGCGGCGACATGGGGGAGGCGGTCAAAATCCTGCGCAAGAAAGGCTTGGCGGCCGCTGCCAAGAAGGCTAACCGCGCCGTCAAGGAGGGTGTCGTCGCGATCGGCGTGACCGAGGGCAACCTACGCGGGGGGATGGTCGAGCTCAACTGCGAAACCGACTTCGTCGCCCGCACCGAACAGTACCAGGCCTTCGCTCAGGCGATCGCCGACCAGGTGGCGGCCGACGGCACCGGCGACGTCGAGAAGGTCAAGGGAACTCGCTACGTCGGCGACCCGCTGCACACCGTGGCCGAAGCGATCGCAACTCAGATCGCCACGATCGGCGAGAACATCCTGCTCTCGCGGGTGGGTTTTCTGGCCGCGAGCCACGGGATGCAGATAGGTTCCTACCTCCACATGGGCGGCAAGATCGGCGTGCTGGTGGAGCTCTCGACCTCCGCGGACGGTGAGACCGTCAAGGATCTGGCGATGCAGGTTGCGGCTGCAGAGCCACGCTTCGTGTCACGCGAGGCCGTGCCCGCCGACGTCGTCAAGGAGGAACTGGACATCGCAAAGGCGCAGGCCGCGAGCTTGGGCAAGCCCGCGCAGGTGATCGAGAAGATCGCCGAGGGCAAGCTTGGCAAGTTCTACGAGCAGGTCTGCCTGGTGGATCAGCCGTTCGTCAAGAACCCCGAGCAGAAGGTGTCGGACATGCTCGCTGCGCGCGGTGGGGTGGCCGTGAAGAGCTTCCTCCGCTTCAAGCTGGGCGAGGGGGCGGGGACGGCCGAAAAGTGAGCGGCGCCACGGCCTACCGGCGCATCGTGCTCAAGCTGTCGGGCGAGGTCCTGATGGGAAATCAGCCCTTCGGGATTGCGCCCGAGGTCCTCCCCCAACTGGCCTCCGAGATCGCGGAGGTGCGGGCCCTGGACGTCGAGGTGGCGGTTGTGATCGGCGGTGGGAACATCATCCGCGGGATCGCGGCCACCCAGCAGGGACTCGACCGTGTGACCGGCGACTACATGGGGATGCTCGCCACGATCATCAACGCGCTTGCGCTGCAGGATGCGCTCGAGAAACGCGGTTGTTTCACGCGCGTTCTCACCGCAGTGGAGATGCGCGAGGTGGCGGAACCGTTCATCCGGCGGCGCGCCATCAGGCACCTTGAGAAGAACCGGGTGGTGATCTTTGCTGCCGGCACCGGCAACCCGTTCTTCACCACCGACTCCGCCGCGGCGCTGCGGGCCAGCGAGATCCGCGCGGACGCCCTCCTCAAGGGCACCAAGGTGGACGGCCTGTACACCGCGGACCCGGCGCGGGACGCAGGCGCCCGCTTGCTCAAGCGCGCGAGCTACCAGTACCTCCTCGAGAACACCCTGCAGATCATGGACGCGGCCGCGGTTTCGCTCTGCCAGAACGAAGCCATACCGATCCGGATCTTCAACATTCGCGTTCCCGGCAACATCCGCCGCGTCGTCCTGGGCGAGGACGTCGGGTCCACCGTCGCCGATTCCTGAACGACAGCTGACAGCTGACAGCTACCGGCTAACAGCCAACCCGCCACCGGTCGGTTACTTGGGCCTCAGTGGAGAAGAAGCCGCCTGGGACGAGCCGGCCTTGAGATAGCTTACTTTCACGCTGTCAGCTGTCGGCTGTGAGGTGGTCGGGTTGGTGGGGGAGGGATGTTGGCTCTCCCGCAACCGGATACAATAGAGCGCGTTGAAATCTCGACGCGGTCCCGGCCACGGCGGGCCCGCCAGGGGGTGGCGATGCGCGAGACGGTCAAGAGAACCAA
>Ga0209521_10003613_pt1 | contig 12462 bp, 13 predicted proteins | sample Rifsed19ft4_FD_184016 | JGI IMG/M metagenome (GOLD analysis project Ga0209521, IMG submission 184016) | Soil microbial communities from Rifle, Colorado, USA - sediment 19ft 4 (version 2) | ecosystem: Environmental > Terrestrial > Deep subsurface > Rock core/Sediment | place: Rifle, Colorado... | reverse complement strand
GGTGATGCCCAGCCCGGCGAGCGGACCGCCGGTCTGCGCATCGAAGGCGAGCAGCAGGACGCCGACCGCCAGGTTCGTGCCGAAGGCCTTGTACTTGCCGAGGATGCGCGCGGGGATGACCACGTTGTCCGATGCGGCCAGCTGCCGCATCCCCTGCACCACCAGCTCCCGGATCAGCAGGGTGGCCACGATCCAGGCCGGCAGCAGACCGATCTCGACCATGGCGATGAGCGTGCCGGCGACCAGCACCTTGTCGGCGGTGAGATCCATGAAGATGCCCAGCGGCGTCACCTGGCCGCGGGCGCGCGCGATGCGGCCGTCGAACCAGTCCGTGGCCGAGGCGACGGCGAAGACCCCCCAGGCGATCAGTCCCCCTCCGGGGAACGGCAGCAGCACCAGTGCCATCACGACGGGCGTGGCCCCGATGCGCACCAGGCCGAGCATGTTCGGCAGGGTCGTGAGGCGCGCGCGGGGCGGCGGAAGCGGGCTGGTCATCGGTCCATCATCGGCCAAGCCTTCGCTCCGTGCCTGCCCGCAGCCGGGCGATGTTGTCGGCATGTGCGGCGATCACCACCGCGGCTCCGCCGGCAGCCAGGCCCACACCGGCCAACTCGGCGCGCCCGCTCGCGACCAGCAGGGCGGTCGCCACCGGCGCCAGCACCGCACCGCTGAGCGAGCCAAGCGACACGAAGCGCGTGCGCCAGATGATCAGCAGCGCGAGGGGGATCACCACGGCCACCACCAGCGGCGCCGTGGCCAACATGGCTCCGACGAACGTCGCAACCCCGCGGCCCCCGGTGAAGCGGATGAAGACCGAGCGCACGTGGCCGCCGATCGCCGCCACCCCGGCCGCGGCGGCGACCCACGCCGGAGACCCGGCCGGACCAGCGCTGTACAGCCATCCGACCAGCAGGACCGGAAGGGCTCCCTTGGCAAGGTCGAGTACGAAGACGCCGGCCGCCCACGGCACCCCGATGGTTCGCAGCGTGTTCGTCGCGCCGGTGCGACCGGAGCCGTGCTGGCGCAGGTCGATCCCGCCCACCAGTCGACCGATCATCAGGCCGACCGGGATGGCGCCGATCAGGTAGCCGGCGAGCACGAGCAGCGCCGCTCCGGGGATGCCGGTCACGCAACCTTGCTCTGGATGCGCTGCTAGCGCCGTGGCGGCGGCGGTCCGCCGCGAGCAAGGAGGGCGCGCACGCCAAACCCGAGGCCGATCCAGACGGCGGCGGCCCCCAGCCCGGCGTACGCGGCGAAGGGCATGCCGCTCGGCCACGCCAGCGAGAAGGCGACCAGGCCCACCACCGCGCCGCCGCCGAGCACCCACCCGAGGAAGCGGCGGGTGATGCCGCCGACCACCGGCGGAGGGGCGTTGCGAGCCGCCTGGGCGCGCCGCGCACGGAGCTTCTCCTGGCGCGCCCGCACCGCAGGGTTGCCCGGCAGGGCGTACGGATCCTGCTTCTTGGACATGCGCTGGTAGGCGCGCCGCTCTTCGCGAGACATCGGTCGGAGTCTAGCCGGTCATCGGTCTGTACCATATGCGGCCGATGCACGAGATCTTCGACGCCTTCAAGCAGCAGCTGCCCGACATCGACGAGACCGAGACCCAGGAGTGGCTCGACTCGCTCGACGCGGTGGTCGAGCAGGCCGGGCCGGATCGCGCCCGGTTCATCGTCTACAAGCTGCTCAAGCGCGCGCGACAGCTGCAGGTCGGGCTGCCGCCGCTGGTGCAGACCCGCTACGTCAACACCATCTCCGCCGAGCAGGAACCGGACTTCCCCGGTGACGAGGCGATGGAGCATCGCGTCCGGCGCATGATCCGCTGGAACGCGCTGGCCATGGTGCTGCGCGCCAACTCGCGCTTCGAGGGGATCGGCGGCCACCTCTCCACCTATGCCAGCGCGGCGAGCCTGTACGAGGTCGGCTTCAACCACTTCTTCCGTGGCCGCGACGATGGCGGCCCCGGCGACCAGGTCTTCTTCCAGGGACACGCCGCGCCGGGCATCTACGCGCGGGCCTTCCTGGAGGGGCGCCTCAGCGCCGAGCAGCTCGACCACTTCCGCCGCGAGACCGGCGGCCCGGGGACCGGCCTGTCGTCGTACCCGCACCCGCGGACCATGCCCGACTTCTGGCAGTTCCCGACCGTCAGCATGGGCCTCGGACCGATGTCCGCCATCTACCAGGCGCGCTTCAACCGCTACCTGGCGGCGCGCGGCATCGCCGACACCGCCGCCAGCCGGGTGTGGGCCTTCACCGGCGACGGCGAGATGGACGAGCCGGAGGCGCTCGGCGCGCTGGGGTTGGCCGCACGCGAGGGGCTCGACAACCTGACCTTCGTGGTCAACTGCAACCTCCAGCGGCTTGACGGCCCGGTGCGCGGCAACGGCAAGATCATCCAGGAGCTGGAGGCGACCTTCCGCGGCGCCGGCTGGCACGTGATCAAGGTCATCTGGGCGCGGGAGTGGGACGACCTGCTGGCGCGCGACAAGGACGGCGTGCTGCTCGCCAAGATGAACGAGACGCTCGACGGCGACTACCAGCGAGCCTCGGTGGCCGATGGCGCCTACATCCGCGAGCACTTCTTCGGCCCCGATCCGCGCCTGAAGGCCCTGGCCGCGCACCTCTCTGACGAACAGCTCACCAAGCTGCGACGTGGCGGACACGACTACCGCAAGGTGTATGCCGCGTACGCGGCCGCGGTGGCCCACACCGGGGCCCCGACGGTGATCCTGGCCAAGACGGTCAAGGGCTGGACGCTCGGCCCCGGGATCGAGGCCCGCAACGTGACCCACCAGGCCAAGAAGCTCACCGAGGCCGAGCTGCGGATCTTCCGCGACCGGCTGGAGCTGCCGATCCCCGACGAGGCGCTGGCCGAGGCGCCGTACTACCACCCCGGCCCCGACTCGCCGGAGGTGCAGTACATGCTCGAGCGGCGGCGGACGCTGGGTGGATCGGTGCCGAAGCGGACCGCGCGGGCGAAGCCGCTCCCGGCCGCCGACGATGCGGCCTACGCGGAACTGTTCCTCGGGGCGGACCGGCCGGCGAGCACGACCATGGCCTTCGCCCGGCTGCTGCGCAACCTGGTCCGCGACCCGAACATCGGGCGGCGGGTGGTGCCGATCATCCCCGACGAGGCGCGCACCTTCGGCCTCGATTCGCTCTTCAAGGAGATCGGTATCTACAACCCGCTCGGCCAGCGCTACACCGCGGTCGACAAGGAGCTGCTCCTCTCCTACGTCGAGGCGACCGACGGGCAGATCCTCGAGGAGGGGATCACCGAGGCCGGCGCCATGGCCGACTTCACGGCCGCGGGGACCTCGTATGCCACCCACGGCGAACCGATGATCCCGTTCTACATCTTCTACTCGATGTTCGGCTTCCAGCGGACCGGCGACTTCGCCTGGGCCTTCGGCGACGCCCGTGGACGCGGGTTCATGATGGGCGCCACCGCCGGCCGCACGACGCTCACCGGCGAGGGGCTGCAGCACAACGATGGTCACTCGCAGGTGCTGGCATCGACCATCCCCAACGTGCTCGCCTACGACCCGGCCTTCGCCTACGAGCTGGGGATCATCGTGCGCGACGGGATGCGGCGGATGTACGGCGAGGCGGGCGAGGACGTCTTCTACTACATCACCCTCTACAACGAGAACTGGGCGATGCCGGCCAAGCCCGATGGCGTCGAGGAGGGGGTCCTGCGCGGACTGTACCTGTACCGCCCGGCCGAGCGCGGCACGCGGCGCGTCCAGCTGCTGGGTGCCGGCTCGATCCTCCACGAGGCGTTGCGCGCCGCCGACCTGCTGGCCGAGCGCCACGACGTGGCCGCCGACGTGTGGAGCGTGCCGTCCTTCGGGCTGATCCGCAACGACGCCCTGGAGATCGAGCGCTGGAACCGCCTCCACCCCGAGGCCGAGCCGCGCGTGCCGTGGGTGGTGGCGCAGCTCGGTCCGACGACCGGACCGATCGTGGCGGCCACCGACTACATGAAGGCGATCCCCGACATGGTCGCGCGCTGGATCGACCGCCCGTACACCGTGCTCGGGACCGATGGCTTCGGCCGCAGCGACACCCGCGAAGCGCTGCGCGCCCACTTCGAGGTGAGCGCCGAGCAGATCGCCTACGCCGCGCTCCACGGCCTGCACCAGGCCGGCGAGGCAGGCCGCGACGAGCTGGTGCGCGCGATCGCCGAGCTGGGGATCGACCCCGATCGGATCGACCCCCTCAGAGCGTAGGCACCCCGCTCCGACGCCTCCGGGCTGCTGCATCGTCCCTGTTCGTGCAGCGCTAATCCCGTGCTGCACAGCAACTGTGCTGCACGAATGCCCCTGACACGCCCTCCTGCCCGCGCCCGGGCATCGGTGAGCATCGGTCAGAGAGCCAGACTTGCCGATTTAGAACCTTCGTATGAGCAAATGCGAAAATGGTATTGACACGTGGTAACAGAGCATCTATTCTGCCATCAGACCCTTACGAATACCAACCACCTCTTGGCAGACAGCAAGGAGCGGATCACAATGTTGGACAACCAGTTCCAGTTCGCGATCATGGCCACCGAAGACCGGGTCCGCGCTGCACGACAGCGCCGGGACGTGTCGGGCCAGGGCATCAAGCGGGTCTTCCGACTGAGCGGCGACCGCCCCGCGGTCCGCGAGATCGAGCGCCGCTAGATGGCTCGCGACGTCATCTCCACCTGTCCGGTCTGTGAGGGCGAGCTGGCAATCACTCGCCTTCACTGCCGTTCCTGCGGCACGGCACTCGAGGGTGAGTTCGGGGTCGGGCGATTCGGTCGCCTGTCCCGCGAGCAGCTCTCCCTCCTCGAGAGCTTCCTCCGCTCGCGAGGCAACCTGAAGGAGCTCGAGCGCGAACTGGGCATCTCCTACCCGACCGTCCGCGGTCGCGTCGAGGCCCTTCTCCGCGCACTTGGCCTGGCCGATGAAGCCGACGCGCCCGATGGCGACGAGTCGCTCGACGAGCCCGGGGCAGACACCGCCGCCGAGCGCCGCTCCATCCTCGAGCGCCTCGCCAAGCGCGAGATGTCGGCCGATGAGGCCGCCGGGGCGCTGCGCGCCCTTGGCGGGACCGACTAACATGCCCACCTTCGTACGCAGCCAGGCGATCACCCACCCGGTCGGTGAGCGCGGGCGCGTCAGCCTGAAGGTCACGTCAGCAGATGTGCAGCTGTCCGCTGCACCTGGCGGCGACGCCACCATCCGTGCCACCTTCGAGATCAGGGCCGCATCCGAGGAAGAGGCGGACCGGATCTTCGAGCAGGTTCGTCTCCGGGTCCGGCGATCACCGGGCGAGCTGGCGGTCGAGGAGCCCGACGTCACCGGCTCGTTCGGCTCGGTGATCTCCCGCATCTTCGGGTCGGGCACCCACGGTGACCTCGACGTCGAGGCCAGGGTGCCGGCGGGTGTCGAGTTGCGTCTTTCCGGCGTTTCCGCTGACATGGAGGTCGGCGGCATGCGCGGCGACCAGCGCTACAACACCGTCACCGGCGATCTGTCGATCTCCGAGGCGGGCGGCCGGGTGCGCGTCCACACCGTCTCCGGCGACGCCACGCTGCGTGCCACCGAGCCGCTTGCGGTCGAGGCCCAGGGGGTCTCCGGCGACCTGTCCGTCATTGCACCCCAGCTGCGGAGCCTGCGCGCCTCCACCGTCTCGGGCGATGTCGAGGTCGAGGGCGAGCTATCGGCTGGCGGCGACTTCCGCGTCGAGACGGTCAGCGGCGACCTGGTGGTCGGGCTGGTGGGCAGCGCCACCTTCGAGGTGCGTGGCCTCTCGACCGACGTCCACAGCGAACTCGACCACCGGCTGGAGGGCCGATCGGATCGACGCCGGCTGATCGTCGGCTCCGGCGGTCCGACACTCGTCTTCAACTCGATGTCCGGCGACGTCGCGGTCCGCCGCCCCCGTCGGGTCAGCGCGGCGCCCGTCTCCCCCACCGCGACCCCGCCGAGGCCGGCTGCCACTGTGCCGGACGCAGCCGCCCAGCTCCACGTCCTCCAGGCCCTGGAGCGCGGTGAGATCGACGTGGACGAGGCGACCCGCCGACTGGCCGGGGAGAACTGAAATGGGCGACGAGATCACCACCGTTCTGCGGCTGGTCAGCGAGGGCAAGCTGAGCCCCGAGGAGGCGGCGCCGATCATCGAGGCGCTCGGACGCCCGGCCGCTCCTCCGCCGCCGCCCGATGCCCGGACGCACTCCGCGGCGCGCGCGGGGACGCCTGGCAGGGGGCGACGCGTGCGCATCCAGGTCAGCGAGCGCGGCCACCGGGTCATCGACTTCCGCGTCCCGCTCGCCTTCGCGGCGATGGCCGCGCGTTCTGTGCCGGGCATCCCCGCCTCCTATGCCGAGCTCATCGAGCAGGCCGTCGAGACGGACCAGGTCGGGCCGATCGTGGACGCCGAGGACGACGACGGCGACTCGATCCTGATCAGCGTGGAGTAGCGCCGTGAACCGAGGACTCCTGCGCCCGTTTGCGTCCACTTCGTGGCGCTCGCCTGGCTGACGCTGCAGCTCACCGGGTCCGGCCTGGCGCTGGGCACGGTGCTGGTGGAGGTTGTCGCGTAGTTCGAGCGCCGAGCGGTCACGCGCGGAGCGCATCGGTGCTGTAATACGCGCCGCATGAGTTCCAATCGTCCCCCGTCGCCCCGCGGCGAACCGGAGCGCCCGCGGGTCGATCCAAACCTGGAAGTTCGCGAGCACCGCCGCGGGCGACGGCCGGGCGACAGCTACGTCCGTATCGTGCGCCCCTTCGAGGAGGAGTTCGAGCACGAAGAGGGCCGGCTGGTAGCCACCGAGCGAACGATGCACGGGCGGACCGGCTGGAGGCGATCGATGCGTGGCCTGCGCACCTTCCTGATCGGCCGGCCCATCTCGTCGGAGCACGAGCAGCACGAGCGGCTGACCAAGGTCAAGGGGCTGGCCATCTTCAGCAGCGACAACATCAGCTCCAGCGCCTATGGCCCCGAGGAGATTCTCCGGGTACTGGCGCTCGCCGGAGCCGGGGCGCTGAGCCTGACGCTGCCGATCGCGGCCCTGATCATCGCCATGCTGGCGATCGTGACCATGTCCTACCGGCAGACGATCAAGGCCTACCCGCTCGGCGCGAGCAGCTACCTGGTCGCCAGCGACAACCTCGGCGATCGCGCGGGCGTGCTGGCCGCCTCGGCCCTGCTCATCGGCTACGTGGTGACAGTGGCCGTGTCGGTCTCAGCCGGGGTCGCCGCCATGACCTCGATCGTCCCGGAGATCTATCCGTACCGGGTGGTCGTGTCGGTGGTGGCGGTCGTGCTGCTGAGCATGGGCAACCTGCGCGGCATTCGCGAATCGGGGTCGATCTTCATGGCGCCGACCTACCTGTACATCGTCACCATGCTCGGCATCGTCGCCTATGCGTTCGCCCGCAGCCTGGCCGGCGACCTGCCGCCGTACGTGCCGCCGCCCGACTGGACGGTCGAGCAGGGAACCCAGGTGCTCGGCCTCTTCCTGCTGTTGCGCGCCTTCTCGCAGGGCGCCGTGGCGCTGACCGGGGTGGAGGCGATCAGCGACGGGGTGCCCGCCTTCAAGCCACCGGAGTGGCGGAACGCGCGAACCACACTCACCTGGGCGGCGATCATCTTCGGCGTCCTCTTCCTGGGGATCGCCTACCTGATCACGTCGCTGCGCATCATCCCCGACCCGAGCGAGCAGCAGACGGTCCTCTCCCAGCTGGTGCGCCACGTGGTCGGCAATGGGCCGCTGCTCATCCTGGCCCAGGTGGCCACCGCCCTGCTGCTGGTGCTGGCCGCCAACACCTCGTTCGCTGACTTCCCGCGGCTGTCGTCCTTCCTGGCCCGTGACGGGTTCATGCCACGCCAGTTCGGGTTCCGCGGCGAGCGGCTGGCGTTCACCACCGGAATCCTCGCGCTCGCCGGCCTGGCCATCGTGCTGCTGGTGTCGTTCAACGCCAGCGTCACCGGCCTCATCCCGCTCTACACTCTGGGAGTCTTCCTGGCTTTCACTCTCTCGCAGTCGGGCATGCTGCTGCGCTGGTGGAGGCGCCGGGAGCCGGGCTGGCGGCCGGGCTTGGCGATCAACGGCCTCGGAGCGGTCACCACGGCGGTCGTGGCGCTGGTGGTCGGCTCGAGCAACTTCCTCCAGGGGTCGTGGATGGTGATGGTGCTGGTGCCGGCGCTGATGGCCCTGCTGTTGGGGATCCGCAGCCACTATCGGACGATGGCGCGACAGCTGGAGGCGACCGCGGCGGTGAGCGACGACGCCGAGCCCGACCCGATCGTGATCGTGCCCCTGGCGCGGCTCGATCGGCCGGCGCGCCGCGCGCTGGCGTTCGCGCGGACCATCTCACCGCACGCCACCGCCGTGCACATCACCAACGATCCGGCGACGGCCGCTGAGCTGCGCGAGCACTGGGACGAGCTGGGCGGACCAAAGGAGATGGAGCTGGTGGTGGTCGAATCGCCGTACCGGGCGCTGATCGGTCCCCTGCTGCGCTACATGGACGCGCTCCAGGCGATGCAACCGGAGCGGGTGATCGTGGTCGTGCTGGCCGAGGTGGTGCCACGCCACTGGTGGGAGAACTTCCTCCACAACCAGACCAGCCTGCGCCTGAAGCTACGCCTCTTTGGGCGCAAGAAGACGATCGTGGCCGACGTCCCGTTCCACCTCGACTGATCCGATCTCGGCAGTCACGCGCGCAGTCTAGGGCCGTCCCCGGTCGGGTCGACACGCTCCGCAGCGTGGGGTAGGGTTCGGGACATGAATATCGCGCTGTGGATCGCGCAGGGAATCCTCGCGGTGGTCTTCCTGGTGCACGCGGTGATCAAGTTCACCCTGCCGGAGGGACTCCCGGACGTGCTGAGCTGGGTCTACGACATCCCGCGGCTGCCGAATGTTGGAATTGGAGTGCTCGAGCTCCTTGGCGCGATCGGGATCATCCTGCCGGGTGTCACCCGCATCCGACCCGGGCTGGTGGTCTGGGCGGCCGTGGGACTGATGCTCACCATGGTGGGCGCGGCGATCTTCCACGTCACACGCGCGGAGGTGAACCTCGTCCCGACCAACGTGGTGCTCTTCGCGCTCGCCGCGTTCGTGGCCTACGGGCGTCGCGCATGGGCAGGGTTCTCCTCTCCACCGTCGAGCTAGTCCACCCGGCCTGAAGGCCGCGCCCACGCTCGGGGTGGTGCCAAATGCCTCGCTTGCCCGGGGACATTGGGCCCCCCAGGACTGGGACGCCGCTCCATCAAATAGGGCCTTCGGTTACATGTGCCTGACCCACTTCCCCGGTGACCATGGGGACAGTCAGTCAACTACGTTCCCATGACGAAAGGTGGAGACATAGTGGTTTCACGTTTGAAGGGGCTCGGCATCGCCCTCGCGGTCATCGGCCTGGTGTTCATTGCGGGTGGCGCCTACGCCTACCTGCGAGTCCAGGACGGGACCAAGTCGCTCAACACGTTCAGCGCCGCGCAGAACGTCACCCTAACCTACAACGAGGACGGCCAGCTCGTCGACCGCGGCGAGACCGCCGGCGCAGAGGCCATCATGGCGCTGCTGAAGGACGATTGGGGCTACGCGGTCGATACCGCCGAACTCAACCCCAACGATCCGGTCGTCAACACAGCGACTGAGTACATGTTCCAGATGGCGACCGTCGCGTACCACACGTTGAACGGCACGCAGACGATCGTGCTGACCGAGGATGCGGAGTACAAGGGCGAGGTCTTCCCCGCCGGCACGTACGAGTTCGCGGTTGACGGTCGCTACTGGACCGCCTTCGACCGGCAGCACCCGATCGAGGGCCCCGCACGAGCGCAGGCATGGACCGGGACCGCTCACGCGCTGATCGCCGAGCTCGGCGTCGGGGTCGTGACGGCCTCCACCCTCCAGCTGGGTCTGGGCGTGGCCGGCGTGGCGGCGGGCATGGGCGGCGCCTTCTTCCTGATGGGCGTCGGCCTGGTGTGGGCGACCCGCCCCGAAGAGGCAGCGGTTCGCGTGACGGAGCGGGCGACCGTCAGGGCGTAACGCTTATCGGGCACCAGCCCGAACGCGATGGACCATGCGAGGAGCCTGTCCGCTCTCCTGCGGACAGGCTCCTCTTCTTGTTGCGCTGCCCGCAGACGCACACGTCCCGTACCCTCGTGAGTCCAGAAGGTCAGCGCCCCTCCCGCTGGTGAACTGCCCGCGCCCAGTACCGCCGTAATCGGTCGGCGGCATCGTGCTCGGCGCGCGCCAGAGAGGCACGGCACCATGCGTTCCAGGCGAGCACCGCCAGGAGCCAGGCGTCTAACGTCAGGGGAACGACGATTCCGAGCGTCACCAGCACCTCCCGCGCCGAGACCAGGTGATGAAGCGAAAGCGCTACGGCGACCGAGGCGAGCCAGCCCGTCATCATGAGCGTCGATGTCCGACGCGCAAGGCGCGCTAGTGAAGCGTCGACCTCGGCCGCCCGATCCCAGACATCGGCTTCGCGAGGAGGGGGCCGGAGGATGAGGATGGCCGCCGTCAGTGCGGCATAGACGACCCACGCGACCGGGAGCAAGAAGTGGTACCTGTGGTCGAACCGGATATCCATTCGAAGGATCACCGGTAGCGTTGCTGATGCTCCGACGACGCTGAGCCCGATCAGCGCGCGCGCGACGATGCCGTTCAAGGCGGCGACCACCGGGGCCTCGATGAAGCTCCGTGGATCGTCCTCGGGACTCAGATCAGTCCTGGTCACTCGTACACGTCCAGTCGTTCGCCGTCGCGCATACTTTCTGGAACCGCGACCGCTGATGGGCGAGGGTCAGAGCCCCTCCCGCGGGTGTGCCACACCCGTCCAGTACCGCCGCAATCGGTCGGCCGCATCTTGCTCGGCGCGAGCCAGCGAGGCACGGCACCAACCGCTCCAGGCGAGTACGGCCAGGAGCCACGAAGCGACCGTCAGCGGAATGATGATCCCAACCGTCACGAAGATCTCTCGCGGTGAGGTCAGGTGGTGATGAACGAGCACCACGGCGACCGAGGCGAGCCAGCCCACCATCATCAACGCCGACACCCGACGTGCAAAGCGCACGAGTGAGGAGTCGACCTCGGTCGCGCGCCCCCAGACATCGGCTTCGCGAGGAGGCGGCCGAAGGATGAGGATGGCCGCCGTCAGCGCGGCATAGATGACCCACGCGACCGGGAGGAAGAAGTGGAACGCGGTGTGGAATGAAAGATCCAGTCGAAGGATCAGCGGCGCGCTCGCCGATGCCGCGACGACGCTGAGCCCGATCAGCGCGCGCACGACAATGCCGTTCAGGGCGGCGACCACCGGGGCCGCGATGAAACTCCGCGGGTCGTATTCCGAGCCTGAGTCAGCCCTTGTCACTCGCATACGTCCTATCGCTCGACGTCACGGACACAGTCTAAGGCGGCGACCGCTCGGGTCGAATGCTGTGGTTCAGGTGAATCACGGTACCGTCCAGGCGGACAGGACGATGCTCATCCCCTGGAGAGGCGTCCTCACTGTGTGTCACCTCGCCTGCCATGTGGGCGACGGCCCGGCCCCGAGGGTCCGTTCACAAGCCGACAACCAGACAACGCGCAGCTCAGCGACCTCACCTGCTGGCCTGTCATGGCATTCACACGATATCCGGCGATGGTACTGACGCCCCGTGCCCGCCGCCACTGACTGGCGATGGCTCTCCCGGAGAATATGGATCTGGCGCGCCCGGCAGGAATCGAACCCGCGACCTGATGGTCCGAAGCCACCCGCTCTGTCCGCTGAGCTACGGGCGCGCGCTTCACGCTCAATCAGAGCGGAATGGTTGACATCCTACCCCGCCAACGATATGGGCATCGAGAGTGTGGGTGCGGCCCTTCGGGATGTGCGCAGGCTTGAGACACTGGGTGGCTGCGGGCGGTGGTCAACGTCGCGCCCCAGCAAGCGCCGAATCCAGTCCCCGCCTGACGAGGGTGCGGATCCTGGGATTGGCGATCCGATCCGTCCAGCCCGCCAGTTCGACGTCGGCGAACGCGGCGGTGAGCTCCAGCTCAGGAAGATGGATTTGGCCGCCCTTCGGAGTCAGCACATACACGGTGTCGAAGAGAGCCTTTTCTGGCGTCGCCAGGTGCCCGCCCTCGTCGATCTGGCGGTAACCGCCGAACAGTTCGGGGACGAGATGATGAATCGAGAAATCTCCCATGCTCGTCTTGATCTTCCGCGTTCGACCAAGTGAGGCGACGTAGACCAGCCGCGGGATCTGCTCGATCATCCCGTGTCGTGCAAGTGCAGACCAGAACGAGACGTAGGCTGGGAAAGGTGCCGTCAGGTATCGCGATACTGCGAAGGGTTCGGTCTCTGGGCGGAGCACCCATAGGCCGCGCCGAAGGCGGCGCACAAGACGTGACCGCTCGAGCCTGCGCAGGAGCTGGCTGGTAGCCGACGTCGACAACCCGAGGCGGACTGCCGCCTCACGCGTCCCGATCACCGG
>Ga0209521_10003609_pt1 | contig 12468 bp, 9 predicted proteins | sample Rifsed19ft4_FD_184016 | JGI IMG/M metagenome (GOLD analysis project Ga0209521, IMG submission 184016) | Soil microbial communities from Rifle, Colorado, USA - sediment 19ft 4 (version 2) | ecosystem: Environmental > Terrestrial > Deep subsurface > Rock core/Sediment | place: Rifle, Colorado... | reverse complement strand
TTCAAGCCCAGGAATTGCCCGATTCTGGGCGTTCCACCCTAAGCATCATCACCCTCGCCAATCATTTGATCCAGTGGACGCAAACCGAGCACCCGCGCCCTGAAGTGCGCGACGCCCTGGCTGAGCCGTTAATTAAGCCTGCTCCGCCCGGCGACCCGCAGCCCAACCCGCCCGACGATCCCAGGCAAATCCGCATCATCGACAAAAAACTATCCCCCGAGCGCGAGATTCAGGCTGTGGCCGACTCGCTTGCCCGCTGGTTGCCAGCTCATCCAGACGATACCGTGGCCGTGCTCGTACCGCGCAACCAGCGGGGCTTTGAACTGGTCACCGAGCTCAAGCGCCGCGCTTTGGATTACGTCGAGGTCCTGCGCAGCACCATCTCTACCCGCCAGGCTGCGGGAGCCCTGGGCACGGTGATCAATTATCTTTCCGATCCTGGCTCGGCGAATAAGCTGGGGACGGCTTATCAGACGTGGCGGCGCGCCGAAAGAGAAAACGTCGAGACCGCCGGACGGGTGAAACAGGTTGCTGAATTGCTGGGCAAATGCCGCCAGGTCGAGGATTACCTCTGGCCGCGCGCCGGCCAGGACTGGCTGGAGGGGCTATCCCTTCTCGAAGAAGACGCAGGGATTTACGCAGAACTAGAAGCATTCCGCCACCTCGCACGGCGCTGGCAGGGAGCAGCTCAATTGCCCATCGACCAGCTGCTGCTCAGCGTGGCGCAGGATTTGTTCCAGCTTCCCGCCGACCTGGCCATCGCCCATAAGCTGGCCCTGATCCTGCGCCGGGCGAGCGCCTCCCACCTGGAGTGGCGCCTGCCGGAGCTCTCCCAGGAATTGGGTGTGATCGCCCGCAACGAGCGCCGTTTCCTGGGTTTCAGCGACGAAGACACCGCCATTGAACCTGATCGATACAAAGGCAAGGTCTTCGTCACCACCATGCACAAAGCCAAGGGATTGGAATGGGACCGGGTCTACCTGATGTCGGTCAACAACTATGATTTCCCATCCGGGATGGCGTATGACCGCTATATTTCTGAGCCCTGGTACTTGCGTGACCATTTGAACCTCGAAGCGGAAGCCCTTGGCCAGATGGACGTCGCCTTCTCCACTGGCGAATATTCCTGGTACGAAGAGGGCATGCCGACCCATGAGGCGCGCCTCGACTATGTCGCCGAACGGCTGCGCTTGTTGTATGTGGGCCTCACCCGAGCCAGGAGGGAGCTGATCGTCACCTGGAACACCGGTCGCAATAGCGAACGGCATCCCGCCCGGCCGGCGCTCCCCTTCGTCGAGCTGCATTCATTTTGGGAAAAACACCTTGGAGGAGCACTAGAATAATGACTCAACCGACCGATTTTCAGTTCAGTCAGGGCAACCTGCAAGATTATTTAGACTGCCGCCGACGATTCCAACTGCGTTATCTGGAGCGCCTGGCCTGGCCAGCCTTCGAAGCCGAACCGGCCGGTATGAATGAGCAGCGTCTGTTGAATGGGGCCGCCTTCCACCGCCTGGTGCAACAGCACCTACTCGGGATGCCAGCCGAGCGCCTATCTGGATTGGCTGGAGGGACGACCGATGACCTCCCGCGCTGGTGGCGGAATTATCTGGAATCCGCCCCAAGCCTGTTTGCTCAAAGCGAGACGCTAGGCGTGGAAGTGTCGCTTGCAGCGCCTGTGGAAGGCTTCCGCCTGGTGGCGAAGTACGACGCCATCCTGCGTATCCGATCGGAGTCCGCCACGCGCCTGGCAGTCATCGATTGGAAGACCTCCCAGAAGCGTCCGTCGCGCAACTGGCTGGCCGAGCGCCTGCAAACCCGCGTCTATCCCTACTTACTGGTAGAAGCCGGCACTGCGCTGAACGGGGGACAGCCAGTCCAGCCCGACCTGGTCGAGATGGTTTATTGGTTTGCAGGTTTCCCCCGAGAACCGGAGCGTTTCGCCTATAACACCGAGCAATATCACCAGGACAAAGTTTATTTGGCTGGGCTGGTGACGGAGATCGCCGGCCTGCCGGAGGGGGATTTCCCCCTCACTCCGCACGTAGAACGCTGCGAGTATTGCAACTACCGTTCGTTGTGTGAACGCGGTGTCCAGGCCGGTCCCCTCGACAGCATGCAGGATGTCGCAGTCGAGGAATTTGAATTTGCCCTGGACTTCGATCAGGTCGCCGAGATAGAATTTTAAGCGAAAGACGAATGACCAATGACGAACGTCTGTGTTTCGTCCTCCATCCTCCATCATTCGTCTATCGTCCATCGTCCTTCGTCAATCATCCTTCCTCATGTCCTCTTGGCTTGAGCCTCAAGATGTCCTTATTCCTGATGAATTCCAGCGCGGCGTAGGTGGTCATCCGCTAGTCGCCGAAGTGCTGGCGCGGCGTGGGGTAACCGACCTGGCTAAGGCCAAGGCCTTCCTCGATCCGCAAGTTTACACCCCCACCTCGCCCTGGGAACTGCCCGGGATGGAGCGGGCTGTCGCCCGGCTGATCGACGCAATGCGCAAAGATGAAGCCATTTGCGTCTGGGGTGACTTCGATGTGGATGGCCAAACGGCGACTACTCTGCTGGTCTCCACCCTAAAAGAATTGGGGGCAAACGTCACCTACCATATCCCGGTTCGGGAGACAGAGTCACATGGCGTTAACCTATTGATGCTGCAACAAGTGATCCAGGCCGGGGCGCAGCTGATCTTGACCTGCGATACCGGCATCAGCGCCCATTCCGCTGTCGATTATGCCAACGCACGCGGGGTGGATGTGATCGTCACCGACCACCATGACTTACCTGAGCAAATGCCCGCTGCCTGCGCCCTGGTCAATCCGAAGTTGCTCACACCCGGGCATCCCTTGGTAACCCTGCCTGGAGTGGGAGTAGCTTACCAGCTGGCCGAAGCGCTTTACGAACAGACCGGGCATCCTGGCGGCGTCAGCCAGTTCCTAGACCTGGTCGCCCTGGGGATCGTGGCCGACCTGGCTTTGCTCAGGGGAGAAAACCGTTACCTGCTGCAGCGCGGGATCGAAGCCTTGCGTGCTCCTACCCGCCTGGGGCTGAAAGTCATGCTAGACTTGGCCGAGATAGACCCGGCTGGGTTGACCGAGGAGCACATTGGCTATGTCCTGGGTCCGCGCTTAAACGCCCTCGGCCGCCTGTCTGACGCCAACCAGGCAGTGGAATTTCTTACGACGCTGGACTACAGCCGGGCGCGCCTGCTTGCGGAGCAGCTGGAAGGTTTGAACGCCGAGCGCCAGCTGCAGACCGAGCAGGTCTTTCAAGCCGCCCAGGCGCAGATCGAGCGCGATCCTTCCCTATTGGATTCCGCCGCGCTGGTATTGTCACACCCAACATGGCCAGCGGGGGTGATCGGCATCGTCGCCAGCCGCCTGGTGGAGCGTTATAACCGTCCGGTAGTGTTGATCTCGGCCCAACCGGGCGGGATCGCCCGCGGGTCGGCCCGTTCGGTGGCAGGCTGTAATATCACTGCAGCCATTGCCGCTCAGGCCGAGCTGCTGGTTAGCTACGGTGGACACCCAATGGCGGCTGGCCTCGCCATCCCAACCGAGCGCATCCCCGAATTCCGCCGCGCCCTCTCAAAAACGGTGCGCGAGATGCTTGGAGAAGGCCATCTCGAGAAGATTTTTAAGATTGACGCATACCTTCCCCTATCGGGCTTATCCCTGGAGCTGGTTGCTAACCTGGAGCGCCTGGCCCCGTTCGGGGCGGGCAACCTGGCGGTGACCCTGGCTTGCCCTCGCCTCATTCTGATCAGCCAGTCGACGTTTGGCCGGCGTGCCGAACACCTTCACTTGATCGTCGCAGACGAGCAAGGCGTCTCCCATAAAGTGATCTGGTGGGGTGGAGCAGGCTGGCCTCTGCCCGAAGCGCTGCTGAATGGGGCGCGCTTTGACCTGGCTTATGTCGTCCGCGCCAGCGATTACCGCGGCCAGCGTGAACTGCAGGTCGAGTGGGTGGAAGCGCGCCAGGTCGCGGAACCAGCGCTTGAGCTCCCGCCAACTGCCTGCGCCATCAACGTTCAAGATTACCGTCGCCAGGATCATCCATTACCTCTGCTAAAGGCGTTGCTGGCCCAGGGAGACGTCCAGGTGTGGGCCGAGGGGGAAGCCCTGGAGCGGCTGGTCGCGCAGGGGATCGCTGCTCGGCAACGGAGCGCACTGGAGAATAGGCCTGGCCTGGCGATCTGGACTTCTCCACCCGGGCCAGCGGAGTTGCAGGCTGTACTGGCCGCCGTCTCTCCGCAGACAGTTTATCTGTTTGGCGTCGATCCCAAGACAGACCGACTGGAAGCGTTTTTGTCGCGCCTGGCCGGCCTGGTGAAGTTTGCGCTGCGTTCGAATCAGGGCCAGGCCAGTTTATCAGCTCTGGCAGCCGCCACCCCACAGCGCCAAATCACAATCCGCGCGGGGATCGACTGGCTGGCGGCGCGCGGCCAGCTCGCGGTGCTAAGCGAAGAGGGAGATGAAATCTTTCTCGGGGAGGGGATTCATCAAGAGAGTGCCAGGCTGCTCGAGATCACCGCCCGCCTGCAGGAACTGTTGGCAGAAACCACCGCCTACCGCGCCTACTTTTCTAGAGCAGAACCGGACGCCTTGATCCTGACGAACGACCAACGACGATTGACCAATGAAAATGATCGACCAAGGACCAACGACGAATGACCAATGAAAAGCCTTCCTTCCAAGCCTTCCGTCTATCGCACTCCATCTTTCGTCCATCGTACTCCGCCCTTCGTCTACCGTCCATCGTCCTCCGTCCATCTTCTGCCCTGTTATAATCCCTCCACCTATGGCAAACTCCCACTCTCTTGAAACCTTCATTTCCGTCGACGTCGAGACCGCTGGGCCGAACCCAGGCCAATACTCCCTGCTCGCCATTGGCGCCTGCACGCTGGATGAGCCTCAACAGACTTTCTACGTCGAGCTTCAGCCCGTGAATGGGAATTTGACGCCCGAATCTTACGTCGTCCACGGCCTGTCTCTGGAGGCGCTGGCGGAGAGGGGCCTACCGCCAGCTAAAGCCATGGCAAGTTTCGAGGCCTGGTTAGACGAGGTGGTTCCCCCGAGAGCGAAAGCGGTCTGCGTGGCGTTCAATGCCCCATTCGATTGGATGTTCCTCAATGATTATTTTCACCGCTTCCTGGGGCGCAATCCCTTCGGCCATACCGCCCTGGACGTGAAAGCTTATTTCATGGGCCTGGTCGGTTCTTCCTGGGCAGAGACCTCCATGACCCATATTGCCCGGCGTTACCTGGGTAATCGTCCACTCACCCACAACGCTCTGCAGGATGCCATCGACCAGGCTGAGATCTTCAGGATGATCCTCGCCGAATCTGATGGCGAGTAGTCACCTAATCCTGTAACACCTGCTCTATTAGATCGTTTAAATTTCTGGCCTCAAAACTCGTTGCGCCTTTGCATTGATTCTTCCTCAACTATTTGGTAAATAAGGAGTATATCGCTATGACCGCCAAGCAAACCCCTACCGCCTCAGAAGACCTGGCCCGCATCATCGAGTCAGCTCGCCGCCTGGGCGTCGAAATGGACGAAGCCGAAGCATTACAATGGCTGGCGTCTATAGCTGCCGCCTCAGGCGAGGATATCTCCATGGACGTGCGCACAGGCGTTTTCGGCCATAAGGTGGCTATGCTCGACTTCAGCCCAGCCGATCTGGCCCACTTCCGAGAGATCGGCCGCTTGGTAGAGTTTAAAGATCAGCCAGGCCGCGTCGAAACAGCCCTGGCGCTCTCCGGCTCCGCCGCTCAGTCCAAGATCCAGTCTTACCCGGGTGATTGTGACTTCTTCGAACGCGTCAATATCAAAGCAGCGACCCGCGCCGAAGCCTGCCAGATCCTGGCAGAGATTATGCGCCAGAAGGCTCTTGATACGCTCAAGGGATCGACTTACCAGTTGATCGAGGTCAAGTTTGGCTCTTTCCCTTATGATGTGGTTAAGGCGGAGCGGGCGCTGAAAGCTGGATCGCCGGTTTCCTGGACTTCCCAGGAAGTGCAGGCCGGCCAGATCGAAGCTTCTTACCCCGACGAGACCCCCGCTGTGGTGCGCTGGGAGGAGGTCGCCTCGGAACCAGGCTGGTGCAAGCTGGATTGGGTGATCGCCGATCCAGTGCGTGGCCAGCTGGCCAACGCCAGCAATATGCTCGACGTGACCTGGGAGGCGCCGGACGGGGCTATTACCCCGCTCGACGGGTACCTGGACCCTTACTTTCAGGAGGTTTACCTGGAAGCTGAATCGGTGCCTATCTTCTCGAAACTGGCCCGCCACGTTTCTGCCAATGCCCTCGAAGATTATGTCGAACAGCTCGAGAAGGAAGTCAACAAGTACCTGACCAAGGACGTCAATTACGGCAAGGCCGCCAAGCGCATGTACAACGTCTTTCGCCTGACAGGCCGCTACGAAGAAGCGGCCTTCTTACGAGAATTGTTCGACGAGCCAACTACCTTGCTTTACCAGGTTTGGTCATTGATCCGCACCATCGACGACTGTTGCAAGCCGGGGGGGACCATCCCAATCGATGAGCTGCTCAAGCAGGCCGATAACCTGATCTTGGCCGTCATCCGGGCGCTGGAGGGCGACCAGGAGGCCGAGGTGGTGCGCCTCATGCTGCGGTTGCGCGACAGCCTGACCCGCCAGGAGGCCGGGAATCAACTCACCGCGGAAGCCGAAGCCGCCCGCGCCGAGGTGATCAACATCGTCAATAACTTCTTCTACGAGAGGTTGACGGCGGTGCCGCAGATCAAAAAATATATGGATGAGATTAAAGGAGCTTAAATATTGACCAACGACGATGGACGAATGACGAAAGCGCATGCTCGTTAAAAGTCACTGGTTGTCTGTCGTTACTTATTCGCCAATTGAGTAAGTTGCAGTTTCCTCGCGTAGCCAGGTCTGGCTGGGTAAGATAGCCTTACGTAGTGCATGCAGTTTTGCCACAAGAATTTCAGCCTTGTCATAAGCCTGGTTCAACAAATCTTCCTTCGATACCAGCTTACGATTGCGGATCAGGTGCTGGCACGCCACAGTTTCCACTAAAGAGCGAATCGCTATTCCGATAAAACGAGTTTGTTCGGCATCAGTTTGACCGATTGATCCTTCAGCGATATTTAGTGCCACAGAGGTGGCCGCCCTAATTATCTGTGACTTTAGATTGTACTCTTCGCTACGTGGTAGTTCATTCCCGATCTCGTATATCAAGTCGATATACTCCAATGACAATCGCCACACTTCCAGCTTCTCGAATTTGAAAGGCACCTCCTCCTCCTTCGTCCTTCGTCGTTCGTCTCACCTTCGTCCTCCGTTGTTCGTCCATCCTTCGTCGTTCGTCCTTCGTCAGTCCTCCGTCGTTCGTCTTTCGTCTCCTAAAACCCCTCCAACCTCGACATGTCCGCCACGCCATCTGCCAGGGCAGCGATGCGCTGCAGTAGACCGAAACGGTTCTCGCGGCTGGCTTTATCGTCCGTCATGACCAGTACATCGTCGAAGAAGCGGTTGATGGCCGGGATCATGGGCAGGAATGCGTTCAAAAAGTCGTCCACCGCTCCTGGCATACGTTTGGAAGCCTCGGCAACCTGCAGGCGAGCGTAAAGTTCGCCCTCGGCCGGCTCGCTGAAGGCTGCCGGATCCACCACATAGCGCTGCTCTAAATCCCGGGTGATACGCACGCAGCGGGCGTAAGCTGGTAAGATGCTTCCCCAATCCAATCGCTCAAACCAGGCTCCCAGCGCCTTCACCGCGCGCGCCACGCGCGCCGGGTTCTCCCCCTGGGCAGCGACCACCGCCTCCACCACGTCATAGCGATGGCCCCCTTCGAGCAGCTGGTTGCGCAGGCGTTCGACGACAAACGCCAGGCAGGCTGTCTGGCTCTCGGGGGTCACGGGGATCGGCAGGCGCGCCGCTGCGGCCGAAAGTGCGCTGCGCAGGTCAAAATCCATCTCCCAGGCGATCAGGTTCCCAACCAGCCCCAGCGCAGCGCGGCGTAAGGCAAAGGGGTCTTTCCTCCCCGTTGGGATCAGCCCAGCGGCGAACAACCCGGCCAGCGTATCCAGGCGGTCCGCCAGGCCAACCGCCAGTCCAGATAGGGTGGCCGGCGCGGCGTCGCCCGCGAAGCGCGGCAGGTAATACTCGAAGATCGCCTTCGCCACCGCCTCCGTCTCGCCGGAATGGCGCGCATAATAACGTCCCATGACGCCTTGTAATGAGGTCATCTCGACCACTATCTTGGTCACCAGGTCGGCCTTGCACAGCTCGGCGGCACGGCAGGCTGTAGTTGCCTGTTCGGGGTCAAGGCCGAACTGTGAAGCCAGGTCATCGACCAATGCGCGGATGCGCCGCGTCTTGTCCAGCATCGAGCCCAGGCGCAGTTGAAAGGTTAATGTCCCCAGCTGCGGCAGGTATCCTTCCAGCGGTTTTTTAAGATCCTCGCGGATGAAAAAGGCGGCGTCAGCGAAGCGGGCGCGAATCACGTGCTGGTTGCCTTCAATGACCAGCCCCTGCTCCTTGCCGTCCTTCCCCCGGTTGCTGATGGTTATGAAATAGGGCAGCAGTCTTCCATCCTGCTCCACGGGGAAGTAGCGCTGGTGCTTCTTCATCACCGAGATCAGCACCTCGCGCGGCAGCTCCAGGTGAGAGGCCTCGAACGATCCCCGCAGCCCAGCCGGCGCTTCCACCAGGTTGGCGATCTCTGCCAGCAGGTCTGGGTCTTCCGCCACGGTTCCATTCACCTCGGTCGCCAGCTTGTTCACCTGCGCCTGGATCAGGCTCTTTCGATCGTCCTCGTTGAGCAGAATCCCTTGCGCGGCGAGGCTGGAAAAGTATTCGCTGGGTCTTTGTACCTGCATTTCTTCGGGTTCCTGGAAACGCAGGCCGCGTGTGAGATTACCCGAGCACAGTCCAGCGTACTCAAAAGGCACAACCTGCTCGCCAAACAACGCCAGCAGCCAGCGAACCGGCCGCGAAAAGGACACGTTGCTGCTGTTCCAGCGCATGGACTTATCAAAACGCAGCGCAGCGATCAGTTCGGGCAGGGCTTCGGCCAGGACGGTCAGAGTTGGCCGTCCAGCCTGGCGCACCAGGGCAACCGCGTACTGGCCGCCGTCCATCTCACGCACCTGCAGGTCGCTGACGGCCACCCCTTTGCTGCGGGCGAAGCCTTCTGCAGCCTGGGTGGGTTGGCCGAGCGCGTCATATGCCCGGCTGGCCGGTGGCCCTTTGACGATCTGCTCCAGGTCGGGCTGGCGCGGAGCTAAATCCTCCACAGATACCACCAGGCGGCGTGGTGTGCCCAGGATGCGCATTTCGCCGTGCGTCAAGCGCAGCTCGTCGAGCAAGGCTGGCACCCGAGCGCGCAGCTGTTCTAAAGCTGCCGCCAGGTCCCCAACCGGCAGTTCCTCCGTCCCTACCTCGAGCAGGAACGGTGCTGGGGCTAAAGCAGCAGCGATATGGACTACATTTGCCTCTCTCCCTATGTCCTTCTCCCTTATTGCCTGCTCCCCAGCCTCCTCCAGCCAGGGATATTCCAAGCGCTGGCGTCCTTCCAGGTAGGCCTCCGATACCTGCCGGGCAAGATCGCGCATCCGGCCAAAGAACGCCTGGCGCTCAGTAACACCGATCGCGCCGCGCGTATCCAGGATATTGAAGGTGTGTGAACACTTGAGCAGGTAATCGTAAGCCGGCAAAACCAGACCCTGCGCCAGAGCGCCGTTCGCCTCAGCTTCGAACAGATCGTACATTTTCCGCGCCCGATCGACGTCAGCGACTTCGAAGTAATACTTGCTTTGTTCTTGCTCCGCTTGCAGGTTAACGTCACCAGCTGTGAAAATCCGCCTGCCTGTCGTGCTTTCCTTGGCTGGCGAGTTCCATTGGATCTCCTGGAACCCCTTTACGCGCTGCACCGCGATCGCAATCCGGTCCAGCCCATAAGTGATCTCAACCGAAACGGGGTCCAGGACAATCCCACCAGCCTGCTGGAAATAGGTATATTGGGTGATCTCCTGGCCGTCCAGCCACACTTCCCAACCCAGACCCCATGCCCCCAGGGCTGGTTGCTGCCAGTTATCCTCCACAAAACGGATATCGTGCTGGCGCGGGTCGATACCCACAGCTTCCAGAGATTTGATATAAAGCTCCTGCGGATTGCCCGGGTCGGGCTTGAGGATTACCTGGAACTGGTAGTGCTGCTGCATACGGTTGGGGTTTTCGCCATAGCGCCCATCGTCGGGGCGGATGCTTGGCTCGACATAAGCCACGTTCCATGGCTCCGGACCCAGGACGCGCAGGAAGGTGGCGGGGTTCATCGTGCCCGCCCCCACTTGAGCGTAGTACGGCTGCCAGATCAGGCAGCCTCGCTCGGCCCAGAAGTGTTGCAATGACAGGATGATGGATTGAAAGTCAAAAGATTGTGACATTATGGGCGACCAACCCTCTGCGATCGTCTTTCGTCGTCCGTCTTCTGTCTAAGGTATCTCCCCCGCCAGTTCCTTATCGATCACTTGCTGGAATACTTCAAATGGCTGCGCGCCGACCACGGCGATCCCGTTGATAAAAAAAGTTGGCGTGGAACGCACGCCCAAATTGGCGGCGTAATCGAAATCGGCCTGCACTTCTTCCTTGTAGCGCTCGCTATCCACGCATTCTTCGAACGCTTTCATATCCAGACCTAATTGGCTGGCATATTGAAGATAGGCGTCCTTACTCAACCCCAGTTCCATTCCGAACAGCTTGTTGTGGAAATCCCAATAGTTCCCCTGCTCGCCCGCACAGTTTGCGGCATTGGCCGCCGGGGCGGCGTTGGCATGGATGCTGGCCAGGGGGAAATCGCGGAACACGAACCGCAGCTGATCTGGATAGGTCGCCATCAGGCGTGAGAAGACTTCTGTATACCATCTGCGGCAGTAAGGGCATTCGTAGTCGCTGAATTCGATAAACGTGATCGCCGCCTGCTCCGGCCCCAGGGACGGATCATCGTCCACGGGCACGTCGTAGCGTGTGACCTTGGTCGTCGCATCCTGCGCCGTGCCTTGCGCCGCGCTCTGTTCCGCAGGATTTGACGATGCGGTGGTAGCCTGAGGGACCTCATTCGCCGCCGCTTGAGAAGCTGAGGCAATTGGCGCCCGGCCCCACACCAGGTAGCCTAATCCTATCCCCAAGATGAAGGTTAAAGGCAACAGCACTGCGTACAGGTGAACCCGCCGCAAGGTGATCGTGATCTCGGCTGGCTCAGCCTGCACTTCCTCAATTGGCAAAGTAGGCATTTCGTCTGTCATGTGGGTATTATAACATGCAGGTACGACGCGCTTCCTAAAGTGCGTCGTGCCTGAATTCTCCTATGGGTATGGCTCATCGAGCAACGCCTGGATGGCTGCTTCGGTCTCCTCGTAGCCGCCCTCGCCGATGTGCTTATAACGGATGTCCCCTCGTTTGTCGATCAGGTATAACGCCGGCCAGTAGTGGTTACGGTACGCCTGCCAGGTCAACCCGTCATTATCCTGGGCTATCGGATACGGCACTTTTAATCGCTCGATCGCTTCTTTGAGGTTTCCTAGATCAGCCTCGTATTCGAACTCCGGGTAGTGATTGCCGATCACCACCAGCCCTTGCGAAGCATATTGCTCATGCCAGCCCCTCAACGAGGGGATCACGTGTTGGCAGTTAATTCAACCAAACGTCCACATATCGATCAATACCACCTTGCCGCGCAGCTCTGCCAGCCGGAGGGGCTGGTCGGTGTTGAGCCAGACTTCGTTTTCCAGTTCGGGGGCCAGGCCGTAATTTTCCAAGTCAACCTCCTGTAAGGTCATCACCGGTTGTGGGTCTGTGAAATCTGAAGGCTTTGGAAGTGCATCTCCAGCTAGCTGCCGCGGCGGAGTGGCTACGCCCGTACAACTTCCCAAAACAACTGCGAGAGACACCAAGGTCCATCGTTTCATGTCTATTTACCTCCTAGGCCATGCGATAATGTCATAACAAAGATAGTCTTTAGCCGTTTTAGAGATCGTAACAGGAGATTATTACAAAACAATTAATGGTTGACGAACAATATTGGGTTATATGATCACTTACCAGAGAAAAAACTTCCGAAGATCACTCGTCTTCGGAAGTTTTACATTTAATCAGCCGGATTTTGGGACTGTTGGGGCGAGGCACCTGCTTCTCCAACGCTAGCGGCCGCTTCCCCCTCACCTCCCGGTGTTTCGCCGAGCGGTGCCTCACCGACCGTGTCTGGCAGCTCGTCCTCCACCATCCTCACCCGCGGGTTGAGATACCCGCTGGCCGCCACCAGTACGCTCAAGAACCCGATCACAATGAACAGGAAGCCCGTGCCGCGCCCCGCGCCGACCCCGATCACCTGCCCCACGCTCCCCGCCAGTGCGCCGCCCTCGACCAGCAGCGGCTTGAACACCTTGTCAACCAGCGGCCCGGCCAGTAAATAGGCCAGCGG
>Ga0209521_10003602_pt1 | contig 12478 bp, 9 predicted proteins | sample Rifsed19ft4_FD_184016 | JGI IMG/M metagenome (GOLD analysis project Ga0209521, IMG submission 184016) | Soil microbial communities from Rifle, Colorado, USA - sediment 19ft 4 (version 2) | ecosystem: Environmental > Terrestrial > Deep subsurface > Rock core/Sediment | place: Rifle, Colorado... | reverse complement strand
TTTGCTAGCGGTTCGCGTATATTCAACCTCGAATCTACGGTGATTTTCCCGCAGGGACTTTCACCCATTAGTTAATACCCATGCTGGGCGTACACAAGCAAATCCAGTGAGACCTCGCTGACGCTCGGCTCCTGATTCGCGTCGTTATACTGGAAATATATACTAATCTCAGGACATTCTAATTCATACTTGCGTTATTGATAAAATAACACTGTTTCCTGTGATAGACATCCCTGCATATAGAATCTTCCTCTCCTGATTATCAAATCTGAAAATACTACAAACCTATTTCAATATTCAGGAATTTCAATGTTTAGTTCCTCCCCCTTGATGGGGGAGGCTATGTGGGGGTGCAAGGGAAAAGAATAATCACCCTCCCCTAACCCCTCCCATCAAGGGAGGGGTAAAAGCCTCCGCAAGCCTAATTTAATTAAAAACAATATACTTGTGAAATAGGGATGATTACATATTACAAAGGATTAACCGATAATTTATAAATCACCCAAAATTGTTTGAATCGATGTGCCTGTGGATTGTATAGGAAATTGTACGAGAAGATACTGACTCACTTTGGGGATAATACTACCCAGAGATAGGCAATGGCCAGCGCCAGGTAAGCCAGAAAAGAAACGGCAAGGAGACACAGAGATATCTTTCGTGGGCGCGCCCAGAACGGCAGATTTGGCGCGAGCATCCGGTGGTTCAGGAGATAGAGTGCTACGGGGAAAATTACCGTGCCGATAAAACCGATAACCGCACTGGTTAGAATAAGTGGGCCAGGTGCATCGAGCAGCATGGTAAAAGATGTAATCACGGTCAATACTCCCAAAAAGAAATAATACCAGTGGCGCTGTTCGAAACGGCGGCTTTTGGGGAAAAGGATATGCACGATGTCTGCCTGCATACGGCTGACGGCATCCACAGTGGCAAGCCAGGTATCTGTCAGAAATGCCGCAGCCACGATAAGAAATAAAATACGGCCTGCGTAGCCCCAGCTTACCTCGAAAAATCTGCTCTGCACCACGGCCAGTTCATATTCATTGGGCAGGAGACCCTTGGGGAATAACAGGGCATAGGCCAGCAGACAGGTCATGAGGGTTGTAAACAGGTTTCCACAGATGCCGGTCAGGGAGTCAACGGCGAGATAACGTCTCCAGGAATTCCATCGTTGTGAGCTTTCCGGAGATTCGTCCGGCAGATTCCCATCGCTGGTGATGGTTTCCCGTTTGCCCGTGATGAGGCCGGTGATGCGACCCATATGGTCAGCCATGGCGTTGCCCTTGTCACGCATCCAGTATGAATAAAAGAGAATCCAGAAACCGCCCAGCCCGGCAAAGGTAATGGCTGTAAGAAGTTTGGTAGCATCGTTATTATCCCATGGATGCGGCATTGGACTATTTGGCCCAAAAAGTCCTTTCAGGAACGATGGCGCAGAGTGCAATACCTCAGGCTGAAGACATGCCCAGAGCAGTCCGGCAACGGTGATGACCGCCACTGCCTTCATAAACCGTTCTACAAGTGTATAAACCACTTTGCTCAAAAGAATAGCGGTGAGGAATATCGCAATAGAGGTGTAACCCCAGAATAACGTCTGACCGCGCAGACTCCAGCCTGAAGGAAAGTTTGTCAATGCCGCCATCGCCGTCCCGCCCGCAGAGGCGAATGCGCCGAACCACAGGAATGAGAGCGTCATCAGCACCCAGAGAAATATGCCGAACCAGCGGTTCAGGCGGATAAAACCATGGAAAATACTCTCGCCGGTAAGAAGGGTGTAACGTCCGATCTCTACGGTAACGGGATATTGCAGGAGACACGCAGGAATCAACAGGAACAGAAAACTTAGGCCATATTTCGCAACGATATACGGCCACCAGATCAGTTCGCCGCTGCCCTGTGCAAGCGCCATCCATACGACCCCGGGGCCAATGGTAACCCACCATCCTGGGAAGCGCGGCACGGGTTTGCGTCCGAGAGACGAGAACTTATTTTTCCTCGGTATATTTTCTTCTTGTGTCATATTAATCCAATATTCAATTTTATGGCTAAATGGTTAAATAGCTGGTAACCATCCAACCATTTTCAACCTTAAAAAGTAAAATATAAATAATCTATGAAATCGCATTGTCTTAAATCTGTGTAATCTGCAAAACTAGTCCTCGTGAAAACGGGGATCTGTGGTTTATTTTTTATTGTTTCGAATTACGACCTTTTCTGCGCATTGTTCAAAGAAGTCATATCCTGAACCTGCCTCTCCGACGAGGTGTATCATCTTTGATGCGTCTGTTATACGCACGCCACCTAAAACAGTCACGCCTCTTTTAAAAAGTGGTTCCGGGTAGACACTCGCCGTAGGTCCGACAACGACAATATCACGTGCATTTCTGGCGAGTCTCAGAATTGGTTCGAGGGTATGATTCACGAGCGTAACCCCGGTTATAACCAGGATGTTTCCCTGAGGAATTAATTCCTGCAAACGGGCTTCGGGTTCAATTTCAACACTGTCGCCTTTGGCAACGGACCGTGGATTTTTTTCAATAACAAAAAGTTTTTTGGTAATCTCCTGGATTCTTTTTATAAACGGGGTAAAAGCCCCGACCATGACGACGGTATCTTCTTTTGAAATTTTTACAAGGTCTAATGCATTCCCAAATGCTGAAGGTTTGTAAGGACAGTGGTCATCTTCAAGCAGTATTGCAGAGAGTGCGTTTATGGTAGCGATACCAACAGCCGCCTTCAGGACGTTATCATCGAGGGCATATTCCATAAGATTTTCTAAAGGGAAATTCAGTAAATTTCCTGCCTGCGGCATCTTTGCGTGAGATCGGGGACAACACACCGCTTCCGGAATTTCCTGGACGGGGGTGTACGACATGCCTGCGTGACCCGTGCTTAAAACGACGCCGGTATAAAACACGCCTATCCGTATATCTTTTGGGGTAATATTTAAACGGTTTATTACCTGAGATTCTTGTATAATCTCAATCAGTTCTTTTGTAATGGACTTGCTTTCATTCATACAATGAATGTAACTCCTTGTTTAAGTCGTTTACGAGAAATGAAAATCATCTTTATTATTTACGTATGAATTTGTAATCTTTATAATTGTTAAAGAGTATAACTATACGTAATTTTATAATCATGTTACCAAAATTGGAAAGAGAATTGATTAAAAAATTTGAAAAATACCATGACGCGATATCATTTACAGAAAAAAGAAAGGGAGATAAAAGACAAGAACGAATTACTTGCAATAATAAAAAAGGGAAAGTATACCACGATTGCACTGTGCAGGAATAATGAACCCTATATTGTTACCCTGAGTTATGGTTATGATGAACTGAAAAACGCCTTATACTTCCACAGCAGATTAAAAGGTTTGAAATATGAATTTATCAGAGAAAACCCCAGCGTGTGTGCGACAATTATCGAAGACCGAGGATATATCATGAATGAATGTGCACACGAATTCCGGTCTGTAATCATCTGGGGGAAGATGTATGCCGTAGAAACAATAGAAGAAAAGAAACATGGAATGGATATCCTTTTAAAACACCTGGAAGATAATCCCGACAAAATAACACAGGAAAGTCTGTCGAACGACAAATATTGCAAAAATCTGGGGATACTGAGACTGGATGTTGCTGAAATAAATGGTAAATGGGGGAGATAGGTGTTTTCAACCACAGAGCGCACCCAACAAAATAAATGATGTTGGGCCTGCTTTGCTTGACCCATCCTACGTGCTTCTTTGTAAAAATATGTGCAAGAAAGGAGACGTGGGGAAGATGGAGAAATGGAGAAAAGTAGGCGATTGAAGAAAGGGAGATAAAAGATAGGAAGTGTTTAGAGGAGAAATAACTTGGATTGTAGAATAGGTTGTGGGGCTTGTTGCATTGCATTGTCAATTTCGTCACCAATTCCCGGTATGCCGGATGGCAAGCCTGCCGGCGTACGTTGCGTGCAACTCAGCCCGGATAATCGTTGCCTCATCTATGACAAACCGGAAAGGTCCTCGGTTTGCCTGGGTCTTCTCCCATTGGAAGAGATGTGCGGGCAAACTTCCGAAGAAGCACGCGCGTATCTGGAATTCCTTGAACAGTGTACCGCACCCTCCCTTAATCCCTCCCCCTGTCCCCCTCTCAGAGTGGGATAAAGGGGGAGGAAGAGTTTCATCGTCACTTGTGGGTGAGGGGTCTTTTCGTGCTAATACTACAAGAATATGGGTAGGGGCAATTCATGAATTGCCTCTACAAGTTGTAACATAATTGGTATTTGGAAGGGCATGGCTAAATATATTTTGGTCGGGCTAAACCACGGGAATACATGATGCATGTTTCTGAAAAGTATTTAGAGGAATTCGTTACTGCCTGTCATCGTGTGGCGTCGCATGGGTTGGTGCGGAGCAGCAGTGGGAACTTGTCCTGGCGGGTAAATGAAGAATATATGCTCATTACCGCAACCCGCTCCTGGATGGGAGAAATGAGCAAAGAGCAAATTGCAGTTTGCCGGATTTCAGACGGCGCTGTCCTGAACGAAAAGAAACCTTCCGCAGAAAATGGTTTCCATTTCGGCATACTCCGTGAGCGTTCCGATGTTAATGTCGTTTTACATTTCCAGACACCATGTGCAACAGCGATTGCATGCAGTGGCAGGGATTACAATAATTTCTCTGTTATTCCCGAAATCCCATACTATCTTGGACAGATTGCAACCGTACCATATTTGAATCCCGGATCGAACGAGCTTGCAAGGGAAGTTATCTCAGCCATGAAAGAACATGACCTGGTAATTTTAAAAAATCATGGACAGGTAACTGTTGGAAATAATTTTGACGAAGTGATTCAGAAAGCGAGTTTCTTCGAATTGGCGTGTGAGATTATAATCCATGCAGGTGACGAGGTTCAATTCCTCTCCCAGAGTGCTATTGATTATCTACGCAGTATGTATTTAAAATCCGTTTAATAGGACGCGGATATCCATAGACTTTCACGGATGATTTGAAAAATTAGTAAAATCACTGTCGATCTGTGTCCAAATAATATTTGTACGAATTCATGTAATTATAGAAAGGTTTTTCCATGATCGATTTATTGAGAAAAAGAAGAAGCATTCGATTCGAAACAGGATGCATAGCGGGGGAACAACCTCAGAAGGTTATATTCAAAACCTCTTAAACATCCCCAAAAATATACGAGCGGAATCGATTATCAGTATTGGATATCCATCGGAGAAAAAGGCGGGTATTCCAAAGGATAAATTGCCGTTCAAGAAAATTAGAATGAATAAATATAGTATTACCCTTATAACTTACATGTTATTTCCTTACCTTCACGGTTATTGTTTTCTTCAGACTACCCGCCTTAAACGTGATCTTTGCGTTATCATCCGTCGTCTTCTTGCCGGTAATCGTGAATGTCGCCACTCCATCAGCATCAGTATCTGCGCTGGATGTTACCGAGATGCGTTTCTTATCATCCTTGTTAACCGTTGCCGTTACCGTTTCTCCCTCGACCGGGCAATCATTTTCACCTGTCAATGTTACTGAAGCCTCTTTGCTCTTTTTCCTCCTGAGTGTCAGCTTGCGCTGAGATACTGCTATCGATTCTGCCTCACACACAAATGGAGTTGGGCTTGCTGTTGGCGTTGGTAACGGTGACAATGTTGGTACTACGCTAGCTATTGGAGTTGGTGTTACAGATGTCGCCACCGAGGCCGTATCCGTCACTGTCCTGAGAGACCCCGTTGTATTAATCTCATCCAAGTAAGTAATTTTTAATGTATCACCCGCTGCTGCTTGAATACGTTCAAATTCCAGCGTACCGCCACTGGCCGCAACCTGGATCGAACCGACAAACGTACCGGTATCCGCACCTGTTTCGATCATCCTTGTCCTTGTAATGTTGAATGAAGATGTCTCGATAAACACATCATTTAAAAGTGATTCAACCTCGGTGTGATTTGTATTTCTCTCAGCATCTGCCAGTGCCATTCCAGCATAAGAACCCAAAGCATAAGCATCGGCATTAAAGGCAAGCGTGGCATCAAAGCTGCTCAATGCCAGTGTCTTCGTAAGAGTTGAAGCAGCAGGGGTTGTATCCGTATAGATGACTACTGCTTCTCCATCCTGAATTGCCTTTATGATGCCACTATTAGCTCTAATACTAGAACTGGCGCCTCCGGTGGTAGTTGTCCCGGTTTTAATAGTTGCCAGAAATGTACCGCTATTTACACCGTCTTCCTTAAGATCGAGCAACAGGTCTGCACCTATTGAATAATTAGAACCGGTTACCTTCATTGCTGTCGTTAGCGTATCTGCAGAATTTAAACCGGTATTTCTATCTGCATCTATTACGGTTGCAACGATTGTGTCACCGGATAAATACGCAGAATACTTACTCAGATTGAGTCCCCCGGCAGGTGATGGTGTGGGTGTCGGTGTAGGTGTGGGTGATACTGTAGGCGTTGGCACAACTGTCGGTGAGGGTGTAACTTTAGCTGTTGGTGTGGGTGTAGGCATTGGCGTCGGTGTACTCACACCTCCTGAAACTGTCGTAAAGCTCCAGCTAGAATCAGAACTGAGCGATGTTCCTGCCGCATTTGCTGCCTGTGCACCTGTAGTAATCGTAGCTGTGTATGTGGTATTATAGGCCAGATTACTTGAAGGTGTAAACCTGGCAGTCGCGCCACTCGTAGTTACCACACCGGACACCTGACTACCCCCCCCACTTACCTTAAAAGTGTTTGTATTAAGGGTAGACCCGTTTATTAGCATTGAAAAGGTTGCAGATACAGTGGCGCTAACCGATACGCCGGTGGCGCCACTGGATGGACTTGTGGAACTTACAGTTAATGTATCTCCACCACCGACTCCGCCGCCGCTGTCTCCTCCACCGCCGCCTCCTCCGGCGGTTGACCAGTTCGTGTTATTACCACTGTCAGTCCAACTGACTACAGAAATACTCGTACTACTTAAATTATTGGAATCCTTTACGTCAACAAAATTAACAGACCACGTTCCCTGTGGATCTATTCTCCATTTAGTCCCATCTGTTGAACTTCTTAAACTGAGCAAATTCCCTGATGCCCCCGTCAATGTCAGGGTAGAGGTAACAGCTTGTGTCTTATTTGCCTCAAAGGTGAGTTGACCACCTGCCACAGTACATTTTAAATTATAAAAGGTGGCTGACCCCGTAATTGAATGTGATGTTCCGGCAAATTCTACCGTACTATTACCCTGGGTAAATGTACCAGAATTTGCCCAATTGCCATTATTACTAACAGTAATAGTGCCTACAGAAGCCTGTAATGTCCCTGAGCTGGCAACGGTAATAGTGCCCGGCATATTTAAGGTGGCAGTATTGAAGTTAATGACAGCAGGCGCTGGGATGTTAAACTCGGCAGCACGTATCCCTGTTTCAAGAAGAGTGGACAGGATCAAAATAGTGATGCCGATAACTTTTAAAGATGTCGTGATGCCTTTTTTAAACTTTGACATATGTTTTTCCTACAGCATTGAGAATTTATGTTGAGTTTTCCTACCTTTTATTGCTAAATTACCAGAAAATAATTGCTGAAATGTGCTAACACATAGTGTATAGTATTTCTTTATAACAGTAAAAGGATTTTGTAAAAAGCTATAGGAATAGAGAGCAACCCGTCTAAAATCTTGGATAAATACAAACAACAGGCAATGGCTAGAAAATTTTTATTTTATTGGGGGTTAATATTACTTTGCTTTGGTAGCGGATTGGCAAAAGCAAGAGCGGCAGACGTTGAGATAATCCTCGGCTCATCAAGCGCATTTAATGTAGTAAGAGGCACGAGTGTGGCTGGTGGTACAAGCACATTGTACGTAGGTTCTGTCACGGTAAGCATCGGAACGACGACACAAAATGCCATGTTTTATGTAGCAGGTTCATCAACTTCCAGTAATGATGCATCGCTCAGGGTAAGAAACAGTAGCGGTATTGATACCCTGTCCGTGAGGAATGACGGCGCCGTCCTTATCGGGACAAACACTTCGACCCTGAATTCCGCATTATACGTGGGTTCAGCGACATCGGGAAGTTTAGGAACAATAACCGCAGGTTTTTTATCTACTGGCACAATCAGTGCAAATACAAGCCTTCACGGCACAACAACTGTGCGTTTTCTTGCTGATATCTTTGCAAATGGCACGGTGACGGCGAGAGGGTTTATAGGGGATGGCTCTGCGTTAAGCGGGGTAACAGCAACCGTAGGAGGCGCTAGCAATATAAATACAACTGGAACGATAAACGCCGGATCGACGACCGTATCGACATTTACAACGACGGGGTCGGCAACGGTGACAGGCACCTTAACGGCTGCAAGTAATAATTTTGTGGTAGGTTCATCCGGTTCGATGACAGCGGCCAGTATAACGGTATCGACGGGCACGTTGACCGTGGCAAGCGGCGCCTTTAAGGTGGACGAGACGGGTTCTATGACGGTCAAAAAATTGGTTGTAACTGACGGGGGCTTCATAGTAGACAGCACCGGTTCGATGACGGCGTCAAGCATGGCGTTAACCGGCACGTTAACCGCTGTGGCAAGTGGCGGCAGGGTGGGTATAGGAACGACAACTCCTGCAACGCTTTTTACCGTGGGAACAACGACAAATATCCTGAATATCACAGACGCAGGCAAGGTCGGCGTGGGGACAACGACGCCAGGCACGGCGCTGTACGTCATAGGCACGATAACGGCGACGACAGGATTTTCGGGTGACGGCTCAGCGTTAACGGGAGTGGCGTCAACGCCGGGAGCAAGCTCGGTGGGCAGTGCGCAGATAGCGGACGGCTCGATAAGCACGGCAGATTTATCCGGCACGATAAGCGTAAGCACGACAGGCACGATAAATGCGGGTTCGACGACGGTAACGACACTTACAACGACAGGTTCATCAACGGTTACAGGCACGTTGACGGCGGCTAGCAGCACATTTGTGGCAGATGCGACTCGCACCTATGTAACCACCAGGGTAGGCATAGGCACGACAACGCCCAGTTCGTCATACCTGTTGCAAGTGACAAATGATAGTGATACCGGTGTTACCATTGGCAGTGGTGGTTCGATGACGGCAAAGACGCTGGCGGTGACAGGGACGGCGACAGTAACGGGCACACTGACAGCAGGTAATGCCCTTCGGGTAGATACAAGGACGCTGGTAGTGGATGCAACAAACGACAGGGTGGGGATAGGCACGACAACGCCGCAGTACACGTTGCAGGTCAACGATGGGAGCGGCGCTCTGGGGTTTGTTGTTGATAGTACAGGGTCGGTAACAGCAACGGGTACGATAACAGCAGCAAATTTTAAAGCTGTTGGCACGATAACGGCAGCAGGTTTTATAGGAGACGGATCGCAGTTGACGAATGTGCCGGCTGGATCGCCGGGTGCAAACACGGTTGACAGCAGTCAGTTGGTGAACACGCTGAATATAACGGATACGACGATAAACGTGGGTTCGTTGACGGTAAGTGCGGGCAACTTCAGGGTAGACAGCGCTGGTTCAATGACGGCAACGACGATAACGACAACGGGTTCAACGACGGCGAGCGGTACGTTGACGGCGGCAAACAGCACATTTAGGGCAGATGCGGCTTACACCTATGTAACCACCAGGGTAGGCATAGGCACGACAACGCCCAGTTCTTCATACCTGTTGCAAGTGACAAATGATAGTGATACCGGTGTTACCATTGGCAGTGGTGGTTCGATGACGGCAAAGACACTGGCGGTGACGGGTACGGCGACAGTGACGGGCACACTGACAGCAAGTAATGCCCTTCGGGTAAATACAAGTACGCTGGTAGTGGATGCGACAAACAGCAGGGTGGGTATAGGAACGACAACTCCTGCAACGCTTTTTACCGTGGGCACAACGACAAATATCCTGAATATCACAGACGCAGGCAAGGTAGGCGTGGGGACAACGACACCTGGCACGGCGCTGTACGTCATAGGCACGATAACGGCGACGGGAGAAATAATTTCAAGAAATAATGGGCTGGTTGTTAAGCTTGAGCCGCCGCCAATGGGTGAGATTTATTTTACTAATAATGCTACCAGTACAACAATAGCATCTGCTGGTGTATTTGTTAAGGTTGCCGGAGCGACAACATTTGATCCTAATTCTATGCAATTTGATACAGGTACCACTACCACAGATAATAGGTTACGTTACACAGGGACAGCGACAAAAGCATTCCATGTGGCTATGACAGCTTCATGGACTTGTGCTAATGCTAAAGTTGTAGCGCTTGCTATCGCAAAGAATGGGACAACCACCGGAATGGAGAAGAGCATAATAAAAGATACTTCTTCGTCCGGTACTGATGTTGAATCCTCAGCTATTCATGTCATGCCTGTGTTAAATCAGAATGATTACCTTGAAGTATTTGTAACTAACATAACAGATACAACAGCAGTAACACTGCAAACTCTAAATATGTTTGGTATGGGTATGTCACAAGGGACTGATTAAGGCATAATTTTCTCGAGTAATAAAGGAAAAAAAGCAAAGGCGGAGAAATGGAGAAAGGAATGAATAGTATTTTTCTCCTGGCTGGTTCAATCTTGCAACAAATATTTTGACTTTAACCATAAGGATGGGAGACGTGTCAGCGCACCCATCACCACTATTTTTGTTGGGTGCGCTCCGTTTCACCCAAATTGAAAAGATGCCCTAAAAATCGCATAAATAAATTTATAAATGTTTTTGCCTATAAAAGTGGCATATAAAACCGATATCGGTAAAAAGAGAAAGCATAACGAGGATAGTCTTTTAGTTGATGAACTCCTACATATTTTCCTCCTTGCCGATGGAATGGGAGGGCATCAGGCGGGTGAAGTGGCAAGCGATTTGGCAGTAAAAGAAAGTTACGCCTGGCTCAAAGAAAATATTGACAAGGCCAGCAGTAAGGAAGTTGTTTCAAATCTCCTTATCGAATCTCTTTTGAAGGCGCACCATACGGTAAAGGCAAGGGCAACGACAGACATAAACCTTGCGGGTATGGGGACCACGCTCATACAGATGTTGGTTGTTGGTAACAATGCCCATATATGCCACGTTGGCGATAGCAGGGCGTATCTTCTCAGAAATGGGATAAAACAGATTACCCATGACCATACCTCTGAAATATATTTTGTTAAAGAGGGGATAGCGGTGGAGGGGGTGCTTCCCGTGCAAAAGATGCGTGTGCTTACTCAGGCCGTAGGCGGGCAGGCAACACTGATTCCTGAAATAAAACAGGTAAAGCTTAAACCAAAAGACGTTCTTCTCCTTTGTTCAGACGGCCTCACCGATATGCTTTCAGACGAAGAAATCGAATCGGTTATTCAAAAGCATAGAGATAATCTTCCTGTGACGGCGGATAAACTGATACATGAGGCAAACAACAAAGGAGGAATAGATAATATTTCTGTGATACTTGTAGAATATGAACCTCAATCCAGCGATAAGATTCTATGTTCTTGACAGTAACAGGATTGCTTCGTCGTTTTACTCCTCGCAATGACGGTTGAGAAATGTCATTGCGAGCGATAAGCGAAGCAATCTCTTCACTTATCGCTGGATTGAGGTATGAATAAATAACTTTGTTTACCGTTTAAAATATATTGACAGATGACGCGTAACAAGTGACGGGAATACCGCTTGTCACCTGTCACTCGCCACTTGCCACTTATTCAAGAGGTTGGTATGTTATTTTGATTCTTCTGGCTTTTCTGTGGGTATATCAATTAGTTTTCCCTCCCTTGATGGGAGGGGTTAGGGGAGGGTGAGGTAAACAATATTTTCTTATTACTTCCCATACTCCCTGCATATTTTTCAAAACTTCATTATTCCAGAATCTTAAGACTTTAAAACCTTGTCCTTCAAACCACTTATCTCTCTCACTATCTTTTTCTCTGCAATGCTGTCCTCCGTCAACTTCTACGATGATTCTTTTTTCATAACATACAAAATCCGCCACATAGTTACCAATGGGTTCTTGTCTTCTAAATTTAAAACCTTCTAATCGTTTTCCCTTCAAATGTCTCCACATTATTTTTTCTGCATCAGTAGGTCGCTTCCTGAGAATTTTTGCTATATGCTGCAGTTCATTTTTCAATTTTTAGACACCCCCACCTTTCCTCCCCCATCAAGGGGGAGGAGCTTATATGGTATAGCATTTTCCGCATCATTTCCTGAAGAACCGTTACTTCTTTGACTCAGGTATAACGGTCAGCGTGTGGCGGTTGCCACTCCTCAGCACCACGACTTCGACAGGCTTTCCGATTTTCGCAGCATCCAGCGCATATTTGTAATCATAAATGTTGGTAATTTTCAGACCGCCAAATTCGACAATGATATCGCCTTCCTTAAACCCGGCTTTATCCGCTGGCCCTTCAGCCTTAACACCGCCTATTTTTATACCCACAATATTCTCGCTTGAAAAATCCGGGACGGTGCCCA